>Ga0116228_10005125_pt1 | contig 11671 bp, 14 predicted proteins | sample S1TSphfallax_2_FD_89694 | JGI IMG/M metagenome (GOLD analysis project Ga0116228, IMG submission 89694) | Host-associated microbial communities from peat moss isolated from Minnesota, USA - S1T2_Fc - Sphagnum fallax MG | ecosystem: Host-associated > Plants > Peat moss > Unclassified | place...
AAAAATGTTAATTATCATGACATGTGATTTCTATCAAGCATTTCTTGTGAAAAAAATTGGATATTTCAAAATATTAAAAAAATGTTAATGCATTAATATTAAAATTTGCAAGCATATGTCCAATGTTATGAATTAAATAAAGTTATTTGATAATATTATATGGAAAATTTTTAATTCAAACCTTTTTTGGTTAAATTCACACCCTTTCTTCGCGTCGTGGTCAAGAAACACTGTAGACCAGCAGGCTCTAAAAACAAGACAAGCACGACCAGGGTGTGAATTTAACCAAAACATGTGTGAATTTAAAATTTTCTTATTATATGGTCTTCATAAAAACTTTGAACAAATTTTGTATTACAACAAAAAAATACAAAGAATATTCAATTTTTAAATTTAATTTGTAATCAACAACCAACCAATTTTTCTATTATTCCATATTTATTTTATATAAATAAACTTGTGCACAAAAAAAATGAAAAAATGTTCATTGATACATTAAGTTTCACATTTATTTTCAAAACAATAGACATTAATCATTAATCATGTTCACCAATTTATAAACTTTCAAACAATCCAATTAAAACTATAGGTTTGCATTTTACAATTGATATAAAGAAATATATGTTGGTTGAATTATGTGTTGGTAACTATGCAACATATGATGGTCTTGTGAATATAACATCAACAACATATTGTGACAAAACCATTATATGAATAATGTTTGAAAGTTCTAAAATTGGAACACTAACAAAAATAAAAAATAAAAATATTATTACAACAATAACATTGAATCAAAATGGACACCAATTGAATTTATCATCAAAGATATAAGAGTTGATAAATTTTAATTATTTATCATAACATGGATTCAATTTTCAACTTGTAGTAGGAAGAATCATGCATTATCATTAAGGATTATCATTAGATGAATTGGCTTTTAAATCTCTTATTAATGTTAAAATATAAGGGTTAACATATATAACATTATCTTGCATTTGAATTAAAAAAAAAGTTTTTTGTAAAAAAAAAATGGCAACTTGGATACCAATAATTCCTCAATTAAGAAAGTACATAATTTTCATGTGATTATACAAGCCTTGAATACAATTTTTTTATGTTAACATTACAAAGACATCAACCATGATCATGACTTTCAAATGTTTCATATCTTATATTTTATAAAAATAAGAATATACCATACATCAATAGATGTGCACAAATTTATAAATTCATTGAAATATTCATATATTTCAATTCATAATCATCATGGATTAGGGTGCCTACAATGTAAAGTAAACAATTCCTACTCCTTGTCACAAAAAAGAAAGGTAGCCATAAACATGTTTGAATGTATTGAAAGTAGAAATGTTTTTAAATTTAATGATCAACATGAGGATATTTTTTAATTTCACAATGATGTTGATTAATCACATATTTAATATGCATTCAAATAGATATATTCAAATAGTTATCCAAACTTGTACAAGTAGGTGAAAATAAGTGAATTATTAAATATTCTCCATTTTCAACATGATGTAGCTTTAAAATGTACTTGTAAATTCTCAACATTTAAACATTATAATAAAATACATCAAAGTTCTAATGGAAAAATATGTTTAAACTCAATTCAACTAATCATTTTTCAAACATACTTGTTACCTATTTTATTCTACCAAAGTTTCTCAAATTTTGTAATCACTTCATTATTATGTTATTTAAATTTTTTAAAAAATTACTATTTTTTTACTTTTGTAAAAAAATGGACCATTTTTTTATTGTCTTTTTATACTATTTTTGGGTTTATTTTACCATGTTTTCACCCGTTAATGATGATTTATTACATACAAATGCACTTAAATTCTTTTGATACAATAACTAGTGATGGTTCAAAATATATAATAAAATTAAAATTTTTAAATATTAATATTAAAATATATATTGCATATGTGTATAAAGCTCATTCGTATTTAATTTCTACAATCCTAAACAAGCTTAAAATTGTAATTCAACATTTTTTTGCAAACATTGTCCAATCATCATAATGGAAGATTTTAATGTTGACATTTAAAAAGACAATAGCCATGTAAAAATTGAACAAAAAAATTAGATCTCATAAATAAATAAAAATAAAAATCATAACTTAATGAAAACATCACAAAAGTTGGATTTCAATTAAACCATATATGGACAAAAGCCTTTGGAAATGAATGTAAATATGGTGTAACATAAGCATATTGGCCAAAATTTGACAAATTAATTTATATTGCATTCAAATTACCAAACACATTTCTTATGTATAACAAAAATAACCATTAATGTCTCCATTTTTTTTAATGTGTAGCATATGAATGTTGCATTTTCCATCTAATTAATGGCACCCAAAATGGTGGCACCTTGTGACTTACGTTTATATATTTTGATTAGTTTTCATAAACCATGCGCAAGCAAAAAATCATAATTATCAACAACAAGACACCAAAAAAATTGGATGTTTTTTTTAATTCACATTTACACCCATAAAAAACACGACAATCAAACACCTTTCATGAAAAATCCTAAAACCAAAATATGACAACAAAAATTACAAGAAATGTCAAATTCTTAAATTTGAAAGTGAAATGAGATTAAAAATTAAATGAAAAACTTTCTCAACTCTTTTCATCAAAATTATATCCATTCATTACTAATGTTTTTTTTCAAACATCTAAATATTTAGTTTTTACCTTGTGCACATTATGAAAAATTATTTACATTTTTTTAAAAATAAAAAAACTTGGATTGAATTTTCACACAACATCTTTATTTAGAACTTTATGCTCAATTGTATAATTATAGGAAAGGCAATGGAAGTATATAACCAAAATATGGCTAAATTATTTTCCGGATGATCGCCACTTTGACTACATCACAAAATCCTGCAAAGAAAAAGCCTGTGAGTAAAAAAAAAAAAAGCAAGGTTTTTTTTTGGGTTTTTGTTTTCTACTTTCATATCTAGTATGTAGCCAAAATATGGCTAAATTATTTTCCAGATGATCGCCACTTTGACTAGGTACCCTAAACCCTAAACCCCGAACCCCGCTCAGAAAATCCTTGTCAACGTCGGAAAGCGCTACGAAGATAATGGGCGCGGCGAGTGGAGGAGGAGTGCGACGTCGCACCACCCAACACAAAATTCGTCGTCGGATTGCAAAATTGCCGATCCCATGACCACGTAAGTAACGGGGACCGTGTGTGGTTGAATCGGAGATTGAGTGTCCAGTCTCTCTCGGCCCGCAGTTCTCAACAACCTACGGACGGACTGACTGGCTGACTGAAGGCATCGACCGTTCGTCCTTGCTCCACCACCAGGTCCAAGAATTGTAGCTCCAGGCATTCAGGCAGGCAAGCAAGCAAGCAGGAGAAAAACCCAACCCAGAAAGACAAAATAAAACTCCAGGTGGGCTATTATCTCTTTTCTTGTGTTTTTGTTTTTGGAAATTGGGGTTTTTGGCCCTTTGGAAATTCTCTTTCTCTGCTGCTGCTGCTGCTGTCCCTCTCTCTGAGATTGGTTTTTCTTTTCGGAGAAGCCCTCAGAGCTCTCACTACTTCTACTACTGTCACAATTGTAATCCAATTTCGTGAAGAAAGTTGTGCAAGGATTGTTTGTTGGGTGGGGGTGTGTATGGGGATGGGGTGAAGGAAGGAAGGAAGGAAGCTTTATTGCCAGACTTCTGTTTGTTTCTTTTCTTCCAGTTTGCTATGTATATGTCTATATCTTGAACCCTGAACCAATATAACTAACAACGCAAGTCACAAAACTCAAGATGTGTTGCAATATGTATATGTATTAGAGCTCTATTACGTTCAGAATTGAGCTGAATTGGCATGTCCATTGATGATGGCAAGAAGAATGAAGGCAAACCTTGATGGTGCAATTCTTCCTCCTTGTACACAAAAGCAGTCAATCAAGCTTCCCATAGTCATGAAAAATCTCTTCGCCTCATTTGATTTGTTATGTACAGCTTGAAGTTTTTTTCTGGCTCTGCTGGAGAATTCTTATGCATCTCATCAGAAGAGTTTACTACTGCTCTTGTGCCACAAATTGTGAAGCTAGGAGGAATGATTTGTGGGGCTCCCCACCTTGACCTAATTTTCGAAGCAGCTTGCAATGAGCATTTTGTCATTAGGGTTTGTCATTAGAGTATCCCTGGTGTAATTGGGTTAACAGAAATCTTTAGAAACCATGTTCTCTATATGGGTTGGCATGTATCTGTTGATCACTGATTTTATTTTGTAGTAAAAAACCTTTGCAGGATTTGCGGGTTGGGTGAGCTCAATCAATTGATCTCTGTGCCTGCCATTGTCAAAGGGAGTTCATCTTCGCTGCTGCAGTTTATTTTTAGTCTTTACTCAATGGCAGCTGCTCAGTTTAAGTCTTCTCTTTCAATTCCCAGTGCGACCATAGCTTCATCATGCTCGAGTCTTGACCACAGCCGAAAAAGAAGAAGAAGCAGAACAGAAGTGAAAGAGGTAATTGGACTCCGGGGGCCAAGTTTGTTGTTGCCACTCAAGTTGTTTCTGAGCAGTTCCTCAAACCAGGTACAGAATCCAGCAAGGAAGTCTGGTGTCTTGGACCCACTGCTGGGCGTCAGGTGTGCATTGGCTTCTTCTCCATCTCCTGGGTCAGACAATGCCAAAATTGGTGCACCACCTTCTTCTAATGGAACTGGTGCATCACGGATGGTTCCTATTGAAGTAGCTCTGAAAGGCCGTGTCAGCACACTTCCCGTCAGCAAATCTGAGTATTCTGGCAAAGGTTCCACTGCTGCCACTTTGAGTCTCCAGTCCGAGTCTTGTCTTCATCATTGCTTCAGAACAATAGTTATTGGATTGATTGGATCTTCATCCTTTGTATGTGAAAACAGACCACCGGTCAACCACTGAGAGCTAATTTCTATCCCTTGCTTCAAAGTCTGTTGTACTTTTTCCATCACAAGAATTGGTGGTTGTTTCTCTGTAGGTAAAGTTGGGAGCTTGCCAAATGGAGCTGCAAATGGACCCAGCAATGGTGCTGCAAGGAAATCCTCAAACAGTGCTGCAAAGAAACTCTCAAATGGTGCTGCTACTACTGCTGCTGTGGCCATAAATAGCAGCATGAATGGGAATGCCAAGGTGTTGACACAGGATTTGAAAGCAAATTCCAGTACAGGAATGGTGATATCAACCGCACGTCCCAAGACAAAGCTTGTACAGGCACCCATAGATGTATCCATCTCTAAGGATTCTGTGAGGGTTTTGCCTTCAGATGAGGGGTTTAGCTGGTCAAAGGAAAGCTATAGCGCAACACAAAGGCAGATTGATATATGGAGTTTTGTGCTTGCTTTACGAGCCCAGATTTGGCTACTGGATGCGAAATGGACATACATTGGCGGGTTCACTGAAGATAAACAGGTCAATACTGTTCTTGATTTTCATTGGATGTCAAACTCTTTCTCCTTATAAAACTGCTTTCCCCTCATGTTTTACATCAGATTTTCTGTGACTGCAAAACCCTGACATGATCACTTGACTACAGAAAGTACGGAGGCGCAGAACAGCAGCATGGGTAAGGGAAAAAATCTTGCAGCTTGGACCTACATTCATTAAGCTTGGTCAACTATCGTCAACGAGATCAGACCTTTTCCCAGCTGAGTTTGTTGAAGAGCTTTCCAAGCTTCAGGTACTCATCCCATTGATGCTCATGTGTTGTTGATGAGCTTGATGGATTTGTTGGTTTGGGATTTTATTCCATGCCCCTTTTGCACAGAAAAGAATGCATAACAAAGAGTGTTTGCAGAGCGGGGGGAATTGAAGATGCAAGGCTTTTATGCATCTAAGTTTCTAAATATCAAAAATTTGTAATCCCACCTGATGTTATTTATAGCATTTACAAATCTGCTGCCCTAGACTGTGTTTGAACAAGGTAGAATTTTTCTGATTAGGGACTAATTCATCCGTGGCTGTTGGGTTGTTGTTTTTATTTGGTTTTTGAAGGATCGGGTTCCAGCTTTTTCAGCTGAAAAGGCAACAGTGTTTATTGAGAAAGAGCTAGGACAGCCAGTGGATGTGCTGTTTAGACAATTTGAGCCTCAACCCCTTGCTGCCGCAAGTCTTGGCCAGGTTCTTAGCAAACAAACCCGAAAGAATTAGTATTGGTTATTTCTTGTCATCGTTGATAAACAGGATGAGATTAATTGAGGTCCTTTCTGGTTATTCTTGTCATCTCTGAGAAACAGGATGAGGTTCATTGAGGTCCTTTCTGTCTCATGCTTGCATGAAAATTGCATACAGGTACACAGAGCAATACTGCCTAATGGGGAACAAGTTGTGGTAAAAGTTCAGAGACCGGGTTTGAAGAAGCTTTTTGACATTGATTTGGGTGAGAAGCTTTTGGTTGAAGCTTTTTTCATTTGGGTTTTTGGGGTTTGAAATGAAGTTCTTTCTCCAAGTTGGAATTTTGATTGCTTGATAAATTGGGGATTCTTGATGTTGAATTGCATTTTGAGATATGAGTTTCACTCTTATGAATTCTCTCATATTGTGACTAAAAAGGTGGGTCTGTTGTGCAGGAAATATGAAGGTGATTGCTGAATATTTTCAGAACAGTGAGTCAATGGGAGGTCCAACAAGAGACTGGGTTGGCATCTATGAAGAGTGTTCAACGTAAGAAGCACACAATTCAACCTCTGCAATTGTTGCAAAAGATTTCGTCTTTCTCTTGTAGTGAAGGAGGGATAGCAGATGGGGTTTACTGAGTGTTGTCATCATCTTCATTGAACAGGATTCTGTATCAGGAAATTGACTACCTTAATGAAGCCTCCAATGCAGATAGGTTTAGACGTGACTTTCGCAACCAAAACTGGGTCCGAGTTCCTGTAAGTTTCTCTTCCAAAAGTGGGTCGAAGTTCCTGTATGTTTTCATTTTGTCTTGCATCCAAAAGTGGGTTCAAGTTCCTGTACATTTCTCTTTTTGGTCTTGCATCCAAAATTGAGTCCGAGTTCCCATACTTTTCTCTTTTCTCTGGCATCCAAAAGTGGGTCTGAGTTCCTGTACATATTCTTTTTCTCTTGCATCCAAAAATGGTTCTGAGTCCCTCTATGATTTCTTTCTCTTCTGGAAAGGCTAGGAATATTGCTCATGCCTTTTGAGCATAATCACAGCAAGTCTACTACTGAGGAAGATTGAGTGTTTTGTTTGTTACATATTAACCTTGTGTTTCACTGTCATCCTGAAGAGTAGCATCAGGGAATTGAAAAGGGAATTGCAGTGTTTCTTTTTTCAATTCCCTGATGGAACCATAGTGGTAAGCATCCCTAGGCAGATTTCAACTTAACTGGCGACTCTTTTCTAGACAACTCATAAATCTGTAGCCAGTACACATGAATGTGGAAACACCCTTCCCAAAAAACCAGTTCTCTGCCACAATTTGACAAATTTTTGAATAAAAAAGGGGAATTTGCAACAGAATATTCCCTTTTCAGAAAACTGTGTCACCTTTTTTCGATTTGTCTCCAAAAAAAATTCACTGATCAGGTGGTGTCCAGAACAGATGTCCAATGGAAGACTTTTGTCAGGTGTACAATGTTCCAAGTGTTTTTACTTTGATATTGTGTTGAGTTTGCAGCAAGTATATTGGGACTATGTATCCGAAAAGGTGTTGGTACTTGAGTACCTGCCAGGTATTGAAACATATCCATTTGTCTCCTGTATCCATTGATTGAACCACAGTTAGATCTGTTAATGAATCACAGACAAGTCTCAAATCTTTTTTTTTCCTGATTCTTTAGACTATCTTACTGCTGTTATGTGTGCCTTATGCTGCAGGTATAAAGATCAACAATCTGGCAGAGCTGGATGCAGGTGGTTTTGATCGTCCAAAGATCGCAAGTCTTGCTATAGAGGCCTATCTCATCCAGGTTCAGTTGCTGATCCAGAGCATCATCAGACTGGATACTTCCATAACTGTGTTTGTTATAGCTCCCATGTATCGACTCACTAAGACGCTGTCTCTCTATCAACTTTCTTTGTTTTGACTGCAGATATTAAGGACAGGATTCTTTCATGCAGACCCACATCCTGGTAACCTGGCAATAGCTGCTGATGGCTCTCTCATCTACTATGATTTTGGCATGATGGGTGAAATCAAAGAGTTTACAAGGGAAAAGCTACTGCAGATGTTCTATGCTGTTTATGAAAAAGATGCAAAGAAAATCATTCAAGCACTTATTGAGTTGGGTGCACTGGTGCCGACTGGAGACATGGGATCTGTAAGTGACCAAAAATAAAATAAAATCAGCTCTTGCCGATTTTTTTTTGTGGGTGCTGATCTTCACTTCACAAAACAGTGGCCAATGAAGGGAGGTGATGCAGGTTCAGCACCAGAGGGTTGAGAGATCAACACTTGAAAGATGGTCTTACATTCCATTTCTTCCTGTTCTGTAGGTGAGAAGATCTGTGCAGTACTTTCTGGACAACTTGATGGATCAAAAGCCTGACCAAGCAGCCACATTTTCAGCAATTGGGGAGGTAGGTTGTTAATACTTCCACCTGTGCATTGACCACCTGCTGCACTTTTTGGGGAATTCAAACGCATCTGTTTCTTCTATTGGAGGGTGGTATAGAGATACTGTACATTGCATAGCTAGTTGATGGTCTTTGATGAAACTGGACTGAAAGTATTTTGTTGTTGTCATTGGTGGCAGGACTTGTTTGCCATTGCAACAGATCAACCATTCCGTTTCCCAGCCACATTCACATTTGTGCTTCGGGCATTTTCCACTCTGGAAGGTGTGTGCACTCACTCTCTTACTGTACTCACTGTTCCTTGTTGCTACTCCTTGCTGTAGCTGTCCTTCAAGCCTCATACAGTACCTACTGCTCCTTATTGTTTCTCCTTGCTGTACCTGCCCTTCAAGCCTCCTAGTATATCTTTGCAATTCTGTAGAAAATGGATGCTGGGTGTTTTCTTAGGATGTATGTTATGGTTACATAAGCTCCAGAAAGGCTGTTTGGGTTTTGTGGGTTTCTTTCTGCTCCAATCCATGTGCTGTTGTATGATGCAACTCCAGGTAAAGCTTGTGAGCACCTTGGTTGGATTTTTGGTTGAGAGTCCACCAGAAAAGTTAGCAAGTTCTTTTATATAACTGAATGGCAAAATGGATTGTGGGTTCTACACACCTAACTGCTTTTTCGCACATTTCATGTAGGAATCGGGTATATACTGGATCCCAAGTTTTCATTTGCAAAAATTGCTGCTCCTTATGCACAGGTAGTCATTCTTGAAACCCAGTAACTCTGTACTTGCATGAATGTGGAAGTTAACTTCAAAGTTCAGATAAAGAATTAGGTCACCTAAGTCTGCAAATCTGGCACCTTGAACTTGAGAAATAAGTCTTTGCAGAATGTGATGAGACTTTGTGCAGTCATTGTACATGTATGAAAAGTGATGTTGTTTACCAGCTTGGTGGTCTCTTAGCCTTCTGTCTTGTTTTCCACCACAGGAACTGCTGGATGGGCGCAATGGGCAAAGGAATGGACAGTACTTTGTCCAAGAGCTGCAGCGCCAGGCAGCTGATGTATGTACACATCTAAATCACCTCTATCAAAATCAATACTTCTGCAATCATTTTCATAGAAACCCATCATCTCTTTGACATGACTTAACTGCTTGCTAAATTTCATGTGGGCTTTACAGGCAAGAGATGCAGCAGTGGCAATGCCATTGAGGGTGCAGCGTGTGGATGAAGTCATCCGCCAGCTTGAGGCTGGTGACCTCAAGCTCCGAGTTCGTGTCCTTGAGGTAGTTCAGTTTTGAGCACCACCGTCTTGAAGAGAATGTCAAAATTTTAAGATCAATTTGGAAAACTTCACAATTGAATTTAGCTCTGCTGAGTGGGACAGTTCACCAAACTGTAAAGGCTGATGGGAGAATGTGTTGGGGGTGATCCCACAGGCAGAAAGGGCAGCACGGAGGGCATCAATTATGCAAATGGTCACCATCAACGTTGTTGCAGCTGTAGGCTTGCTTAACATTGGAGTCACACTAAGTGCAGCACAGGGAATCACAGCAGTCTCCAATGGATCATTTGTTGGGGCTGGTAAGCCACTCACACTGCATGCATCTTCTTGAGTAGTTTACACTATTGTAGCATCATGGGTGCTAGCCAACATCATGACTGAATCTTCCCATCTCTTCTGGAAATGCAACAAAAACTTAGGATGCAGAGTTCATATAATTGTGTAACAAATTTTGGGCTGATTGGTATATGTTTTATCTGCTCCCACCATCAGGAGCTGATGAAGTCAGTCTTTAGTCATGGCAGCTCCTTACTCCTATTTGTGATCAAGGTTGATGATGGTCTGACACTTTGTGAGTGACTCTCATAAGGTTATGACTGTACTCATTGTCATGTTATCTTCAGATCATTGTTGTGGAGATTTCTCTGTCATTTCATAGATTTAATATTACTGTAGGTGTCATGAATCTAAGTTCAAAGACAGCTATTGTTACATCCTATTTTTGATCGGACAGGTGATTGCATAGGAGGAAAGATCCCCTGCAACTAAGTATGTACCCATAAGCAGCCCCAACATATGGTGCAAAGGGTTCAAAAGGTTTAGGGCTTAGGGTATGATGCAAAAGATTCAAGAGCTATGGTTTAGTGTTTAGAGAAGAGCTAGGCTTTAAGGTTTAGAGAACTTCATCACATATATTGAAACATGTTGGGGGTTCATGGGTGGGTGGTAAAATCAGGTGTTTTCTTGCTTCTTCTGGTGCAAAGCGTGAGGCGGATACAGAACCTTGACAAGTTTGAGAAGATGATTTAATAAGGTATAGTGTTCAGTATGTGGATATAAAAATACCCAATTTTAGTTTTCTGTTCAAGACAAAGGCTTAATTTATTTCTTAGTGGCGTTTTGGCAGGGGGTTTATAAAGAGGTTGAAGCAGTTCATATTGAGCTGTGTACCATTCTTTTCATTGCACATAGGATACCAACGCAAGCAACCATGCTTGAGTTTAATGAAAATTATTCTGATTTTCTATGTAGCCCTTCCACTTCAAAAAGTAGTCCACAATGAGACATGCATTGTAAACATGTAACATTTATTGTGCTCAAATCTGAATTTATGATTAAAATGGCCTTCAAATTGTGCTCTTCAAAATCTGGTCTCAGTGCTGCTCCATATCTCGTAGTATTGTTGCGATAATACTCATGGTAGCAAACCTACCATGTGGTGAAATTTTGACACCCATTTTCATTCCCAACTAAACCCAAGAAGAATGGCTCAAAATAAACACTTGAAATGATATGAAAATAACTGACTGTAAATCTGCCAGTTCTTTACCAGTTCATTCATGAGAACTGCTGGTTCTTTCTGAAGAAAACCAAGTTATAAAAGAGAAAAATGCATTCCATACAGATACACAGTGATGCACAAGATATTATCACGCAATGAATAGTATCATGTAATTGCAGCAAAATTGTGCATGGAAATACAAGAAAGTTGTTCTCCAACTCTGCACATCCTACCACATTGTTCTAGCACTGCATAGAAAGAAGTAACATGTTGATCAAGAAGAGCACCAAAACATAACGAGTCCAGGAGCGTCGCACAAGAAGAGCACCAAAACATAACGAGTCCAGGAGCGT
>Ga0116228_10005128_pt1 | contig 11666 bp, 8 predicted proteins | sample S1TSphfallax_2_FD_89694 | JGI IMG/M metagenome (GOLD analysis project Ga0116228, IMG submission 89694) | Host-associated microbial communities from peat moss isolated from Minnesota, USA - S1T2_Fc - Sphagnum fallax MG | ecosystem: Host-associated > Plants > Peat moss > Unclassified | place: USA...
AAACAAAACAAAAGTGCACTCCCATGTCAGGTGTCCCCAAAAAAACCTTTGTTGAAGTGCTTGACTTCTTTCTCTTTTTTGTCACCATTTGGCAAAATTTCGAACAAAAAGAAGAAAAACACCTTTTAATATGTTTAGGGTGTGAGAAATTTGGTGGACCAATGGAAATGCTAAGAAAGGGGGTTTTCACTTTTCTTTTTTCAATGCTCGACAAAATAAGATTATGTGTAGACCTGAAAGATTTTATTGTTTCATTCATTCACCCAATGGGTTTACTTGATGAAAAATTTGCAGGTTTCATCTTCAAAATTGAATTAATTAATTTCTCCCCTGTGAAGTTTATCTTATGTGAAGCATCTAGCAATCTACTTATAAGTGCTATTTACACAAAGAGTTCTAGTGCATAGTTGGTATTTAGTTATGTAGGCACCTATTTGATTTAAAATAAGAAGTTACATTGGCAAGTACTACTCACACCAGGGTGCATGTGATGAAAAAATTATGGTGGAACATAGAAGAGAAAGTAGTGTTGTTGTTGGGCCACAGTGAACCAACACCCACCAACACACCATGAAGGACGAATGGTAAGTGATCAGGAAACAAATTTCTGTTGTGTTCTAGTTCCCTAGCTAACCATGGTGGTCGGTTAATGTAGTTGTTTTTTTTTTCCTACCTACTAACAACCCACAAGCAAGTTGTTATTACGTAAAACAACCTTTACCTATATGTAAACCATCTACTTAATCAAAAGTTACCTATTTTCCTACTACCTATGTATGAGACCTATTTCTTACAAAATTGGTTACCAAGGTGAAACAATATTAACTTAGTTGATATTTATTTATGCACAATTGAGTAATAATGCATCCAATGGATGGTACATTGGGGGGTGCTAGGTCATTGTGGCCTTGTTACTGGAGATCTAGAAACTTCTACTACAACTACCCGAAAATAGTTGAGCCAGTGACATTACAAATAATGTGAGGGTGGTGTCAAGTTTTTTTTGCAACTACCCACAAATAGCTGATCCAATGATGTTACAAATGATATGATGGTGCTGAAAAAAACTTCTTTTGCACTCACTCACAAATAGTCAAGCTGATGATGATGTTATAAACTTCATTCATATTGAGAAACTTCAATTGCAACTACCCATAATCAATCGAGCCAAGGGAAACTCCTACTACAATTTTCGATCTTGTAATTAGAGAGAAAAATAAATCTATGTCATGTAAAGTATTTACATCAACATGTTTGTTGTTCATTAATGAACAATCGTCTTGTTACTTTGTGTTTTTTCTCATTGCGTGTTGTATAAGCAGTCTCTCACAAGTAGTAATTAGTAATCATATAGATGAAACAATAGTGTTCAAATAATTAGTAAGTCTCCAAATTGTATTGCAATTAGTTGTAGAAGCAATTCATTATAAGTAGTAGACAAAGCAAAAGTGCTAAAGTAACATTCAATTAGTGTTCAAACAATGTTCAATTAAAATATTCTAATAATATTTAGAAACATTCTTCAATTTTTTTCATAGAAGTTTTGTTTTTTGACATTAATTTCTAAAGACTTTAGCATTAACAAACAATTATAAAGTGTGTTTGTCATGATATTATAGTATTACTGCTACAATGTGCAAAATATGACAATTCAATGCAGGAAGTGATGGACTCCTCGGTGAATGCAAGGGATCACAATATAACAAACATGCATTTCATGTTAATTTGAAGTGAATCTCTTTTTATGACAAATTTCACATTGGGAAACTCTAATTTATTATACCATCAAAGTTATAGTTAGCTTCCCAAATTGTGGCCAAAGTTTAATATATATATTTTTACTTTTATGAATACTAATGATCCAACTCGTTGCAAAACAATAAATAGAGGGGAATATTTTGCCAAAATATTTTTCAACTTTTGAAAAAAAATCGGCAAAAATGCAATGGTGTTGGGCTTATGTAGCCAAATTTGCACGTGAGACTCTAAATACTACCTACCAAGTTGTGTTTGACACCCTTTTCATTTGTCTTTTTGCACACCTTTTTCACCTTGCACTATTCTAGAAATAACCATGTTGTATGGTTTTGCACTTGTTGAATGTTTTGCATAAAACATACAAAATGTTTTATAAGTTCTTCATGTAGATCAGTTTGTTGGTAGGGATCGATTTTGAACCTAGACCGGTGTCTCAGAACTTACCTCCCAAGTTGGTAGCAAAGATTTCGACATTGACCAATAATTGTTTTTTTTTGGGTTTTGTAATAGTTCGATTGAACCTTATGGTAGAATCACAAGGTTTTACACAAGGTTGTTTTATCCAAGAAAAACATCGAATAGAGTGTGAAGAGGGTGTTTAGTCACCATTTCTATTGTGGATTGTTATAAATAGCCAACTTTATAGTAGGTTTTTTTCTTTTTTTTCTTTTGATACCTTTTACCAAAAAATCAATATTTATTGTTAAATCCCTTTTTGATGCTTGCATTTGATGCTACTTCATACAATTGAAATTAAAAAATTGTTGTCTGATGTAAAAATATTCAATTTTGAAATAAAAACATTCCAATAATATGTCACTTAGAAAAAAACACTACTTATCTTCAACATTTTTCTTTTTTTATGTGGTGTGTGGAATTATTTTGCACAGTTGCAAAAAGGTCATATCTAGTTTTTTTTTTGGGGTGAAATTATGTCAAGTGGCAACCAAAAAAAAGGAAATGTGATTTAAATAAAGGATTTATTTGGAAACTTTTCAAAAAATTCACCAGATTTAAATAGTGCATTACTAGAAGTCTCTATAAATAGGCATGATTATAAAAATTACATACTGTCCATTAAGGATCCTAGCCAATATAATGACCACAAGATTTAGAAAGGAAAACCTTGGCTACCACCTTCTTAAAGGGATTTTTTTCTAGGAATATTTTGCTAACTTTGCCATATGTAAACTTTCTGGTCCTACGAGTGGATAAAAAGTGGCAAGTTTCTAAAAGAAAATTAACTTTGAACTTCTTAAACTAATTGCTACCAAATAATAAATTTATTTTAAATATTTCATTTTAAAATCAAAATATCCTGCCAAAAAAACAAAAATTCTTCTTCTTCTTCTGTAAATATTTTTATTTCATAACATTAAATCCTAAAAATTTGTGCTTTTAAAAAATATATATAATTTGTGCTTAACAAAATAGTATGTTATAATTAGCACACTAGAGAAAATGTAAAAATTAAAGGGCAAATTTCAAATATGTCGAGTTTCCTTTGGAAATTGAAAATTGATTTATTGTTGCATTGAATAATTAATATAGGTTTGAAAATTTGTTGACATATTGGCAAATTGTGAACAATTGGAGGTGGGAACTAGCAACCACAACTAACCAAATGGACAACAAAAAGCTTATAAATTTCCAAGACACAATGTTATTAGTGAATGAGGAGAAAAGATGAACATTTTTATTATTATAATACTATTATTATATTATTATTATTGCATAATTTTGAGGGTTCTTTTAAGGAGTAGAAAATGTGATTATACCCACATGTCAAAGATGTAATTAAGTACAATGACATTATAAAAAGGGTAAAATAATAGCCATTGAGGTTATTAATTTCATATTTTTAATGTTTTGTACCTAACATTGGAAAGATGTTTTTTTTATTAAGAAATCAAATGCATGTGTCTTTCACATATGGGGTTGTATTTCATAATGAAAACATGTTTTCAATACATCAAAAGAAATGTAGTTAAATATAATAACATTATAAAAAATGTAAAGGTAATAGCCATTCAGGATATTATTTTCATATTTATAATGTTTTGTATTTAACAATGGAAAAATCATTTATATTTATTAAGAGAATGAATGCCTATGCTTATTAGCATATGAAATTCCCCCAATGTTGGTCTTGACTATTTTATATTCACAAATTTGCTTGATGTACATATTCATTTTTTCTCACAATGTCCCATAATGTCAAGGGCAACAATGGTCGAACTTTCAAATAATTTGAATCCCATCCCTAGGCAAAATTAGACTAGGTTTTAATGATTTTCAGCCTCACTAAAGTCCATACGAGTGCTTAAAATGGCAAAAATTAAAATTGTAAATACATTGTAAGCAATATAATTATATTATGTAACTCATATGGCAAGGCTAAACAAATGTTTTCTTTCTTTTAGGACTTTATCAATGGTAGGTAATTGTATCAAAACTTTACATTTGAAAAATGAGAACTTGAATTATTAAATAAAATAAATAAATTTTCTTTTTAAAAAAAATCCATGTTTCATCATATATCTCAAATTATTGTCATCAAAATATTTCAAAAATTTCCTCATTTATTTCAATGGCATCATAACACTTCCATGTTTAAAAAATCATTCAATTAGACATTTTAATAAGTATGTGAAGTCCATAATGACATAAGATGGATTGTGATGCAATTTTATAACACTTCAAAAGTCCAATATGTGATGACAACTCAAAATCCATTCATGAAATTCATATGATGTGATCATTTCATATAAAATATTATTTTGTTTTTGTTCCATGGCCAATAATCAAAGTTGTGATGAGATTATGCAATCACTTATAATGTATTTTCACCCCCAAAAACATGAATAAGAATAAACTTTTCATTTATCTTGAATCATAATCATGTGTTAAAGTTCGTTGAAAATGTATAACATTTAACTTCTCATTAATGAAGAATAAATTGTAAAATCAACTATTACTCACCTTGTGTGTTAAAATGTTTAGTAATGATTTACTCACCTTATCTAATTTCCCATATGATGATGCAATAACATTATGAGAAAAAATTATAGGAGATACCAAATAGATTCATAGAAGATTTCTTGTTTTGAAATATATATTCATTTATTGAAAAGTTTCATATTGTCAAAATTGCTAATATGAGGCAGGGTTCAATGTTGGGGTTGGATGTTTAAAAAGTGAGTGGGGCTCCAATGGTTGTATGGGTGCAAAACTCCCTAGATACAATGGGCGAGACTCATTAAGTCAATGTACAATTCTACTAAATAATATTTTAGGTTTTTCATAGTTGATAATTGTGGTTGCAATTATAACATGCAATATTAAATTCAACCACTATACTTATAACTCAATTTGCAAATTTATTTTGTCACCATCAAAATTCAAATTTAACCTTTGCCAATTACCTTTTTAATTAAATGTTTAATTTCATATTTTTCATTATGAGAAATTTGACAATTTTTTTTCGCAAAATTTGCAAAATTAGTTGATTTAGATTACAAAAAAATCCCCAAAAATCCCAATTTTTGTGTCAAAAATTTCACAAAAGGGTGCAAACATGATAAAATAAATGAAGGAAAGTAATTTGACCAAAATTTAGATTTAAAATGAAATTAAATTTGACATAAACATAAGAAAATAAATAAAAAAGCTTTGTAAGTATTATTATGAAACCATTATATCCTTCATTCAGTTTATGATAAATTGAATATAAAATCTGAAAATAATTAATGTAACAAAAGTAGGTTACAAATATATTTGAAATTGATTGTTCAATATGGTATTCAGAACTTTTTTTACATTAGAAGTTTGATATACCATGATTTTAATATGCACAATTTAATAATACATAAGAATTTAATTTTTTTTATTAACTTGAATTTTTTTTAATTCATCTATTTGCAACCCATTTTATAAGATTGCAAATCTTGTGCAAGTATTTAAATCTACTTGAAGATGTGATTTTTCAATAATGAAATAACAAAGTGAAAGAATATTTTCATATGAATAATTGAATAAATTAATATTTTCATTTGACTACTACATCAAAGCTTTTTACGACTATTTATAATATTTTGTAACAATGAACAAAGACTATCCACTTGACCATGTTTTCACCCAACATTTGTTGAATTCAAAAGCATTGACACTAATATTTTAAATTGCAAACCAACTAATGATAAATAGAGATGATTGTGAGCATTAAGTACACACATATGCTCCATTGAAAAAAAAAACTTTTACTCAAATACAATAATGAAACTATGAAACTAGCCTAACAATTCTTCATTCAAAACTAGCTTAACTAGAGTTTTTATTTCAGGAAATGAAACAAACATGAACTTTTTTTGTGATTTAAACATATTTTCGCCATTTTTGAAATAAAACTAATTAATTTAACCAAATCTAGACCCAGGCACATCCTAGGTCGCCACTTATATCAGCAATTTTGTAAAAATGCCGAGCAGGACAGTCCCCATTTAATACTAATTAATGCTTTGGGAATCACTCCAGTGGACAGTTGAGGAATTTGAAAAAAACAACCCTGCTTGGTTCTCCCATTATCATTATTTGTTCTCAACAAGTCTATGTGAAGCGAAGCTGAGAACTAAAACAAAACCAAAGGATAGCCATTTTCTTGGTTGGTGAAGTACTTGTACAAAGGCGCACCCATCCGACCACCCATCCCACCTCCCTTACTTTTACAAATATAGTGATCCTGTTCCTACAATTGCCACAAAAAAAAGTTGCCCCCAAATGAAATTAATTGGGTCATGTACATGAGTCACTAAGCCAAGTACATTATTGTGGTTCTATCATTCACAATGTCACTTTTGAAGCCTGCAAACCAATCGGACCTAATGCTTTTAAAGCCGCCCTTTGTTTGTGGACAAGAAGATGGCATACCTGAACCCTTAACATTTCCTTGGGTATCTCTGTACTACTACTACCTATGGTGCTTATTGTCCTGCGTCTTTAAATGATGAAACCCTGCAACCATAAATGAACCAAAGCACCCAAAAAAAGGAAAAATAAGATGAACCACCTAATAGGGTGAACCACAAGGGGAACATCAAGTTCCTGAAACACCCTCCAGTCGCCAGAAGCATATCTTTGAAGCTCCTTTCAAAATTCTTTCTTATTAGCCTTTTACCCAAATCAAGCGTGAATGGTTTAAGTTGGGCCAATTCTCTATAGTCGTAGTCAAAAACAAACAAACAAACTCAGCAAGTCTCCTTTGCAGGGAATTGAGTTTTCTTGAATTATCATGTAACAAGGGTATCATCAGGAGTTCCAGATTTTCAGTGGCTAGAGAGTAAACCGGCACACACCAATGGAACATGCAGGATGGATGGTGTGGGGACAGGGAACACTTTCAAGTTGTATTCCTGTTCCATAGCTAACCATGGCAGTTAGCTGTCTACATACATCTATCTACCTAAGAGGTATCATGTGCCTTACCTACTTACATCGTTTTAGTAACTAATTACATTCCCTACCTACTGATCAGGCACGGTACTTGCATAGGTTGTTTACCTAGGTAGGTTTACAGGATTGGTTACCAAGGTTCCAACCTTGGTAACTTAGAAGTTAGTTCATTCAGACCCAGTCATAATTGGTTTCAGGTGGTGGTGGGTGCTGTGTCACATAATCCATTTTCAGTGAGGCAATCCCTAAGAAGGAGAAACATGCTACTAGTTATTTAATAAGGGGTAGTTTACATTAGAGTCCTTGGTTGTGGGACCACAATCCTTCATTGGTCCACACCATGAAAGATGGTCAGTTTGGATAGTTTGAGGCCCAGGCCCAAGCAAATGGCCGTTGACCAAACAAAATATTGGAATCCTACATGTATTGCTATGGATAATGTTGCTTAGGCAATTGAGATATTTTTTCAGGCCCACTTCAAAGAAGTGGGCCTAATGAAAATAGCAACAGCCCAAGGGTCTCTAAAAATCTCAGCCATATTGTCTGTGATATTTTTATTAAAGTTAATATTTTTTATTGAAAAGTAAAATTGGAGAGAATTTTTGGTGATTTCCCTCACAAAAAATATTGCCCCTTAAATCCTTAAAATAATAATAAAAAGCATCATATCTGTTCTTTAATAATTTTGTTAAAGCTCTTCAAGGTGTTCAAACTTTTTGCATTAGAGTTCTTTGTTTACAATCCAATTTGTTGTTAGCTTTTTTCTTCACAAGTTTTTTTTTTGAGCCATGAAGAGTCATCACCATGATGGAGATTATTCACAATCACAAGGTTGAAATCAAAGTTTGAAAAGATAGGGGGTCGCCCTTCTAAGGTTAAAATTTATAATCATGGGCCTTCTTTAGGAATGTTTGATTATAGTGCATTTCAACTAGCAAGAGGGAATTTACAATTTACAACCTTCACATATGAGAATCTCTTGTAATGACAAAAATGTAAATTTTTTTGAAAAGATTTCTCATTTTTGTTCTCAGAACGTTCAAATTTTGTGAACAAAATAAAAGAATTAAGTGGGGATCAAAACCCAAATAGGCCAACAACACAAGCTCAATTTGGGTTGAAGCTGTCCTTGTAGCAAGGGATGTATTAGGTGTTGAAGGAATATTGAAGTAAAGAGTGTTGTAGAATAAAACAAATCCATTCAACCTATGGCACCTTCAACACCAAAGTTGGTCACGTGCTCAAGCCTATCATCTGACCACCCCACATGGCACTTCTCACAATGCACTCATGTGCACATAGCGTAACCACCATACCTGCTTTCACTTTGTATACCTGGAGGAAAAGGTAATAAACTTATCTTATAATTTCCTCTTATGTCTGGGAATACTGGAATTTGCCATAAGTTAGAGTAGCTACCGGAACTCGTTTTCATGAGGTTTTTACATTTTTCGTTTTTACACTGTCCACAACTTCCGCTACAGATATTTGTGCTTTTTTCCTCAAAATAAAAATAAACTCAAAGTCAGAAAATGTGAAATATATGTATTTATGTGATTTTAATTTTCAGACTTTCTATCTTGCATTTCCAGTATGTAGCCAACAGTGTAGATGGATGCTTAAATGTTTATTTTACATTCGTATGTCATTTATAGCTGAATTTGGTTATTGATGATTGCCACTTCAGCTACATTACAAAATTGAAGAGGACAAAAAGAAAAAAAACGTGCCACTGTGGAGCTGGACCTTTTGCTGCAACGGCGGCACCAAGGAATGTAAGTTTGGAAAAATGTAAAGGGATATGGGGAAGCAATCAACTATAACAAAAAGCAAAGCTTCTTGCCCACTTTTATTTATTTATTTGATAGAAAAAGGGAAAAAATTTGTAAATAAAAAGTCAAGGATGGGAACCCATCCGTCAAAAAGTACAAGGCAAAAGAGAACACAAGTAAACACAACCCAACGAAAAACAAAAGCAAACAATCAACAAAATCAGGTAAAGACCCTATGCAAAGATGACTTACGACTATTAAATGACAATAAACTATCAAAGAAGACCTAAAACAAAAGAGCTATCATTTGTGACAAAGGTGCACTAGCTATAATGTGTGGAAGAGATGAGGAAACTCTACCAAGTGCAGTAGCCCCTTGAAAAATCATTTTGGTTTATGCACATTGCAAAGCTATAAACACATGTTGATAGTGAGAAATAAATATTGAGAGGACTAAAGAAAATCATTGGTGATGCGTGATAATGGTTTGTGCACAAGCAATAAAAAAATGAATAAAAATTTAAAATGAAGACACCTATACATCTCAATAGCAAAAGAAATGAAGTTTCTTTTATTGAAAACCAGAAGTTAAGATATCTTCAACTTTGTGAACTCCAAATCCACTATCATATATTTGAAATGCTGGCCTATATCTTCTTTCCAGTCTAGGAGGAACAAGGGATCCATTCTTCATCTCTATGAAATATTGGCAGCTTTTCAACCTTCTTCCCATCATCTATTTTGCCTACACTTTTTAGTGCTGCATTTGCTGTGTCTTATCACACTAACAAAATGGAGGCCACCTTTTCTTCAATTATAAAGAAGAGGACCCAAGACATGTTTTCTGCCACATTTTAATCAGTTAGATCAATTTGGCAGGTATTTAATAGCCTTTGCAATGAACTCCATGTATTTGTTTTACACTTAACTTTGAAAGATTTTTCATAGTATTAAATGAATTTTCAAAGTAATACACTTACATATTGTATACACTTCCAGTTATTCAAATGTGTGTGGGGGTTTATACACTTGCATGGAGTTCCCACTTATATGGCCTGTAAATCCTAGACCATACACTCACACCACATTTGTATGTAGATTTGTAATTTCCTGATTGGATTTATCAAGTTGGCTGACTATGCAGCCATTTGTCCTGTTGCAGTTGATCAAATTGGGTAGGTATCTGATTTTCTGATTGATCCATTACCATGGCCAGGATAAAGTGAAAGTGAATTAGATTGACAATTGATGCTGACCACAACTCGGAATAAGACCAGAGTGGCTAGAGAGTGAAGTATGTGAAAGTCTTCATTAGATGTGATACATGCGCATCGAGAACGTGGGTTTAAGAGGAGACAGACACCCTCCCCCCCCCCCAAACGAGAAAGGGTGAACGGGGGTTTTGTGAGAGACCCACCTGCACAAATGGGGGAAGAAAACATAGTCCAGTGTCCCCAAGATATTTGATATCATGGAGGGACTTACAACCCAATGGAAAGCAAGAAGTTGGGCCCAGCTCCTTGCTCCAATACTAAAAGCCCTTGTTGTTTTGTTTCCTTCTGTCCTTCCTACTTTTCTTTGTGGGATTGTCCACCCACCAACTAAACCCACACCCCTTTAAAATTCAGCTTATTATCCACTTATAAACCAACAAAAAGAATCTTCGCCTTTTAACTAAACAACTGGGCACTGAAAGGCTCACCAACCCAAAACTGAAGAAAATCAATAAGCACTAGACTTAATAATAAGTACTGAATAAACTTAATAATTTCCTTAAAATGGTACTCTCACCCAATTTCACACAATGGGCAGGGAGGCTGCTACAAAGACAACAACAAACATACAATTGTTCCACACCTATCCATAGAAACAAAAGTACTTTACACCACTTCGATAATTGGAACTCCAAGTCTCCAACTATGCAAAAATATAAACCTCTACTACATAGTAACAGACACAGCTCTCACACAAGGTTTTTATTTTGAAAAAGAGAGGAATATTTTTGTAACATAATAATAATGCTCGTTTTGAGACTTGAGATAGAGATTATTATGACATCTCCTCACTTTGCTTTTTCTGTGTTCCTACAGGAGTCAGGACTCCTCTATTCTGATAGCAATAAAGTTAGATACTTCACTTATCCCTTTTGTTTACTCATCTCTTATTCACCCGTATGTTCAAATTTTTTCGTTTCTGTTTCGTTTTGTTTTTTTTCGGGTGGGTTGTACACATTGATGTAGTAGCCTGCTGCTGGTCGACACATCATTTATTCATTCAATTTTTTCATTTGCTTCGAAACTCGTTTTGGAGGCGGAGGGGTTGGGGTGCGTGTGAAGCGTAAGTAGGTAGGAAGGTACATAGTGTTGTTGTGAGGAAAATGAGAAAGATTCTGAGATAGGTGTGGAATTGGGTGAAGCAGAAGTATGGATGTAGGTCGGTACATAGATGTTGTGAGAAAATGAGAGAGATTGTGAGGTGGTTGTGAAAATGGGTGAAGCTTCTTAGAGTGCAAAATCCCCTATTTTGTGTGCGTGTGCGTGTGCGTGTGTCCTGTTTCTTCCTGTCAAACTTTCACTGTCAGAGAGGTTTCCACATTTTTGTTCTGCGCTTGCGGCACTTGGGGTGGGACGTGGAAGAAAGGAGTTTTGGTTTTGATGGATTCTGAGATGCTCCGACATACTTGAAGCA
>Ga0116228_10005129_pt1 | contig 11666 bp, 9 predicted proteins | sample S1TSphfallax_2_FD_89694 | JGI IMG/M metagenome (GOLD analysis project Ga0116228, IMG submission 89694) | Host-associated microbial communities from peat moss isolated from Minnesota, USA - S1T2_Fc - Sphagnum fallax MG | ecosystem: Host-associated > Plants > Peat moss > Unclassified | place: USA...
TCTTGCAATTGCATGACTTCTTGATCAACCATGTTCGCACATATTGTAATGCCCTTGGAATTTCATGACTTGTTGATCAACAACTTCCTTGTGTGGAAGAATTGGACTGCAAACTCTAGCATGCATCAAATTTGCCAGCCTTGTCCGAGATCAAGGATGCAAATGTGCTCCAACAACTTTGTCATGCACAACTAGGTCAACACAACACCACTATCAACAATAACGAAGTCATATGCACAAACAAACATGCACGCTAAAAAGATGAGACTTCAAAGACACTTTTGCCTATAATCCTCTTCAAAGCCTCAAAAATTTGGCCAACTCATAACATTTTTTTCAGCATGAATGAATCTGTGAGGTATTTAATAGTTAATTGGGCAATGAAATAATGTAGTACTGACTCTGACAAATGGTTTCTACCTACCTAGTAGGCTTCAATGCTTATCCCTGCCCTCTTTGGTGGAGATTTTATTAGTATATTCTGAACAATGTTTTTGAATGGGGTGGTGTACACAAAAGAATGATGGGTATTCTGTCAACTTAGATGGGAACTAAAGATCCAGTTTTACTTGGACTACCCTATCGCCCATGGGTATTATTATTAGCATGGTCTGACATAGGCGAGTTGTAGAAAGTACTAAGGTCACTATTGCAGGGAGACACTGTATTCGACTCTAGCATCTGCACTACCCACTGCATTGTTGGCCGCTCATCAGGTTCAGGATTAATACACCTTGCTGCAATCTTCAAAACAGACTCCACATGCTCTTGGCTAACCCCTTCCACACATTTCGCATCCACAATGTCTAGTTGCTGGTTTTCTCTGATGCAAGAAGTTGCCTGTCCAAATGGGTGCATAAAAAATTTACAGTTAAGTCTCTGCTGAAGAAAAATAAAATTGTATATACATAAACCTTAAACCCTTAACCCTAAACTGTTACACATATATCTATAAATATGCTGAAGAAAAAAGAATCTGTCTGAACAGAGACTGCAAAACTGAACTCTGTTTTTCTTTCACAAGGTACAATTACACATCCATTTCTGCTTTTGCATTTCAGTTTTGTGAAGAACTCACCCATCCAACCAGGTTCAACCCCTTCTTTAGGAGGAAAGAATCAGTTGGTCGTTTACCACTGAGCAGCTCCAGCAACAGTACACCATAGCTATATACATCCCCCTTTTCTGTCGCTCGCCCACTTTGCATGTATTCTGGTGTCCCTCCGCACCACACAGCCAACAGTTCCTTGTTAATTTACCTCCAGCAGCAATACTAATTCCTTATCTGGAGAAATCTGTCCTTTGAATAAAAACCCAAATTAGAAATCCTTCAGAGGTTATGATCAAAGTGATCTGATTCCTAGGACAAGCTATTAAATATCCACTGCGTGGATGAAAAATACCAATAAGCACTGAAGGGATTGCCTACTAACCTGAGTGAGAACAACTCCCTCTTTTGACAATGGGTGTGGTGTTTTTTACCTGGAGCTAAATATCCAAAAGTGCCAGCAACAATGGTAGTCACATGAGAGTCATTGTCTTCCAATAGCTTGGCCAGACCAAAATCAGCTACATGTGGCTCCATGCAGTCATCCAGCAGAATGTTGCTGGATTTGATGTCTCGGTGAATAATGCGGGGACAACAGTCATGGTGTAGGTATGCAAGCCCTCGTGCGGAGCCTTGTGCTATCCTCATCCGTGCAGTCCAGCTAAGCTTCTCCTGATGTGCCTCTAATTCTTCACAAATTACCCACAGACAAAGACCGTCTCAAAAAACTTCCTAGCAATTTTTCAGATATTGAAATAAATAAAGTCTACACCAAACAAGATTTTAAACTCTTCAAATTCATCAAGTTGCCCACAATTGATTTCCCAGAGCTTCTTCAACAAACCAGCAAAAAGGCATGAAGGATTTAGGGTTTCTTCCCACTCACCATGTAGATGTTGCTCCAGGCTTCCATTAGGTACATAGTCATAAATCAATAGGTTAGCTGCAGGTGCATTGCAATAGCCACGCAGATTGACCAAGTTGCGATGTTTAAAACTACCCAGGATTCCCAACTCTCTTGCAAACAGACGCTCAGAGCCTGTCCCTTGCTTGCCAATTGCCTTTACAGCAAACATGCATCCATCATCCATGACCAAGCGGTAGACAGTGCCAAAACCCCCAGAGCCAATGATGTCGGTGTCATCAAGATTCTCAATCCTTTTGACAATCTCAGTTGAAGTGTATGGCAAATCACCGTGGAACATCACTAACATGGAACCCGCATTTGCTGCAATATCAAAACATAAACAAATCAACCAGGAACAAATAGTCATGGAAGGCAACAAGTATGTGCATCATCCAGAACTCAGGTGTGCTTAACATTTGCAACAAAGTGCACAGGCATTTGTAAGTCTTCTGAATTTGGAAGCCAAAAAAACCATGGTCACATATTGGACAGCACACCCAAAAGAAGACAATAGGACAACTTGGGGTTGAAAAGAAATTTTTACCTTCAGAACCATTGCCATGCATAACTTGGTTGTAGTTATTGCAGCGCTTTTTGTAAACAATCCAGCCAATGCAGCAAATGACTGCCACCAGCAGACTGACTGCAACTGTACTCATCGCACTGATCAGTAATCCGTTTGAATAGCTTGCTGATTTTCTCAAAGATGATCCGCCTTCCACAGCATTCCAGCCTACAATCATCCATGCCCCAACCCTTTTAATGAATTCATCACTACTGCCAGCAGCTCCCAAACAGGAAGAAAATGGGAGTTTTTATGACTACATATAATATATATATATGTTTGTTGTGATGTTCACCTGCTACAGCAGCTGGTGTTTGAGAGGGAGTACTTTCTGGAGGAAATACACCAGACCCATTCGGTGGATTGGTAGGAGGAAAACTCTGACATGGCACGTTTACTTGCAAACCACATAATCCCGGGTTTTCCATAAACCTACATTGCAATTAGACCCAAATCAATCCCTAGGTTTGGAAAAGTTAAACTTCAGAAAATGCAAAATTCCTGTGAGCATATTCCATAGATGCAGTTCTAGTGACAAGTAGGAATTCTGACGGTTCAAAGTGCACACATCGAGAGTGGCAAGTACTTACGAGTTACTTGTACAATTTCCCAGAATTCCATTTGTTGGGATCTCACCTACAAGAAAATTTGTGGAAACATTTCTGCAAAAAAACACAAACACAGAAACCAAAGAAGAACCCCTCTCACAGAGGCAGGGCCCCGTCAAAAAATTGAATAGAAAACAACCCATCTGTTGAAACAAAGATGCTTGCATAAAATGAGAGACTGCAAGAGAGGGAGTACTTGCTTTTCCTCCATTTGTCCACATTGAAATAGATTCAGCATATCAAAAAAAAAAATTAAACATATTTAAATGTAAAAATAAATTTATTTTAAAAATAAATTCAATTTTTTAAATCAAAAGAAAAGCCTTGCATGAAATTCTAAGAGAAGAGATAAACACAAAGAAATTTGCCCCAAGAAGGAGGATTTGTACCAGTTAGGTGCTGGAAGAAGCTTGGGGGCGAAAGATGAGAGGAGAGCAGGTTAGTAAAGGGTAGATGATACTTACAGAAAGGTTAGCTTGAAGAGGGAGCCAAGGGATTCAGGAATGCTGCCTGTCAACCCATTGCTGGAGAGATCTCTGCACATAAATACATACATACCCAAGAAGTAAAAAGACCACAACCCAAAAATTCCTCAGAGAATCAATTGGAAAGTTGCCAAAAAAATGGGAAAGAAAAAATCTGACGAAATTGTGAATCTGAAGAAACTGTGCCCAGATTGCTGAAGCAATTGAAGCAATCATGATCGAGTACAGAAAAAAATCATTACAAGTCCAGGGGGTTTTGCCACTCACAATCTTGTAAGCTGTGTCAAATTTCCAAGCTCCTCAGGGATGTTACCAGTGAAAAAATTGTCCCTCAAGTACCTGCAAGAAAGAAAGGAAGGAAGAAGGAAAGAAAGAAAGAATCAGCGCCAAAATCCTCTCTTTATCAAACCTTTTGAGTACCCTGAGAGTTTCAACTTCCCATCTCTTTGATCAACAGAAAAACAACATGAAGAAGAAGATGCTAGCTCTCCTTTGAATCCAAAGCAGAACCCAAACTTCCAACTTCTCAGAAGTTGGGAGAAGAAGAAGACAATCTCTTGGAGCTGGGAAGATTGAACTCTTACAGTGCCTTCAAAGTTGTGCAGTTGCCGATTTCTTGTGGGATCGGACCATAGAGATTGTTTCGATGAAGTCCTCTGCAAAAGGGCTTGCACAAGTCCTCATCATCAACTGTTGAATGCACTGACCTTCACCAGAACCAGCAGCAGATGATGCAACTGCAGACACTCACGACAAGGGTTTTGGAACATGGACATAGAAAGGGTTTGCGGGGGACATACAGTCTGCGGAGCTGGTCCAGCTTCCCAATGTCCGGTGATAGTGGTCCTCGAAGGTTTTGATATGGAAGGTTCCTGTTACAAAATTTATGCCCCAAAGATCAACCCATCAGCCCTTCCAAACAGGAAATTTTTCTTCACTCTCCTCTCTCATACATTGCCCATGAGAGCTTGAGCTTCTTTCCAGTTGTTGTTGGGCTGATTTGTTTGCCAGCAGCAAAACCCAAAACCCAAATTTGGTAAAGAATGAATGCTAGTCTTCCGCATGAAGAACTTTCACAGAGATTGATGTGCGAACTCAGATGCTGCAGAGCTCTTGGATGCTGGAAGCTGAAGAATCTATTCTGCATGAAGAGCTTTCGCAGAGATTGATGTGAGGACTAAGCTCCTGCATATCTCTTTGAAGCTCGTAGCTGAAGAAGACTTACGAACTGGAAGAGGAACACTTCTACGGCACAAAAGCATGACAAACTGCTTGATAAGGAAATGCTTTGCTGCAAGAAACTCATGTCTTACAGCTTGGCGACACGGCGATTTGAAGCATGACATTCAACCCCCCACCACCCACATGGATCAGGATCGGATTCATTCCAATTTGACATCGCGCCATGGGTTTCGAGTAGTCCTCGTTTGAAAGAGAGCAATGCCTCTCCTGAGAGAAAACAAAACACCCACAAACAATTATTATCAAGAGTAAGTAAATCTCTCATGGGTCTTTCATTTCTCTTCTAACAAAGAAAGCTCGGAGATGCATGGGCTTGACCCATGGGGGGGATGTGAGGAGGGCTAACAGCAACAAAATGCTCACCATCTGGCGTCAGTGCACAAGTGGGATGATTCTCCAGAAACGACAGTGTGAAGAAGAAGAAGACGAGGAGATTGCTGCAGCAGCAACAATAACCCAAATTCTTCTTCCTCCTCATCAGCAGCAGAGACCATTTGCTGCTACCAAGCTCTAGGTTATCACACCCCTGCCTCCCACTCTCATTTCTTGAGGAGAAGCTTCTGTTCATCAGCATTGCATATCCAAAACAACAACAGCAGCAGCAGCAGCAGTAGCAGCAAAATTCTGTCTGGCGTCAACACTAAACAAGGAGATCAAAGTTCCGGGAGCTCAGCTCAGGCTGTGATGGTTGTCTTTTATCCAATTGAACAATAATCAAAACTCATCTGCAAATCTGTTGTTGTCCTCAAGAGAGAAAGAGAGAGAGAGCTTGGGCACAAACATTGAATTCCGTGTTTCATGAAGAGAGAAACTCTCCCTTCAATGAATGAATGAATGAATGGGACACAAAAGTTGACAACAAATGTAATGAATGCTGCTCTGCAAAAACAGAAACCCACACAACAAAAACACAAAAAGCTCGAGGAGGAGATTGAATGCAGCAAGCATTTACAAGCACCCAAAAAAAAAAACCCCTCAACCCAACAACTCCCTGAAATCTGAAAACCAAAGGGAAGGTCGGGGGGGGAAAAAAAAACCCTCGTACAGTAGTGAAAACTGAAAACCCAAAACCACCACCACCACCACCACAACAACAACAACAATAATGCAGAATTCTGGAGTTCTTATCTTCCACAGTGAAAAACTCAAAAACCAGCAAAACAATAGTACAGAATTCTGGACTCTTTTCCTTCCAGAGTGAAAACTCAAAAACCCAAAACCACCACAACAACAACAACAACAACAATGCAGGATTCAACTAGCTTGTTTTCTTCCAGAGTGAAAACTCAAAAACCCAAAACCACAACTACAACAGCAACACAGAATTCAACAACCTCTTCTTCTTCTTCTTCTTCAAGTTCTTCTCAAAATTACCATCCACAAACAGAGCAGCAGCAGAAGAAGAAGAAGAGAAATTTTTTGGGAATTTTTCTGAAAATCTCACCACCACCACCAAAAAAAAAAATTTTAAATAAAAAATTGTTGGAAAATTTGTGATTCTGTTATATAATTATTATTGTGTAATAATTTTTTCTGCAATAGATTAATGATTGCATTTGTTGGGGTAATAACAAAAATAGATTTTGGAGAACTTGCTTGCAGCCTTTTTATTATGATTATTATGATTATTATTTATTAAGCATGGTTTTTTAAAAATCGAAAATGAACTGGTTTTGAAGGGTTTTAATCGCCAGAAATGAGGTGGGAAAAACTATTTATATATATTTTTAATTTCTTCATTTTGGTTTTAAAGTGTGTATGTAGGGGGAGGCAAGAAGAGGGGAAAAAGAAAAAAAAGGGATAATTAAAAATTTGTATTGCATTATCTGGTATATATATAGCCATATTTGGCTAAATCTTTTAAAATTTGATCGCCATTTTTTGTTTCTTTTTCCCCATAGTACAGTAAAAAAGTCAAACAAAACCAAAGAAAGTAAAAAAGTAAAAAAGTAAAGTCGGCAAAAAGGAAGCCGAGGAGCAGGAGCCGTTGGACTCTGACGACAACAGCCAGGACCGTTGGGTTTTCACCCCATCCCCCGGGTAACTTTAGTCAGAGCTTCTGTACTACTGGTCAGTGATCCTCCTCCTGCTGCTTGCAAATTAAATTAAATTAAATTAAACTCAAAATTAATTTAATGAAAGAAAGAACAAGCCAAAATTAAAGTTAATTATTAACTAATCAGTCTCCAGACAAACTAACCAATTAATTAATTAATTAATTAATTAATTATTGACTAAAATATTTAATTATTTAACTTATTAGTTTACTTCCAGAAACTTGCCCACTCGGAGGGGGGGCCTACCCAGAATAAAATTTCACACAAAAATCAATTATTTTGAAAAATAAATACATAAACATAATAAAAATTCACGCATAAAAATCAATTAATTAATTAAATTTGAAAAAAAAAATCCTTGATTCCTATCAATCACTCTATGACTATGACTACTATGATGACTATTAATCATTTCTAGAGTGATTGATTAATTAAGTAATTAATTAATTTCTTGATCACCTAATTATGGGTGTAAGAGATTTTTCATCCAAAAATTGAAGATTTATGATGATGGTGGGGGATAGTTTTAGGGTTTAGGGTTTTATTAGGGCAACTGATTCTATAGGTGCCTAGTGTTTTAAAAAAAAAAGGGTTGGTAGGCTAGAGAGACAGAAAAAGGTAGCATGCTAATAATAAGTAATAAATGTTAATTGCAAATGATGACAGATTTGTTTGATTTGTGTGAAGGATTTGGTTTTAGGCTTTAGTGTTGAACTACTTTGATGAACCACTTTAATCATTTGAGATGAGTGGTAAGTTAATGAGTAAAGTGTGTTAAGTGTAATGACATCCCTAATCTGGTTGGTGGGTTTTCAAGTTTCTTTTTATATATTTAATAATAATAATAATTATTATTATTGTTATTGCCTGTGGGGAAGTTTGATAGATAGATGCTTGCAAGTGTACTTTTTTTTTTTCTTTGTTGTCAGGGCGAGTAAGTAAGTCACTTGTAAGTGCTAAGTACATAGCCTAACCCTATTGTGTTTTTTTTCAAACACCCCAAGTAGAGTAGGAATTTTCAAAACCCTAAACCCTAGGTAGTACTTTTCCCCCCACCCATTTCCCAACAAAGGGCATTCTATAGTTCTCTACTATCTAGAGTCATTTGAATCACACACACATATCACAATTGGTAACCCACCCTAACCCACCCACCCAAGCCATTTGTCAACTTTGTTTCATTAAATTTATCAAGTGTGAGAATCCATCATCTGACTCTTTGCAGGATCACATTGAAATTTGACATACTCCCATAGTTATTATTATTAGCCTAGGCCAAAAATGGCAAAGAACACAACATCTAGGCAAAAACAATGAGGTGAGGTTATTGGATTTATGATGTTGTTCCCACTATGTTCCCATCAAGTTCTCAATTGGCTCTCCATATCTGTCCATCAAGTTCCCAATGTGCTCCCCCAACATGTTCCTAACAACTCCTCTCACTTTATCCCATATCCTTTGCCTTCAGTTTTATTGTTGTAGCCTATATTAAGCAAAGCAGCCAAGAGAAGGAGGTTACAACACATTTTGCTTGAGACTACCCAAAGAACGGTTTATTTCATTTATTTATATATTTAATTTTGATGGGTCAATCAAAGAATGCACATCACAAAAGAGAAAAAATTGAACACTCGAGGTCCAGGGAACTAATTAATAATATGAGTCACAATATACTATCCTTTTGAATTTGAAGGAAGGAAGAAAGAAAGCTTGATTTGGGGCCGGGGGAGGTGGGTAAAAGCCTCGGCCCTAATAAGGTAGAGAAAAGATGGTTTTAGGCCAGGGTTAGCCCTAATTTTTTTGGTCTGAAAATTTGAACATAATAGAGTTATCTGTAAAGTCAGGCGATTAGGGGGTGAGAACGGCCAGTTTCAGCATAAGAGGCCATCAAAACGCGTAACTGGGAATGAAAATTTTAGAAAAGGAAATAACTGGTACCCAAACTAAATTTTCCAGCAATTTTGGTGGTAAACTGAGTTTCATTTTTCCTGAGCGCGTGCCTGAACTGCTGCTACATATATTTTCACTGCTCCTACTAGTACAACTATTATAATTACTCTCGAACCTTGTGCAGTAAATGCTGAGTTTCAGCATTTTCATATTTAATAAAATTTCCTTACTTTGCGGATAACTCTAGTATTTGAAGGTTTGAATACTCGATTGGGTAGTTAGAGCAACTTGGAAACAAAGTACTATTAAAAGCACCTTATGATGTTTGCCTATCTTCTTCTCCAGTACAACTTTTTCATTGGGTTAGGTACTGGAACTTGTAAAAGGGGTGTGGTGGGGGGGTTGTGTGTGTGTGTTTTGTGTTCAGAGTTCAGAGTTCAGACTCTGGAACAAGTTGTTTGTCTGTGTTGATTGATGTTCAGACTTCAGGTATCCGAATCCAGACACCAGATCAAGTGTCATCAGAGACATCAGAAGGAGTCCACACTTGGGATCAAGTAAGCAGTTAAGTGTGTGTGCAAGTGCATCATCATTTGAGTTGATGGAAAAAATCTGCCAAACTTTATTGCATTTTTTTTTTCCTTCATTAAACATTATAATGAGAGGGTGGAGAAAATGAGAAAGAAAAATGGCAACCGTTTTTCTTTTTGTTTGTTTACGTACAATGTTTTGAAAGACCTGGGTAAATGATAATTATATGTTCCAAATTGACATATACACTTGGGTAAATGATAGTTGATACCCATCATGAAAAATAATGGAATTGCATAAGTGATACCCTCTTAAAACAAAGGGCTCATTGCATAATCACTCTCCCCTCAAATGACATCCATAAGGATGATAAACATTCAACATACTAAATTGGAAACCCCCGGTGGTTAGCTATGCTTGGTGAAGCCCAAGTCTCCAGTTATGCTGGAAATGTTTCTATAGTCAAATCCACACATTGATCTTAAAAAGTAGGGATACCAAACTTTGGCCCATTTCTGGTTAGGTGCAAAAGCCAATAAATAAACCTGGGGTCAATGGTACCCAAGACTAAACTAACAAGAATAGACCTGGGTATACAATGAACCCATATACCCAATCAGATGAGGTTACACCTGGGTATATGATGGCTTATACCCTACAATCAAAAGAGATGAGACCAGACCTGAGTACATGTTATCTGGGTCAAAGAATTGGACAACATTTAGGGTATTTTGCACCTCTCCATTGGGTCTTTCTTATTATTATTATTATTATTATTTTATAAAAATTTATAAAAGTTGGTCTGAATCTGGATCAGGGTATAGAATCTTCAGTACCCAGACCCGTGGATTGGTACTGGTCTGGAAGGCCAGGTATATTTCCGGGTACATGATGAACTACTAAGGCTGTCAAGCATCTAGAGAGGAGAGTAGTCTTTGGGTTTTTGTCAACTAAGTGGTCTGTTATTCTGAGTGCTGATGTCAGATAAGACCTGGTACCTTAAACCCTAAACCCTAAAACACCACAAAAGTGGCAAATACATTTGAAAACAGATTCGAACTCTTTTGGGATAGTATAAACTCATGTGGGTATAAAGTCACCCTGTTTTTGGGCCCTTGTTTGACCCTCCAATCCATATTATTTCTTCCCCCTCAATTTGAGTGTAGCTCGAAAGTGAAGGAAATTGGGTGTTCATGAAAATTGGGTATCTGTTCGAAAGATTTGCAGAATTGTTGCACAAAATCAAATATCTTTGTAGAGCATATTACATCTAGGTACCTAGAACTTGAGGACATATTGTAATTCTTTCAACACATACACTAACCAACATGTAGTTGGAATTTTTCAAGAGGCAATTTAGCCTTTTGTGTGGCAAATCATTTGTGTCTTCTCTTGGGTTTTCACACCCAATTGATAGTACCTCATAATATCTCACAATCTACCATATGCACACCACTAAAAGTAGATAGGTCAATGACCAAGCATTTAAGCTCTCAACATTGTTCCTCTAGGTCTAAAGTTCCAAGAGATTGTGTAGAGCTCTTCATGGTGCACCCATAAATTTGTTGAAAAAGGTCCAAGAACTTGAGTGGGTAATCAACCTTCGTTCAAAATTGAGTTAAAACCTGAATGGTGTGTGTTTCCCCATTTTCATCATGTTGTCTAACTATATAAGTACAACTTTATAAAATATACATATAAGCTTGGCTTTACATTTTAAGCAAATTATTGGTTTTGATTGGTTGTATGTAGTTAATATTACCTAATTTTATCTTAAATTGTGTGAACTAGTTTATCAAACTAATATTTCATTAAATAATGATGTTTAGTTATGTGTAAGGGAGATGGAATTAAATCTAGTTTTAAATAGGACTGATTTTTAATTTTTTATGAAATTGAAGACAAAACTAAATCCCAAAGAACTAATGTTTAAGACTGGACTAGAGGTTCCATAAAAAAACAAAAAAAGAGTTAGAATTGGGATCAAAGGTTCCTTTTAAAATTAAAAAATGGACAACATTGGTTTTGACAAGGGTTTTTCTTTTTCAAATTCCTCAAGTAGGTGTCATGGTGAGGATCCTCAGCATTAATTAGCAATAAATGGCGACTGTCTTGGTGGACTAGTAGATTGTTTTTGGAATCCTACCTAATTTTGGCAACCTAATCAAACATATTGTTTAAATATGGTGGTTTCTAACTCTTTTTTTTTTGACATATAGTGATTTGTTTTTAAATTCTCAAAAATCCTTTTGTTGCATTGCCAACCTTTTTTTTTGTTGCCATGTGGCAAAAATTCACCACAAAAAAAACCCTAGTTTTGACATCAACATTCA
>Ga0116228_10005133_pt1 | contig 11663 bp, 11 predicted proteins | sample S1TSphfallax_2_FD_89694 | JGI IMG/M metagenome (GOLD analysis project Ga0116228, IMG submission 89694) | Host-associated microbial communities from peat moss isolated from Minnesota, USA - S1T2_Fc - Sphagnum fallax MG | ecosystem: Host-associated > Plants > Peat moss > Unclassified | place...
AGCGAGGGGTGGGTGGCGAAGAGGAGTTCGGCCCATTTGGGGGCTTCGGCTTCGGCGAGGTTTTGGTCGCGCAGTCGGCGGAAGGCGCGGGCGCCGCTGGCGGGGTCGTTCGTGGCGGCGACGGCGAAGCGGTCGGCGCGGCGTTCGATCGCGCGTGAGGCGGCGGCCATCACCGGCTGGAGCACCGTGCCGGCGAGCGAGGCGTAGAACGCGAAGCGCGCGCCGTCGGCGGGGCCGCGAATACCGTGACCGGTCGTGCGTTTGAGCATGGCCGCGCCGAAGAGAATCGTGCCGGCCGTTGCGACCGTTCCGAGCCCGATTGCGACCCAAGGATCGCGGCGTACGTAGTGACCGAGTTCGTGCGCGACGACGAACATCGTTTCGTCGTGGGGGAATTCATCGATCAGCGTATCGGCAAGCACGATGCGTTCGGTGCCGAACACGCCGGTCACGAAGGCGTTGGCTTTCTTCGTTTGGCGGCTCATGTCGAAACGCAAGATCTGTGCGTTGCCGACGTCGTAACGCGTGGCGAGGTCGCGGATCAGCCCTTCGAGTTTGCCTTCGAGCGGGACGTACTTGTTGAAAAGCGGCATGATGAACGTCGGCGCGATCACGTTGGCGAGCGCGAGCAGCGGGGGCATCGCGCCGATTGCGAGCAGCGGCCAGCGCTGCGGTGCGCGGCGAATCAAGAGATCCGCGCCCGCCGCGAGCAGCGCGGCGACCCCGACCCCGATCGCCGCCCCCTTGAGGCGATCGCCGGTCCATGACGCGATGGACTGGTCGCTCATCGCATAGCGCCGTTCGAGCTCGTAGTGCTCGACGAAATCGACCGGCCACTCGCGCGCCGTTTCGATCAGCGCGATCAGCGCGACGAACGCCGGCACGCGCAGCGGCCGCGGCAGCGGCGCCAGGCCCCGCTCGATCGCGTCGCCGCTCACGAACGCCGTCGCGGCAAGCCCGGTTAGCGAGCGGACGATCCCGCTCACGAGAAATGCGCGGCGCTCCGCGCCGTAGCGCTTGGCATCGCGGTCCGCGACGGGTTCGGGACGCGGACCCACCATCTGAACGAGTCGCAAGGCGGCGTAGCCGTAGGAAAAGCCGGCGGCGAGGGCGGCGGGTCGGATCTTCATCGGCAGAGGTGTTCCCAGCGCGGGTGCGCGCACCCCGCCGGGCGGGAAACTCGGGCGCGGCGGTCTATTTCCGCACGTGATGGACCGACGGCCGGCCCGGTCAAGACCCTTCGTCCCGCCGGTGTTCGCGTGCGTGATAGCGGTCGCTGCATGCCTGATTGCGGTCCTTACCTTGACCCGAATCGCCGCGGCCGCCACCTATACCGGCACGCTCGCGCAGCCGGGCGTGGTCTGGATCAGCGACGGCTCGAAGCCGGCGCCGATGCCCGAAGCCTCGATGCACAACACGCACAAGAGCTTCGTCCCCGAGATGATCGTCATCACCGCCGGCACCAATGTCCGGTTTCCGAACGACGACGGCTTCTATCACTCGATCTACAGCGAGTCGGCCGCCGACCCGTTCGACATCGGATTCTACGACACGGGACCGGGCAAGATCGTCGCTTTTCCCAATCCCGGCGTCGACGACGTGCGCTGCCACATCCACGGCTCGATGCACGGCGTCATCATCATCGTCGACGGCCCCTACGCGCAGACGACAGCCCCCGGCGCAAGCTACACGCTCACGAACGTCCGGCCCGGCGAACACACGCTGCACGTGTGGACGGCGGACGGCGGCGAAAAAACCTCCACCATCCACATCGCGCTGTAGATTTGCACGTGTCCTAGGCTTCCGTTGGCGTGAGTTCGCTTGCGCGACCGAAGGCGATCTCGCGATCTTCGGAGGGGCGCGGCGGGACGATCTCGCCGCGCTCCACGAGGATGCGGAAGGCGTCGACCATCTTGGCATCGAGCTGGGAGCCGGCGACGCGGCGCAGCTCGGCGATTGCGGCCTCCGAGGTGAGCGCACGGCGATAGGGCCGATCGGTCGTCATCGCGTCGAACGCATCCGCGACCGCGATCACGCGGGCGCCTTCGGGGATATCCGGCCCGAGCAAGTGATCGGGATAGCCGGTGCCGTCGATTTTTTCGTGATGGTGCAGCACGCACGGCACGACGTCTTCCATCGAGGCGATCCCCGAGAGCAATTTCGCCCCGACCGTCGGATGCGTTCCGATCATCGCGCGCTCGCGCGCATCGAGGTGCGCGGGCTTGAAGAGCACGGCGTCGGGCACGGCGATCTTCCCGAGATCGTGCAAGAGCGCACCGCTTTCGATCACGTCGATGCTGCGCGCCGGCAGCTTGAGCGCGATCGCGAGCTTGCGGCTGTACTCACCGACGCGCCGCGAGTGTCCGGCGGTGTAGGGATCGCGCAAGTCGATCGTCTCGGCCATCACTTTGAGTGTCTGCACGAACGACGATTGCGATTCGCGCCGGCGCCGTTCGAGTTCGCGCGAGGCTCCGGCCGCGAGGGTGACGAGCGAGAGGAAGATGATGAGCACGACGCCGGCGGTGACGGCGAGTATCTGCTGACGTTCCTTCTCGAATTGCGCCGATTCGAGGCTGTGCGAAATGTCGATCGCGAGGACGAAGGTCTGCTCGTTCTTCGTGAAGATCGGCGCGAGCGCGGTCGTCGAGTCGCCGTGTTCGAGCATCGTGACATCGTCGGCAGCGAGCGCACGATGCACTTCGAGTTGATCCGGCGGCGCGTTCGGCGGATAGACGGCGACGCCACTCGGACGATAGATCCGCAGGCCGGTGACGTACTGGAAGAACTTCGAGTCGTCGTCGACGTGCGCGAGCGACCGCGCGATCTCCGGCGTGACCCGCCCCGCCGTGGCGAGCGCGTCGAGCGGATGGGTGAGCTCGGCGTCGATCCGGCCGAGCGCCGCCACCTCGAGATCCCGCTGCACGGCCCGCCGGTGCACGTCGGTCACGGTGAGCGCCAGGACGATCGCGCACACGATCGAGACGAGCGCGGTAACGATCGTGAATCGGACGAGAAACGTCAGGCGAAACCGCGGCAGCGTCATCGCCTCATCTCACGTCGGCATGAACCCGCCGGGGTACGGCGTCGGCTGACCGAGCGCGTTCGAGAGCAGCGCCACGTGCGTCGTCTCGACGCCCAGGATCGAGGCGGCGAGCGCCGCGAACCGGTGGTCCTTGAAGTCCGGGATCTCCGAGAGATACGTGTTCGCCGCTTTTTCCTCGACGACGAGCGCGAAGCGCAGGATGTCGGCTTGGCTCTTGAGCGGCGGATAGGTGAGTTTGAGCGTGTCCGTCGTCGGGGTCGCGCCCGCGACCCGGACGGCCGCGATCAGCGCGTCGCGGTGTGCGATATGATCGGCCAGAAAACCGGACGCGACCGCGAGAACCGGCTTCGAGAGCAGCCCGGTGGCCGCCGCATCGGTGTACGCCTTGATTCCGGCGCGTTCGATCGCGATCGCCGAATTGAGGGACGCGATATCGCTCGGGTCAGCGGTCTGCGCCGCCTCGACGAACTGCGTCATGAGCGGCAATCCGACCAGCGCAATGGCTGAGCCGGCGCCAAGAAGTGCCTGGCGGGAAAGTCGGGTCAAAGATTCGTCCTCACGGTGCTCACGTAGCGTACCCTCATCGTAACTGACGGCAACAGGCACCTTTTAGATGAGGGAGATGTTCTCTTTCGCCTTTGGACGCGCGGTCAGGATCCCGTCGAGGGCGCCGGCGAGCGTGTCGACCACCGGGTCGTCGATCTCCTCGATGCGGCCGGCGTCGGCGAGGGCCACGATCCGCGGATCGATCGGCAGTCGCGCGAGCAGCGGGGCATCGGCGAGGTCGGCCACCTGCTGGGCATAGGAGGGTCCGAATACATCGTACCGTGTGCCGGTATCCGGCGCCACAAAATACGACATATTCTCGACCACGCCGAGAATCGGTCGCTTGAGTTGATGGATCAGATTGGCCGCCTTCCGGACGATCATCGTCGCCAGCTGCTGCGGCATCGTCACCAGCACGACGCCGTCGACGCTCAGCGACTGGAGCACCGTGAGCGGGGCATCCGACGTACCGGGCGGCAGGTCGATGAGCAGGTAGTCGAGTTCGCCCCAGACCGTTTGTTCGAAGAACTGGCGGATCACGCCCGAGAGGATCGGGCCACGCCAGATCATCGCGGTGTCTTCCTTGTCGGTGAGGAGGTTGGAGGAGACGACCTCGATCGCCGAGCGCGTTTGGGCCGGCAGAAAGAGCGCGCGCGGCTGCGTGCCGGGCGGCGTGGCCGGATCGGGCTCGAGCCCGAGCGGCTTCGTGAGGCCGAAGAGGCGCGGGATCGACGGGCCGGTGATGTCCGCGTCGAGGATGCCGACGCGCTTGCCCATCCGGCGCAGGCCGACCGCGATCAGCCCCGTGGTCAGCGACTTCCCGACGCCGCCCTTGCCGGACATGATCGGGACGACGTATTTGAACCGGTTCGAGCCGCCGAAGGCGCCCGGCGCGGCGCGGCGCGGGGTCTTGTCGTCGTTCATGATCGTCGGAACGCGGCCCGACGCGCGGGCTTGGGTGAGCGCCGCGAGGATCGGCTCGACGCGCAGCCCGTGGGCTTCGGCGCCTTTGGCCAGCGTCTCGTACTTGTTGACGCCGCAGCCGCTGCACGAGAGGCCGAAGGCGGTCAGAACATCTTGCGCGATCGGGAGTTCGTCGACGAGGGCTCGGATGTTGGTTTCGGGTGAGATTGGGGCGGCCATCACCCGTAGAACACGACGCTTGCCCGATTGTATGCCGTAGCCCAACGGAACTTCGACCCTCCGTTGCGTATCCAAGAGGCGTTGAACGCATGCACCATCGCTCCCAGGCCTGCGGGTCTTAACGTTGCACATCGCTCCGCGGAGACGGCCGGTGCTTCTGCCTAACGTCGAATTCGCGCCCGATGGCGGCCCGCTGCCGCTTGCGGAGTGCTACAAACTGTGCCGTGACGTCGCGCGCGAGCACTCGAAGACGTTCTATTTGAGCTCCCTCTTCTTGGCGCCGTCGAAGCGCCGTGCGATCTGGGCGATCTATGCGTATTGCCGCACGGCCGACGACATCGTCGACCGGCTCGCCGCCGGCCGTCCCGATCGGCTGGCTGCGCTCGACGCCCATGAGGAAAAGTTGCTTGCCGCGGTCGACGGCGGCGCCGAAGAACCGATCTTCATCGCGCTTGCGGACGCGATGGCGCGCTTCGCGATCCCGATCGAGGCGGCGCGCGATCTGCTGCGCGGCGGCCGCATGGACGTAAGCGTCAGCCGCTACGAGACGATCGACGAGCTGCTGGTGTACTGCGATCTCGTCGCTGCGACGGTCGGCTTGCTCACTGCGCCGATTCTCGGCTACGAGCGGCCCGAAGCGCTCGCATACGGGGTGAACCTCGGCCGCGCGATGCAGCTCACGAACATTTTGCGCGACGTCGGCGAAGACGCGCGCATGGGGCGCATCTATCTCCCGCTCGCGGAACTGCGGCGCTTCGGCTGCAGTGAGGAGGGCATCTTCGCCGGCACGATCGATGATGCGTGGGTCGCGCTGATGCGCTTCCAGATCGACCGCGCGCGCGCGCTCTACGCCGAAGCGGAGCCGGGCATCGCGCTGCTCGAATCCGACGCGCGCTACACGGTGCGGCTCGCGCTCGATCTGTACCGCAAGATCCTCGATGCGATCGAAGCCAACGGCTACGACGTCTTCACGAAGCGCGCGTACGTGCCACTGCGCGATAAGCTCACGGCGGCCGCGCTCGGCGTGTTCCCTATTTCGCGATTGCGAACGTAACGCTCACGGTCCCGGTGACCGTGAACGTGCCGGCCGGTGCGGCCGGGGATCCGGGCCGGCCCTTCGGCGGGGAAGGGGGAGCTTGCGGCTGGATTGCTGACCTTCCGAGGCGAAGGGGCAGGGATATGTCGTCGATTTTCCATGAAAGTGACCTCGACAAGGCGCGCACCCTGACGGGGGAAGACCTCGACAAACTGCCCATCGGCGTCATCGTGGTCGACCGCAAGGGGACGATCCTCGAATACAACGCGTACGAGCGTACGATGGCCGGGATGGGCGAGCGCAACGTGACCGGGTTGAACTTCTTTCACGATCTCGCGCCGTGTACGGCGATCAAGGACTTCGAGGGCCGCTTCGAGGCCTTCTTGGATTCTGAAGATACGAGCATCGAACCGTTTCAGTTCGTGTTCGCGTTCGCGCGCGGGGCGCAGCGCGTGGCGGTGATCTTCGTGCGGCTCTCCAACCAGTCGGACCGCGCGACGATCTGCGTGCAACGCAGCGACGTCGGCGAGTAACGTGGCGGTCGCAAGCGGCCTCGGCGACGTCCTCGCGGGCGGCGCGAGTTCGCCCGTGCGCGCGGGACGCGCCGTCGGCGGGGCTCCGTTCATCGCAACGCACGGGGCGGGCGCCTACCAGTACGACGACCACGGCCGGCGCTACATCGATTACATCATGGCCTATGGGCCGCTCTTGCTCGGCCACGCGCACCCCGCGGTCTCGACGGGACTCGATGCGATTGCGGCGCGCGGCGTCGTGTACGGCTCGACCACACCTGATGAGCTCGAGCTCGCGGAGCGGATTCGCGGACATCTGCCGGCGATGGAGCGGCTGCGTTTCACGACGACGGGGAGCGAAGCGGTGATGAGCGCGATCCGCGTTGCGCGCGCGTTCACCGGCCGCGACGTGATCCTGAAATTCGCCGGGAACTACCACGGACATTTCGACCTTGCGTTGCTGGATGCCGGCGCCTCGGCGCTCACGGCGGATGCGGCGCGCTCCGGGATCCCGGCGGCCGTGACGGACGATTTGCGAGTGGCGCGCTATAACGATCTCGCGTCGGTGGATGCGCTCCTCGCGGGGATCGGCGATCGGCTCGCGGCGATCGTGGTCGAGCCGATCGTCGGCAACATGGGGCTCGTCTTTCCGCGCGCCGGTTTTCTCGAAGGCCTCGTCGAGCGCGCGCATGCGCGCGACGCGCTCGTGATCTTCGATGAAGTGATCACCTGGCTGCGGCTCGGCCTCGGCGGCGCGCAAACGCGGCTCGGCATCATGCCCGATCTCGTGACGGTCGGGAAGATCCTCGGCGGCGGCCATCCGCTCGCCGCGTTCGGCGGGCGCGCCGACGTGATGGCGGTGCTCGCGCCGGACGGCGCCTGCTTCACCGGCGGCACCCATGCGGGCAATCCGTTCGCCGTTGCGCTTGGCCTGCGGACGCTGGACTGGCTCGAAGCGCATCCCGAAGCGTATACGGAGATGGATCGCCGCGCGAAGCGTCTCGCACGCGGCATCGAATCGTCACTACGCGCGCTCGGCCTGGACTATGCCGTGCTGCAATACGAGAGCATCGTCGACTTCAAGTTCCGCCCCGGTCCGCCGACCGAAAATTACGACGACGCGAAGCGCGCCGACCGCGCGAAGTTCGCCGCATTCTATCACGCAATGCGCGAGCGCGGCATCTTGCTCGCCCCCTCGCAAAACGAAGTGATGTTTCTCTCGGTCGCGCACAGCGACGACGATATCGACGAGACGATCATCGCCGTGGGATCGTCGCTTACGGAGATGCGTTCGAGCGGCGTACTCTAACCGTTTGTGCCGGAGTGTCATCCTGAGCCTGCCGAAGTGTCATCCTGAGCCTGTCGAAGTGTCATCCTGAGCCTGTCGAAGTGTCATCCTGAGCCTGTCGAAGGATGGGCATGCCAATCAGCGTCACCTCACCGCGGCGCGTGCTACTCCTCGCGCAGCCCCCAAACCCAGCCGATGAGCAAGAACTGCAATGGAAGCCGCGCGATGAGCGCCCATTCCGGGAGGCTGGCAAATTTCGTGCGATCGAGCGCCATGTAGATGTTCGCCGGAAAGACGGCGACTAGCAGCGCGATCAGACCGTAGGCGGCGTAACGGCGCGTCTGCGGGATCAGCAGTCCGATGCCACCGGCGAGTTCCGCCGCGCCGCTGATCGCGACGAGGGCCTCCTTCGCGGGCAGCATCGGCGGGACGATCTGCACGAATGCGTCGGGCTTGAGAAAATGCATCGTCCCGCTGCCCGCAAAGATCAGCGCAGCGAGGCCCAGCGAAAAGCGGTTCATCCGAGGCGCGTTGTCGGCCGGGAGGCGTGAACCCTGGCATTTCGGGAACGATGCTGCCATCATGCCACCCAAAACGCTGGGCGACGCCGACATCGAGCGCGAACTCGCCTCCGTTCCCGGCTGGACCCGCGACGGCGAAGCAATCGTGCACACGATCCAGCTCGCCGATTTCGACGAAGCGATGGCGTTCGTGAATACCATCGCCAAGACGGCCAACGAACTCAACCATCACCCGTCGATCACGATCGACTGGAACGAGGTCACGCTCCGCTCGTCCTCCCACGACGCCGGCGGCCTCACCGAACGCGACTTCGCCCTCGCCCGCGCGATTGACGGGCTCGTCTAGCCTCAAGTCGAGCGCTAACGACTATTGAGAAAAGCAACTCGGTGGCTCCCAACCGATCGGGGCCGGCGGAGAAGCGAACGGCATACCCTTAGCGATCCATCTCCGCCGCCACTCGCCCCAATCGAATTCCGTATCAAGGTCGTCGAAAAAGAAGCCGCACGCGCGGCATTTTTCGTATGACGGTTCGCTGAGCGAATTGTAAGGAGGGCCATCACACGGAAAGGTGCAGACCGGGCACTCGTTGAGAAGCTGAAGACAAATCACGCGGAGCGCCTCGCAGGAAGAAGTAATCTCGGGGCGCTCCCGTGCTTCAAACTCTTCGCGGCTTAAGGCCCGTTCTGCGATGAATGATGGAGACCAGAGGGCCGGATTCCGGATGCCGAGCTCATATGATTCGTCGGCAATTTCGGCAAATGGAGAGAGTAGCTCGGCATCGACTGCCCTCAACTGAGCACCGAGACGAGCAATGACCTCCGCGGTTCCGATCAGAGCAAGCTCTCCACTCAGAAATTGTTCTGCGGTGGCGATGATCGCAAAGAGCGCCTTTCGTTCTGCCATCGATAGCAGCTCGCACCCGACGGATTCCGGGCGTTGAGTTAACGGGTTCTTTCGGCAAGTCATGGGCGTATCTCTCGTGACGGCTCCGGCGCGTCAAGTGCCCCTCAGCAAGAAGGTAAGGCGAGAATCATATCACTCGTGTCAAGCCCGTGAGCCCGGGCGGCAAAGTCTGATTACAAAACGGTCGCGCAGACTCAGGAAGCGAATATCAATTTCCGGTTGGCGATTCCGTACGTAGGAGCTAAAGCGTCTTAAGAACGCCGGCAAAGAACGCCGGCAAAGACGTCAGACCGAGATTACTTCGATTCGACTCATATTCCATTGACCGAATTTACATCCCCAAGGGATCCTTCGGGAGCTGAGAAGTTCTAATGAATAAAAATGACCAAGCGGGCGGCGGGTACTCCGAAGCAGAAAAATACAGTGTCGCAAGGGCTGTCATGCAAAATGTCTTATTTGCGATTGCACCTCTAAGTGACGAAGGGTTTCGTCATCGAACATGGGTTCATGGCGAAAATCCCGGCTATTACGGCTCTTCATACGAAGAGGTGACGAACGACCTTGATTGCGATATCCCAATCATCACGGGCAACCTAGCTCCTTACGTCCCTCTTTCGCTAGATCAGACATCTGCGATACAGGAGTTTGCACAACAATTTCTGTCTTTTGCGGATTCACTTCCATACGCGGGGCTTTGGCCCGCTGAAATTTTGGCAGACGCACGTTGGCCAGAGATTACGCGTTTATCCCGGGCCTTGCTTGAACGCCTAGCGACGGAACTCGGAAGCGACTTTCTCTTTCCGCCATGGATTCATGGCTCGGCAAAGTGAGGTTTAATTTTTGATCCGTTCCGACCCCTTGACGCAAAAGACAAGGCACCATCAAGTTTGCCACCAGCTGGGCCTGTAAAGTGATTTTTGGGCGAGTGCTAAACGCGAATATAGCGCAGACGCTGGAAGTACTGCTGCCTTTTTTGCGACAATATTACTGCTTAATAACCGTCATCGATAGTAGCCCGAGCATCGTCCAAGGCGTGGGTGAACGATTGATTTCCCGTGGATTCCACGTCCGGTTGGTTGGGGGATGCATAGAGATTCGCGTTTGTGATCTCTTGGAATTGCCGGAGCAAGACTTGATTCTAAACGAATTCGATGAAATGTACTTAATAAGCAAGCCAGTCAGTGTCAACGCTTCTTCATTTGAAAGATTCCCCGGAGAGGTCCTGTTCGAAAAGATGCCTCAAAACAGACGACAGGTTCTTGGTCTACAGATGGAATCGTTAGGTGCCGACGCTTTTCTCTCTGACGGCGTTGGGGTGAACTGTGCTTTTACCAAAGAAGAGTTCGCTCGAACAATCGTCGCTGCTGGATATGAGTTCCTAGCGGCGCATACTCGCGGGGGCTGATGCACTGCGGCGCTATTAAGATCTACAAGAGTGACGGTCACAACGGACAGGGCGGTCTGCGCGTAGAATTAAGGACCGTTGCGGGAAGCGATTATAAGCCCGGTATCCGCATTGGAGACGGAGACCGCTTCTCGTTTGAAAATGGCGTTGTCTATCAATCTTCTGCGAGATGGGGATCGGTAAGATTCCCGTATGTGCCCACTGGCATGCGGGCAGGGTCGGCTGAAGAAGAGGAATACTGATGGATAAATTGTCCGCAACGGAAATTCATACGCTGTCAATTGCCGATAAGGGTTTGGTGTGCGGTTTCGTTTCTGCGCGGACGCGATCAGCCTATGACAATCCGAAGGCAATACTAGAGTCCGACGATATTTTTCAGCGGACCGGTTTCCACGAGCTTGAATATGTTAAGCAAATCATGGTTCGCGCGGCTTTTTTAGAGGGCCGTGATGCAGCCGGATACTTCGGAGGAAGCGTTCAAACGTATCAGGGTTTCGACGATGCAATACCTGAGGAGTTCATTTTCTCTGCGGAACCCATCCCGGGGATGTCCACTTATACTAGAGCGAATGAATCAGTAATATTTCGACCCGTGTTTTTTTCACAATTCCGGTCACTGGTTTGTGAGCACCCTCTCTTGCGGATGTCGGAGCCGCTCCTTTCCGTGGTTAACGCCGATGGCGAATTTTGGTTTCAGGAGATGCAAGGAAACGGTGGTTGGGTAACCAATTGCGATTTTCCGCGAATAGAAAAACACGTGGCTGCTTTCGTTTCACTTGACGGTATTGAAACTGTCAGGAATTCGAGTGTTTTGCGCGAGATGCTTCCAGAGGGAGATCCGCTTCGCGCTGATGTGTAGTTCGAAGGGTCAGATTGTCAGGTGATGAATGAGGGAAAATCAACGACGCTAGGGCGACGCGTGCTTGATGGTCTGGCCCTGCTCTTTGGAGAGATCCGCGATGTGCGCATCTCGGGTTTGGTAGCGGGAGAGCACCAGGGGATCGTGGCCTGGGATGACGTGAGCGTCGGAGTCGGCGAGTTCGCGTGCGCGACGCCAGCCCTCGATCATTGCGCCAATGTCGTGGACGATGGGGAACGGGCGGCCTTCGGCGGCGTTGGCATAGAGATGCATTGCATCTGAAGCGAGTACGACGTAGCCACGGCGCGTCGCGACGCGGACGATCTGGAGGCCGAGGGTGTGGCCGCTGACGAGCGTGCACGTGATGCCGGGTGCTGCTTCCCAGTCGCCGTCGTGGAAGACGACG
>Ga0116228_10005134_pt1 | contig 11662 bp, 9 predicted proteins | sample S1TSphfallax_2_FD_89694 | JGI IMG/M metagenome (GOLD analysis project Ga0116228, IMG submission 89694) | Host-associated microbial communities from peat moss isolated from Minnesota, USA - S1T2_Fc - Sphagnum fallax MG | ecosystem: Host-associated > Plants > Peat moss > Unclassified | place: USA...
GCCCTCCTCTTGGCGCATCTAACACAATAAGAATCGTTGAAAATGGATTAGAAATGAGAAAGTTATGGTCCCCCAAAGTAAAGGGGGTCATAAATTCAAAAAAGACCATTGAACACTACAAAGCCCGATTCTTAAACACCCAAAAAGTTCCTTTTATGTTGGTTTTTTTGCTATTAAAGTTTCAATATGATTTGTAGAAATTCATTTGGCGCTCCTATAGTACTTTAAATCGTTTAAAATGAATAAGAAATAAGAAAGTTATGAGGTTTGAAAGTAGGAGGGGTCAAAAGAAAAGAAAAAAAACACGTTTTGTAACTTGGAAAACAACTTATTTTTCTTATTTTTCATGTTTTTCTTGTTGTTAATTTTTCATTACTCCTTGTCTTTTTCACTTCAAAGATGATTGTAGGATTTTTTAATAATTATAATTACTTAATGAAAATATGATTTTAACATTATTATTTAGCTTAAACTAGTAATTAGCTTAAGATGTTTATGTACTTGTAGGTTAATTCGTGTAGCCTATTTACATTAATATTTTAACATAAATAATAAAATTTAAATATATAATACCTATTGATTATATATATAATTGATTATCATTATAATTATAATAGACATTTAATTGATAATTATGAACATTTATAATAAATTTAAATATTATCATATTAATTGATTCTGAATATTTTTTTGTTTAATCAAATTTACATTTTTTGAAAAATATTCCAAAAAAAAAGAAATAAAAAAGTTTTACTTACCAAAAAATTTTAAAATATATATTTGACAATATATTTTTAAACCATGGTTTAGTTTAACTTAATTTAATTTAACATAATTTAGTTTAGCCATAATTAGTTCAACCTAATTTAATTTAACCATTGTTAGTTTTAGCCTAATTTAATTTAGCCATATTTATTTCATGTTAATTTAATTTAGCTTAATATATTTTAGCCATGATAAATTATTCTAATTTATTTTAGCCATAATTAATATATTTTAATTAATTTGGCCTAACTTAATTTAGCCATATTTAATATATTTTTATTTATTTTAGCCATCAATAATTTAACCATAATTATTTTAGCCTAATTAATTTAGCCATAGTTAGTTTTAGCTTACTTTTAATTTAGCCATAAATATTTTAGCCTAATTTAATTTAACCATGGTTAGTTTAATTTTTTTTGTTTATTTAGCCTAGATTAGTTTAAGTTAGCCTAAGTTAGTATGGGGTTAACCTTAGTACTAGAGGCACGTAATATTATTATACATAACCTATGTAGATATATTAAGTATAATAATTTAAGCACGTATAAGTTTAGGTCAATATTTTTATGACATGTGTCCATGTTGTACACATTTAGTTGCATGTTAGTTGCGCACACAACCGTATGGCTGAAAAATTATACAATACCAAATTTATAGTTACAAACATCACCAAGATAGTTGCAAATGACAACTAGTTGCATGCCAGTTGCATAGTGACTGGTTACAAAAGACAAAATTTCTAGTAGTGAAAGTTGTCATGGCAGAATAGTTTTAAAACATGTCGATCTTGTGGAAAAGTACATGAGTAAATCCTATCATGTTTAAAAACAAAGATGGTTGGCTTACATTGTGGGCTTGTTGAAATTGTTACCCCTTTGTTCCATCTTACTTCACAACTTAAAATAAAAAAATCATCTTAAGCCCTTTTGTTGTCACTTTTTGCAAGAACTTTTGGTTATTTTTTATTCATGACTTAAGAGAAAGATTGAATCATTGGTGACATGGAGTCCCATCTAATTGTGTGCAATGAAGCAACATTATGCATGATATGTGGAAATTATTTTGTTTGTAAAATGAAGCATTACTATCAGAAAAGTGGAGAGTGTTCAAGACATGGATATGAAAGTGGTGTTTTTAGATTGCTTGCACCCTAAGTTAAAAATTTAGTACATAGGACTTGATGAACCCTAATGTCATTGTGCACATCATCCATCCATGGGTTGAGTATAATGAACTATGAAATTCTAGTTAACAACATTGAATGCTTTAAATTGTTGACTATTTTGGTGACTCAAAATTGTATTTTTCCAGCATTATGTGAAGCCTTGTTGGTCTTAGATTCATGATCAAAATCACTTTGTCCCATGATAGCTAGAACTTTATATTTGAGGCCCAATTAACCTAAATGGGCATTATTTTTATTATGAGATTGGTATAATGTAAATTTAGGCTATTACAAACTTTTTCAAAATTGATTGTAAGGTGACCCAAATAATTACAAGATTTGGGTGTGTCAAATGGGTTGAGAACCGAAATGTAGTTTTCAAAAGGGGATATTGTTACCCAAATTTAGTAATAGGTGATTTAATAGGTTGGAAATGTAAGCATGTTGTTAAACCTAATAGGTGCCTTAACTTGTTATTTAACCTAACATGTAGTATTAACCAAATTAGTTACTAGAATTGATAGGTAATGTTATATTGGGTTAAGAAGATAGGTTGATAGGTTAATCAATAAGTAGTCTGTAGAACCTACACTTGGCAAAACAAGTAGTTGGAACATGTGGTTAAATAAGGTGTAGCTTTTTGAAAAATTGGACTATTAATCTAGGTACTGGTTAATGACTATTTATAATGGTCAATTATGATTGTTGTATTTTGAAGTAACTAGTATAAGACTAGGAGGATAGACATGTTTAAAGACTTATGAATTCATATTTGAGTTTGTGTTTTCATTTTTCATTTATGGAACATAAATCATTTTCTTTCAACCAACTTTCTTCGAGATTTTAATAATTTGTGTACATGTTAGTTTAGGATTTGTAGCTAGTTTTAGTTTTATTAGTTGTTTACATGTACATGTTGTAAAAAAAACTTGTTGAAAAATTTAGAAGTTGCATAACCTTAATGGCCATAGAAAATATTGTTAACATTTGGCAACCACCTAATGGATCAAAATTTAGAAGTGATCACACTTGGAATTTTTGGTTTGATTCAATAGTTTTAGTAGATCAAGTTTCAAATGCAATCATGCTTGAAATTTTGATTATTTACATTTTTGCTTGTTTTGTGTAAATTTTAGGATTGAAGTTTTTGTTTCTTGATTTCATTTCAAGCATTAGGAATAAGGTGAAGTTAGTGTAAAGTTTTTGAAGTAAAATAAACACCCAATCTATAAATGAAGTTTTATATAAACTCCTGACTTCTAGGAGGGGTCATTCTTAAAAAAATCATGTTAAAAAATAATGCAACAACTTTCCTAAAACCTGTTGATTTCATAAAATGTCAAGAGTAATCACTATAAATCTTTTAAAATAGTCAAAACATGTCAGACATTAACCTATTCAAAGACATGCACAAGAACAAGATGAACAACAAATGCAACCTATGGGAGATGAACCTATGAATGCGCCAAACACAAATGCAGCACAAAAGGGAAAAGTCAATGGATGACATCAAAATGCAAGAAAACCGATTGTGTAGAGAGATTTAACAATGCTCTCAGCTATTCATCAAAAAACACCACGAACAATAACCCAATCACGGGTAATGAATGTTTATCATAATGACAATCATGAACCTGTTCAGTCGTTTAATGAAGTTGTTATCGCACGACAACCATGGCAATTTGCAACCCCATGATACAATTTACCTAGAACCGGTGCATCTACATTAATTGCGGCATTTTTTGGTTTTCAAATTCAACCGCCAAATACCAACATCAATTTGGTACTCACTAATTCAAAGATGGAACAACTTCACCTACTTAATAGGTTAAAAAAACTCCATCATTTCAACCAAAGACCATCTAATCAAGGAATTTCTATACCACATTTATAACATGTTGAACTTAGAACAACACCCAAAATTGTTTGATAGGAAGTCACATATCCATAAGTCACCTGGCTTGTTGGATTAGTACTCGGTCCAGGTGAAAAATCACAAGTCTCACATCATAGATCGGTTTCAAGAGGAAACCAAGGTGCTGGACCTATAACCTGCTCATGTTATCAACATGTAGGACACCTATTCAAACATTGTCCATTTGTTGATGATAGATTAAGGCAATTATTACAAGGAGGAGGTGATGAATACTCATCAATATGTTCTTCCAACCAGTACAACAGTAGTACCCATTGATTTTGTATTAGGAATTCAAACCATGAATCCTAGTATAGGTCATACAACAATACATGTTAACTATCAAACAACTTGGTTACAACCTATTACATTGATTATACTAGGTAAAACAATATGTTACCTATTTCAACATACCCAATGTGGTATAATGTCATACTTTTGTGCTTTTAAATCTTAATTTGTATCCAACATTTTTAACTATAACAAAAGGACTTTATTCCTCAATCTTTAGGAATAATCCAAGTTATGTACTTAAGAATGTGTACCCAACACCTAAACAACTTATTATACCACTAGTATATATACCATATTTTGTTGGAAATTAGGTTTCTTGTAGTGGTTTAACTAGTGACCAGTAAGGACAGACAACATGTTCAACAACTTGTTCTCACATCAGTTCCAACCACTATACAAGATGGAGGACAACTTGGAGACTCACCTAGAGGAAGTTCACCCAAAGGAGATCCGCTTGGAGAACCACCTTTTAATCCACATGTTGGATCTTTTAGATGGCTAACACTTGATCTACATATGTTCATACCACCATGGTATCAACCACCTGTTGTACAACTTGTATCAAAATTAGCAACCGAGCTACCATACAAGAAGCTACAATATCCAACTTATGTCAAAGACACTGATCCTAATGTTCACATCATAGTATTCAAAAAGGCCATTAAAGCTAATGATGAAATAGTGGAATTTGACATCATCAACCTATTTGGTTTATTTTAAAGGATGGTATCTTTCAATGGCAAGAAAATAATGTTCAAGACCATCAAAATTACACTTTTGAAAAGTTGAAAGGCTCAAGCATTTTGCAAGCAATTCGGAACTATAAAGAATGATGAAGAGGTTTACATGTAATTGTGAAACAGACAACAATAAATTGCCAAACGTGATGAGGTTTATTATGAACGCCTATTGAAACTAGCTAACTATTGAAATCTAGAATTAGAAAAAAAAAAAAAAGGTATATAATTGAAACACGGGATCATGAATTTATGGATTTGGAGGTAGCCAAATTATTTTCAAAAGTTTTTGCATTCTATTAGGAAGAAAGACATGTAATTATGGATTGTCCGTTGCTTTTCCACATCAGAACACGTATTGTTAAACACATGGAGTTACAAAATGTGGCAAGAACATTAATGGATCACCCAAAGGAACAAGAACCAAGAATTCATGTAGTCTAGAACATATTGAGAGGCATGGAGTTGGGAAGTTAATTGGGCTACAAAGTCAATAAATTCATCCATCTATTTAAATTAAGAGCAAAAAACCAGAGATGTATTCACATCCACATTTTTCACCATAAAGGCTACCAATGGGTAACCATAAAATGGAACATTATTGGACTTGAATCAACATAACTTCCCCAACAATGTCAAAAGCGATAGTTGTTGAAACTCAAAGACAATTTGTTAGAATAAAGGTTATTCAATCACTTAATGTGGTCATAACAACCATAGAAGTGGAAACAATTGTTGTGCCTAACATGAATGTTGGTAAAAGGGGAGTAATTATTGGATTTGCAATTAACTTGGGTCATGGATCGAACAGATTCTTGGTGGGAAGGAATTTGAATAGGAATTCAAGACTAATAGTAGCAAATACTAGAGTTATTGCGACACCATAGATGGTGTTTATTAATCCAATAATGACTACTCATGTGCATAAAACTACAAACAAATCACTAATGAACTCAATAATTGTTGGAGGGTACAAAAGTACAAATGCTAAAAATCCAAAAGGAGGATATCAAAAACCATTTGTCATAACTCAAGGAATTCATGACCATGAAAAAGGCCATTTTGTTAAGCCAAACATGGTAGCTTTTAAATATCTTAATTTCAAAAAAGATGCTAACCTAGATGTTCATGTCAGAATGTTTAATTCTGCAGTGATGGAAAATGCAAAAACTTCTAAAGAGTATATCATCAATGCGTTTAACTATACGCAAAAAGATACAACATCAGATTGGTGCCATAATTATATGATAAAATTTCCTGACTACATTTTTTCAAAGCTTATGTAGGCATTTGGTAAACATCATGGGTAGATGCAAGCTACAATGGCTCAAAAGTGGCAAGAGTCCTAGTCCCAAAAGTCTATGTAAATGGAAAAATTAACACTAGAATGGCAAAAAAATGTTAAAAGTCAATGTTTAATGGGCCATATGTGGTGATTAATCAATTAATAAAGTCCATATGAAAAAATGACCATTTAAAAAAAAAAATTATACATACTAGGGGGAAAAAATATCATTCCAACAAAAAATGACCAAAATTGTGACTTTTGAAAATATGGCCCAAATTTGTTCATTCAAAAGTCCATAGTTATTTGTTTGTTAAAGTTTTGTTTTGTTTTTTTTCAATCCATTTTCCCCCATCATGTATCATATATTGAGTCCTTATAAAACACATTGAGAAGAAATCATAACAAAAAATGCATTTGAATGTTAATGCAAAACCCAAATTATAATCCATATGTCCACTTTAAAAGTCCATTACTACATGATTGGTGTATGTTTATTGAATTTCACCTTTCAATAAATAATTTTATTTGAGTTTCCGATCTCAATCCATAAATATTTTTGTCAAATTGATGATTTTACAATGTGTTTATGGTATTTGAATATAGTACATTTTACAAAAAGTCCATAAGGTCACAAAAAGTGAGCCACTATAACTTGCATCTACCCTTATCGAAAGATTTGGAATGACAAGAAAATATACATGGAGCTAAAGAATATGAAGCAAGAGGAGACTAAGAGGGTGGAGGTTTACTATGAGTGGATTCAAAAATTGGCTCATGGTTTACAAGTACCAACCACATACATTTTCTTGACTATCATATTTAAAGTAGGTTTGCAATCATATATCAAAATTGCAACTACAAGGATGAAGCAATTGACACTCCAACAAAATTAGGAGGTGACAATGTTGTGTGAAAAAGGAATGACTATTGCCAAAATAAGGAGTGCATTATAAGTACTACAAAGTACAAAATAGGTAGCACCACCAAAAACACAGAGTAATACATGGAAGATTGACAAGTTTTTCACAAATTATGGAATGACTAATCACAATGTGGAAACATGTAGAATGAAGGAGCAAATTATAGTGGTACTTACATAAATAGCCCAACAAAGTCAAAAATTACAGAAGAAAATTTCGTATGCATGCCACATTTATGTTTGAATGGAAATAAAATGACAATTTGTCCAAAGTTTATTGAGATGCAAAAGATGTTTCATGGGAAATTTGTGATAATAATAGAGGTTCAACTTGTTGTTGAAACACAAATAATCACTACACATGTGAATGTGGTGGATGTTAATGTTACAACAAGAGGTAAAATAATTGAAAAATAAGTGTTCAAGGATAGATAATCAAGGAAAGCAAAAAGTGTTGTTGACTGGGAGAAAGAAGAACGATCGAAGAAATCAATGGTGGAAACAATTAAATAGATTCAAAATTTAAACCTAGATAAAAAGGCCATCCAAATCCATCGAGGGATGGAACACAACATGGTCAGGTATGCCAAATATTACTTTTGTGGAAGCACAAAAATTTTAGGAGGTAGTAAATTCACAAGAAAAATTGATTATAATAAAAGAAATTTTTCCAAACATTGGTAAGCAAATGTTAAAAACAAGTTAAACTTTGGACTTGGGATAATTGTTTAAAATAGTTCATGAGTAAAAAAAAAATTGGTGGAAGTTAAAACCAAAAAAAAACTCAAAATTTAAGTAAAATAACTACAAATAAACAAGTTGGTTCTTTAATACTAGAGGTAAGGACAATTGCTATAGGAATAGATAACCATATGCAAATTATTCAAATACATATTGGGAAGAATACAATAGAGGATATGTTGTTGGATGGAAGTTCTAAAGTTAATATCATCACTGAACAGTTGAGATTGAGGTTGGGGCTTTCAAAGCCTAAACATGCACCATATAATCTAAGGATGGTAGATTAGACAACCACAAAACTAGTGGGTTTGATTAGAAATATATGTTCACAACATTCCTTACATAATTACATTTACTATACTTCAGAATAGTGTGGTAGATTCTAATTATTCCATGTTGTTAGGGAGACCATGGTTGAAGGATGCTAAAATGGTGCATGATTAAAGGAATAACACTATTACTATACAAGGGAATGAGATAGCTAGAACAATTATAATCACCAAGCATTTGGGAGGTGAAGGATGACCAAAAATGTTACTGTGTTACGATTATCAAAATGGTATCATAGATGAAGAAGAAGATATCATCTTTGCTACATAGTCAAAATTGTTTTCAATAGGAACAATTAGTTTACTTGAAACAATTCAATTTGTGAAAACCATGGATGTGGAGATCACGGATACAAATGTGCAAATTAGTATTTTAGGGTAAGAATCTAGAGTACAAAGCACAAAAAAAAAGATAGCTAGCAATAGATATGAGCTAGAAATAGCTCTAAAGGATAAAGTGTATCTAAAGACATACTATAATCATCAACCATGGAATGTTGTAATGGATGAAACTCCAAAAAAATCAAAGCACAAAAATTACATATAGTTGGATGAATGTTCATTGAAGATCAACAATTGATGAAACTGAATTTAGGAACTGATGCAAAACCATAGTTGGTGAATATTAATGCACAACTATAAACAAGCAAAGGTGTTGGAAGTGGAGCAATTGTTGAAGGAGTTCAAAGATGTTTTTGCATGGACACACAAAGATTTGAAAATGATTCCACAAGAGCTAACATAACACAAAATTGAATTTGATACTATCATACCACCGACACATCAAACCAGGTATAAATTAAATCCAAATTATGCTACAATAATCAAATAAGATATAAACAAGTTGTTAGCAATTGGATTCATTCAATTTATAGAGGAGGCTACATGGTTGTCACCCATAATAATAGTACCCAAGAAAAATGGCAAAATGAAAATTTGTATAGATTTCAAAAAATTAAATGTAGTCACAAAGAAGGATCCATACCCATTACCTTTTATAAATGAAGTGTTAAACATCGTAGCAAGGTATGAAGCATATTCTTTCTTCGATGGATATTCATGATATCATCAAATCTTTATAGCTCCAAAGGACGGATATAATACTACATTTGTTATAGATTGGGGGCCTTTTATATGGAAGGTGATGATGTTTGGAGTAAAAAATCGACCTCCAACATATCAGAGAATTGATACCAAAACATTCAAAGAATATTTGGATAATTTTATGAAGATATTTCTAGATGATTTTACAATGTAGTGACATGGAAAGTCATTTTGTAGAAGCTCAAATTATGTTTTCAAAAGTGTAGAGAATATGGCATTAGTCTAAATCTAGACAAATGTGCATTTATGGTATTTTCAAGGATGATATTGGGTTTTATTATTTCCAAAGAAAGGAAATTGTTAGATCCAAAGACAATATAAGCAACAATAAACATGCCACCACATAAGAATCCACAACATATTCAAGTATTCAATGAGATAGCACAATTTTATAGTTTTTTTTTAATCAAAAACTTTGTTGCTATTATGGCATCAATCATTAAACTAACTAGAAAGACAAATATTTTTCTTTGGATAGAGGAATGTTAGAAGGCTTGGGAATTGATCAAATAAAAGTATATTGAAAAACCAATATTGATATCACCGAATTGGCAAGTGGAGTTTCATGTTCATATAGATGCATTTTTGTTAGTTGTGGGGGCTTTGTTGTCTTAGAATGTAATAGGGAAGAATGATCAACCAATAATGTATGCTTCTAGGCTTCTGAATAGAACAAAACATAATTATAGCACAACAGAAAGAGAGGCTTTAACAATGGTTTTTGCTTTGCACAAGTTCAAACATTATTTATTGGGCATAAGTTTGTCTTTTATGTAGATCATATGGCATTGGTTTATTTGGTCAACAAACCATAGGTTTTAGGGAGAATAACTAGATGGTTGTTATTGTTCCTATAATATGACTTCACAATAGTGTACAAGCCAAGTACAACTCATGTGGTTGTAGATGCATTACCAAAACTACTAAATATTATATATTCCGTAGGTGTGTTTGATCAAACCACAGATGCAAATATGTTTTACACAGAACCTGAATGACTAAATGATGTAGAAGAATTTTTGAGAACAAGATAGATTGGGGTATGTTATCGGCAAAACAAAAGCAAAGATTGGTTAGGAGAGTAATCTTTCACACTAAAGAGTGGTGAATTATACAAAATGGGCCAAGATAACATCCATTGAACTATTATTCTTACCTTGATCACCCCATTTAGAAGACGTCATGAAATTTTTGATGATTGGAAATATCTTCTCTTGTAAAACTTTGTACACAACAAACATTGGTAATATACAATATAAATGACACTTAAAATTTTAAAATAAAAATAAAAATTGCATAGATTTGGACATCTTGTTTGTGCATTGCTAGTTGATAGTAATTACTATCATAAAATTAACTTCAAGGCAAATTTATCAAAAGTTAATTCTAAAATGGAATCCCAATAAAAAAAAATGTTAACCTAGTGTAGTTAGCCTAATGGGCATTCTAGTAATTTATTTGTTATTAATGGTAGGTACTTACTTATCGTCTCTTATTTACTAAAGGATGAAACTACTTGGGTGGTTAGTCCTTGAAGATAATGTGATTGGCATGAGTGAAACAATCAATTAAAGATTGGTGGAGGAGATTTGAATAAAGGCTTAGATTGTAGGAGAAGATGAGGCCTTTGTGGCTTATGGGTTTGGGGGGAACTTTGTTGGGTTTCTCATTCCTTCATTTTAAATTATGGAGTTTTTTCCTATCATTCCTTGTGTACGTGTGTGTACAATATGTTCTAAAGATGTAGGAGGAGACCATGGGAATTGGTTATTATGCTTGGGTGTGAAGGATAATGATGATTTTTTCTTATAAATGGTTTTGGTTTGCTTTCAAAGTTTTTACTTTGTATTTACTTTTGAGTGTAGACAATACAATGTAAATGTGTTTGATGTAAACAAATTAGTTCTTTGTTTTTTTGGTTCATTTCCTTTGAATAAACATCATTAGATGGTAGTTGCAACATTAGAACTAAGGTAGGAACAATGGGTGGTACGTAGTTGTCGCAAAAACAAGATGGCAACAAAGATGGGAAACAATGTTAACAACTATAGGAAGGTGACTAGTCTTCTAGACTAATTTACTACATAGGCATAAAGGCATGTTGAAAGTAGTTACTAGTGTTGTGTGTGTAAATGGTTTGGGACTTACACTTCATGTAAATGTAAATCCCTTAATGAAATTTATTTACAATGTGAAAGTGTAAGTGTATAAAATTTATTTACATTTGTGTACATGTAAATGTAAATGTAGAATATGAAATGTGTAAGTGTAGAAATAAATTTATTTATATAATTTTATGTAGTCCAATAAAAAAGTGTAAATATAAAAATATATTTATTTATATGATTTTACATGGCTTTGTAAAAAATGTAAATATATAGCAATGTAAAAAATGTAAATATATA
>Ga0116228_10005136_pt1 | contig 11660 bp, 6 predicted proteins | sample S1TSphfallax_2_FD_89694 | JGI IMG/M metagenome (GOLD analysis project Ga0116228, IMG submission 89694) | Host-associated microbial communities from peat moss isolated from Minnesota, USA - S1T2_Fc - Sphagnum fallax MG | ecosystem: Host-associated > Plants > Peat moss > Unclassified | place: USA...
ATGATTGCACCAATAGGAATGCTTGATTTGAATTCAACCTTTGTTTTGATTCCTTATCTAAAATGGGCCTAAATCATTATTAGAATAACCATATCTCTAATTATTCATATACAGTAACAATCTTTTTTAATGCAAAATTTTGCACGAATGTGAAAAATATAAATTAAAAAAGGTATATCATTTTGCATATTTTATAACTTTTTGAAAAAAATCTCAAAATTTGAAAAACAATTCGAATTTTTTTATCACATTTCTATTTGGATTTTATTAGAGAGTATTTTAAAGTTTTTACATTAGCTTTTAACTTTTTGGATGGGTTGTAAAAACATGTCGCCATTTAATGTTAAATCCCTATTGAGATGATTGCATATGAAACATCATTAAAAGTTTTAAAATAATAAATGTATGATGTTATGGTATTTTCAATTTTGTAATATCAAGTATTTGTTTAAAAAAACATTGGTGTGGTGATTAGTTTCATCTTTATTGCCTTTTATGATGAGACCATATAACATCATATTCAAAAATTGAACATCAAAAGAATGGAAGTCACAACTTCCTCAAATAATTTGAAAAATGGCACTTGGAAGTCAAGAATGTGAATAAAAATCTTAAATACCATAATCTTGACCAAATGCAATTGACTTTCAAATTATCATTTTGAATTATGAATGCATTTAATTTCATTATGGCAATTTAATCTTATTTTTTCATATATACAAAAATCGTTTTTGACAATGGATGACATCAATACATTCCCAATTCATTACCCCAACTATTGGTTCTAGGGATTCAAAATTTAAAATGAGCTTAACAAATTAACACAAAAAAACTCCAAAGATATATGTAAAGTATATTTGAACTATGTTGTGTTTCAATGCAACGAAATATGCTTGAAGGTAGCTCACATGCCTTATCCTAAAAAAAGAAAGATAATAAAAAAAATATTTAAAAATCTAAATTTTATCCAAATTAGAATTCATTTTAGCAATCCAAAACATGTCTAAAAGCATGTCTTAACTCACATGCCTTGTCCTAAAATGATAATACTAAAATAAGTTTACTTTAAAAGTCTAAAATGTAACAAATTAGAGTTTATTTTAATGATTAAAAAAACTAGGAGCGGGGATCATGAAATTATGAACTTATCATTTAAAAAAATTCAATTCTAGTATTGATAAAGGAAAAGTTCAACAACCATTTCATTATAAGAAAATCACGGTTTTTCAAAAGGTCAAATTGATCGAAATGTTCGCATTGATCGAACAATATGTACATTTTGACTAAAGGTTTGGGGCATGAAAAATGTATGTTACATTTGACAAGTACATTTCACTAAAGTGACATATTTGACCAAGTGTCAAACCCAAGATTTGTTCAAAATGCACAAACATCCATAAAATTGGCCATATTGAATGGATGGAATTTAATCAAGTTGACCATCATGATTTGACCTTTAGTTAAATTGACCATTATGATTTTACACTAAATCAAATGAACCATATTCATTTTGTGACTTAGCCTATTGTTAAACCTAAGCTACCTATTTACTGTAACATAACTAGTAGGTTAGGTTAGGCCTAAACTACTTATCTAGCCTAGCATAATTAATAGGCTACTTGCTAGGTAATAACTTAACTAGGTAGCCTAGTTTAAACCTACCTAGTAGGTTACTTAGGACGTAGCTTAGGATTACTAAGTAGCACATAAATAGGTAGTGTAAGCCTTCTAGGTAGGTATCTTAAATGACCTAGGCTTATTAAATATACCTATCAACCATGTAGGTAGCCTACTAACATAAGCCTATTATAGATTGCAAAGCGTAATAGGTATAAAATAACATAGGCCATCTAAGTTTAGTAGGTAAGTAGCCTATCTTATTAGCTAGGTAAGTAGTTTAGGCCATTGAAACCTATTAGGTAGTTAACCTAACCTAGGCCACTTAAGCCTACTAGTTATGTAACCTAGTTTAAGCCATTTAAGTTTACAAGGTAGGTAGCTTAACCTAGGCCTACTAGGCTTACTAGGTAGGTATTTATCTTAACCTAGGCCTACTAGGTAAATACGTAGTTTAAACTAAGCTACCTATGTAAGTACATAGTTTGACTTAGGCCTAAGTAATTTAGGTTAGCCTAACTTAGGTCTACTAAATAGGTATGTAACTTAACCTAGGCCTAGGTTTAAGTAGTTTAGCCTATTAAGTAGGTAATTTAAGCCTATAACTACTTAATAAATTAAGCTACCTGCCTAATATGCCTTGGTTAGATCTATTAATAGGCTAGTAAGTATCGACATAACCTACTAAATAACATCTAAAGCATAGGTAGCTTACTAAATAGGTATAAACATAAACTTAGTAAGTACCTATAAGGCCTAGTAGACTATAACCTACATAAAACTTAAAAACACGCATTTATTAATAGGCACCTACTACCTACCTAGGCTAACCTACCTATAACCTACCTATTTATGTAAATAATACATTAAATTTTTAAAGTTCATTTAATGTAATATGTTGAAAAAAATTTAATGGAAGTTGATTACAATATGTTGGTCCAAAATCATGTTCATTACAATTATGTTGTCCAAAAATATCACCTTATGGGGCGGTGCTACAATGGTTAAATACTTGACTCATCAATGTGGAAGTGAGGAGTTCAAGTCCCCCACATTTGTGACCTAGGCTACCTTGGCTACTTCATCATCAATTATTTGTCATCATCTTATGATTATGTTTGTCATTTAAATGATGTTTCCAAATTTCATGTATTTTATTACATTCCTTGATCTTGCCAAGTCAATGCAATAACTATATTTTGTATCCATATGTATATATAACAATAAAAGTTCCTTCAATTATTTGTAGCTTTTGGTATTGAAAACAATATAATGTGTTTACTCAAATCTATTTTCAATGTTGGTAAGTAGTGCTTACAACCCATCTATCTATCGGTGGCTATTTGCCATTAGTGTTCAATTGTTTTTTTTGCTTGTGGGCATGTTTAGATTTTTTTTTAACACCATACATGTCCCCACTAATAATTGATTATTTGATTTTTTGGGGCATTGGGTAAACCTACATTTACACATGTATGACCATGGTAAAAACTAAACTAAAAATATCTATTGCAATACATGCTAGATCTACTTTTCTCCATTCTAAAATGTAATTAAAATAATTATTTAAGAGACTTGTATTAAAAAAAATTCCATGTGGTGGTCCCCCAACTTTATGGGTGTTATAAAAACACATAACAATGTGTAGGTTGACAACTTGGATTTTGCTTTGATATTTATTTTGGCTTAATTGATTGATATGTACTTTGATCATTTTGTAGGTTGGTCAATGGTAATGTGAAGATTTTAGTTCACTTTATGCGGACATCAATTTTCCCATCAATGACTTATGTAGTAGGAGGAGAGTAAGCATGCAAAAAGAAATAACATCCACTAGAAAAATAAGTAAGCCTTGATTGTTAATAAGACCCCAAGATGTATAGATCATGTTGTTGCCAAACATTTCCTTGGTCACAATTGTTGTGGATGTTGGAAGAAAATAGTTACCAAAATCACGCAAGTTTTTATGGTATTTTAGGTGGATTAAGTAAATTTTTCTCCAAGGTTTTAACAATTGAAAAGTGATAGCAAATCAAATTTCTAATGAACACATGAAAGTACCATTTGATAGCTAAAAAAGGAATATAAGTAGCGACAAGTGTTGGATGTCATCTTTCTTATGCTTTGTTTTAGGTGAACAAGTTCATGTCCCCCACTTCAACTTTAAACCTCCAATGTTTTTTTTTCTTCATTATTTAAAGTGTGTGTTCCCCTTGCAACTCAATGCACCATGGCCAATAGTAGCAACTGAAACAAGTTTATAATCTACATTGATGAAGTTTATCATTTTGATTTTGGAATGGTTTATGTAACATGATAGTGAAGTAATAAAATAGAAGTGGGTGACCACAATGCAAATGTTGTTTCAAATGTGTTCATTACATGTTATTGCATGATTCCTTACAAGGCATTATGGTGAGGTCTTCTGCTTTTTTATTCCTTTTGTCCACTTGGTATCACCATTTTTCCATATATGCATGTTTTTTTTTTTCTCGATAGACATGTGATGTACTTTTTGGACAAGTTTTCCAAAACTAATTGGAAAGAACCAAGGTTGTTTTCATTTGTGTTATTTAATCCTTTTTTTGGGGGGATTTCAAAATTGGAATTGCTTATGTTGTTGATTTACCTTGATAACATGAAAAGTGACATCTTGGTGATGATCAATAAATTTATAATGACAATGGTCAAAAAATTCGAAATGAATATTTTCATCTTTTAATTTGGCGTATATTATATGTTATAACGAAGCTCCAAGTTTTGTAAATTGTGTGTGCATGAAGGAGAAGGAACATGAATTGTTAATGGAACATGTTGTAACCCTAGCCTTGGGTTTGCAACCAAGGCAAGGGCTTGCGAAGGGGTGGGCCAAGAGTGAAGCCCAGGAGTCACATTTCATGTTTTCGAGAATGCAAGAGAGTGTGAAGGAATGATCCCTCACACTCCCAAATGAGCGGAAAGGTATTGAAACGTAAATGATTAAAATGGGCTCGCATGACACATTTGGACACTTGAAACACAAGTTATGGCCTAAATAAAGGCCAGAAGTCAAATTAGCAGTTTGATTTCCGACCATTAAAAGTTTGTAATCGACCCGATTTCCTTGTGTGTAGGCGGCGTGCGACATGTCATTGGAAAGCTTTCGACAAGGCCTACAATTTTGCTTCAAAGCTCATTGCAATCGAAGGTTTGCACACAAAGATATGAGGCCCCAAAGTTGGGATTCAAAGTCATGGGAGTCCCAATTTTGGGAATTTCGGGACTCCCATTTGGGAGTTTTGAGACAAAATGCCATTTGGATGTGGGTATTGTGGAAAAGCACAAAGTATGTTATAAAGGGGAAGGTGGTGGTTTCCCCCAAGTCTAGGCCGTGGTGAATCTTCTGAGTCCGAATTGCCTATGGCTCATATTAGCACCAAAAATGTTCCAACTATGCATTAACCACCTTGTGTTTGGTTTTGTGCAAGTCTGTGCGAGTAGTTGATGCTTGTCATTCTTCTTAGTCCCATCCTAAAGCTTCAACATGCCCTTTTGCCCCGACTCTTTACTTTCCCATTGTTTTAAGTTTAAACTCACATTTGAGTCCATTAAGGAGCTTGGGAGTGCCTCAAAACAAGTTATGGAAAAATTTGAACACATTGATTCTATGTTTGATATTGCCCAAAAATCCCCACTTGATGATGATTTTTCTAGTTATGTTTCAACCGTGATCAACCACACGATTATTTCAACATGAATTCCCAATATATTTTCCACAATTGATAAGGAAGTGTAATGGGAATTATTGGTCAAACAAATAGATTTTTGGAAGCCCAAAAGTCACATTTCTACAACATGGGCATTTTATGTGACCTCTAAGGATTGATCTTTGCCTTTAAAGATAACCCAAGTTGAACAACTAAAGTGTGTTATTTGTTATCCTATTGTTCCACTTGCAAGACAAAAAAATACATCATCAATTATAAATCAATAGTTGGAATTTCAACACTATGAAAACATTTGGAAAATGTTCATTAATAGATTTGGAATGAATGGTTCAATTAATAAAAGAATGTAGTCAAAGAATGAAAATTAGCAAAAAAAAAAGGAGTACCCTCAATCCATCCATTATATATATATATATATTTGGCAATACCTTTTGTGTCACATGCATGAAAATTGTGAACACAAATAATGAAAAGATAGACCTATGTTTAAATCCAAACATATAACATGGAAACCAAAACAAAACCATAAGAAGTTAAAAACAAGAACATGAAGTGTGCAAATAAAAAATAAACAAATATTTATTGTGATAAAACATGAAAATGTAAGTTCATGAAAGGAACAAAATAAGGCTATAAAAACAAGATCATACCTTAGATTAGTGTTGAATAAACTAAAGGTAATGGGGTCCTACCTTTATTTATATCCCTTTGGGGATTTAATTCAAGGAACTTTCCATGGAAATTTTCATGTGCCCGTTGAGTAGGGAAATTTCTTAAAATACTTCATAACTACAAACAAATTATGAGTTAATTAAGACTTAATTAAAAGTGAATTAAAAGTTAAATATGAGTCAATCAAAAGTTAACTAACTGTGGATTAGAAGAATACTAAAATGAACTAGGAGTTAATTATGAATCAATTAAATATTATTTAAAATTGAACTTGGAGTTAATTATAAATGGATTAAAAATTGGCTTTGAGTGGACTATGAGTGAACTATGAAATCATGGATGAAAATCCATGTGAATGAACTCTATTCATCATGTGACCATGCCCAATATTAGTATCTATGACATTTTATGCCAAATATGATTTTCATCACAAGTAGTTTGAAGATGACTTAACATTGTTTTTGTGAAAGAGTGGGTGCCTTTGTCATTTGTTGAATCACCATTTATAAGATGATCAGTTTTGAAGAAAAATTGTCACATTCATTTTCATTTTTATAAATAAAATCATAATTTATTGGATAATACATTAGGGTTTTAAGTTTAATTAAAAAAAAATTCATGCATTCAAATCACCCTTTTGCTTAATGATCAATAACATGTTGTGACAGACATACTCAATTCACCAATGTTTTTCATCATATTTTTGGATTTATAAATATAATTTAAATATAAATTTATAATTATTCTAGTTATCATTTTTATCTTTATAGATTTTCATGTTATGTTTATATTTATAATTCTAATTTAAAACATTTTATTGCCATATTATAATTTAGATGTATAAAAACATGAATACAATTAACATATATATTTTATACAATCAATCTATATGTATACATGTTGACCATTGTTGGGATCTATTTTTGAACCTTGGGTCTCCAAGTAGATATAGTCCATTGTCTTTGCCAAACCAACTACCATTTTATTTTATAATATGAAGAATCAAAGGTTGTGTATATAACAATCACACTAAATTGTGTTACATGTCAAATTTTGATATGTATTTTCTTTCTCATACTTTGTTGAAATGAAATAAATGAAAGCTATTTTCAAATTTTTTTTCAAAATTCTACACATGTATAATAATAAAAATACCAAATTTCAAATCTTTTGAAAAAAAAAGACATTCAAATGTCATTGTTTTATAACAATTTTAAACACATTTTTTCACAAATAAAATGATTTGATGACATGATTTGAATATATATAAAATGGCTTTGAATTTTTTTATGCAAAATGATTTATGGTTAATATACATAAAATGCAAATAACTTAAAAATTAACATTTTAACCATCTATGTTAATTACTATTTTATTATTATTAAGGGTTTGAATATCACATTACAAAATTGAAACTATATATTTATGTGCTTGTGTATAATAAATATATACACAATATATATGTAAATATACCCAAGATTTGATGACATGATTTGAATAAAATTTGAATTTTTTCATTTGATTGATGCAAAATAATTTATGGCTAACATACATAAAATGTAAATAACTATTCAACTCTTTATGTTATTTTTTTATAGGTTCTATATTAAATTTTTGAATATTACATTACAAAGTTAAAATTATTATGTGTTTATGTCCCAATATATACATGTATATATATTCAAAACTTATACATATATATATACATATATATACATATTATATACATACATATATTCATATGTGTGTGTGTGTGTGGAAAACACTAATTAGGTTCACTAGGTAATGATGTGTCCAAATATATAATGACTAAAATATAGGAATGATGAAATGCAATTTATTATGGAATCAATTAATGGTCTTTATAAGTGCCTTAGTGAATTTTTTTAGTAGAGAAATAAACCCATGTTTTGTAGTAGTGTTTCCATCCCTAATGTTAATTAATGAATGAAACCTTGCTTCAATTAAATCAAAAGAAAAAAAAGAAAAAAATTGTAATTACATTTATTTAATCTACTATCACTTACATTGTGAGTTTTGATTTGTGGATGTCAAATGGGAGTTGACACATTTGTTTTGATTGTGCATTTCTCAATCATAAGTGGGAACCTTCTCATGTAACTATTGGTTTGTCAAGATAGTTGACACTTATGGGTTTGCCATGGCTTTGAAAATGAATGATGTGTTAGTAGAAAATGGGTTTAATGTTACAATTATGGCCTATGTCAAGGATGAAGAGAGTAACCTTTCAACCATGATTAATGTATTAACTTATGTTGTTCCGTGTGAAATGTTGGGGCTGTCAACATTGTTTTTGGGTAGTTGTTGGGGGCAAGCCATGTCTAAATGTTATTAATATGCAACAAATGATGCATACATTAGTTATGGGTTAACATCAATTTTAATCAAGGAGGTACAATCTATCTTGTAAAAGACCATAACATGGATGAAAAAGTAAGAAGGGACAATAAGAATGGCACAAATCTTGCATGGAAACATCGATACTATGTCCATGAAAGTTGAAAATTTAATTTAAAACTTGATTTGCATCTAGGATCATTTTGTTTCAAGAAAGTTTGGAGTTGAAGCGTTTGAACCATTGCTTGGTGCTATGGACAACAACAATCCTTGGTGCTTCGAGCTTGTGTATTAAGTCCACATGTTTGGGCAAATTGCATAAGTAATTTTTGACACATTAGGCATGCGGTTTGACAATGTGTTTTTAATTAAAATCAAGGTTATTGGCTATTGTTTGATGCATTTTTTGTTGATATTTCATTTGTCACTACAATGCAAGTGGATTGCTTCTCACTTAATTATAGTGAAAAATGAGATTTTGATGTAGAACTAGAGATTTTATGGCCAAACATACAAAAGCAAGTGGTAATAATCTTAGACCCATTCCTTTCGTTTATGGTGTATTTTCAACAATGTAAAATTCACAACATGTTGACAATGATAGATTCGGATTTTAAAAGGTTGGGGTTTTTCATTCAATACGTTGGGAATGAAATAACATTACAAATTACAAGTGAATATGATTGGCATGTGTTGATTCCACTCTTGGTACATGTATTCAAATTTTTAAACCCAAGCGTTGCAAGTGAAAGAACTTTTAATGTTACATTAAAAAATATTGAAGCGACATTATTATATGATGTCATGGAAGCTAAAAAGGAGATGGTACTGTCAATGGTAAAAAAAGTTGAATACTTTATAATTAAGAAAGTCAATGAGGAGGAATGCAAGGATCTTCTTACATGGTACAACGATCATGAAGTGCAATTTTCTTATGTTGGGGTTTGTGGCAAAACAAATCTTGAGGATTGTTGGGTCATAGATTGAGGCAACAAGTGTTATTAGCATTACATTTATTTGCAAAGACCTTTGATGCTTTCATTATGGGGTAGATTATCTTGATATACGTATAAGCATCTACAAAAATTGGCTAAAGATGTTTGTTTTGGTAATGCATTGTTCATGGATGAGTTCAATGATATGGAAAAAGTTTGAATGGAAGATAAGGAAGATGCCATTAGTAAGCTTGGCCTCCTAGAGTTGAAAGATAACAATGTCAAATGTTAGGTATGTTGTTTGATGTTTTGTTAATTTTTTACAAATTCCACAAGTTTATGTAAACTCAAGTTTTTGCTTTTGGGTTTCACATTTTCTATTAAGAGGGAGATGGCATAGCCGATGTAGTATTTGTAAAATTGTAGAGGTTGATGGTGTTCATAAAGCTGTTTATGAAGGATGGTGATTGGAACTACTATTGGAGTTATTCTTCCACTTGCTACTATTGGAATAGAGTTTTGAAGTTGATGCTTGAGTTGCTATTCTTCAACTTGCTATTATTGGAATAGAGTTTTAAACTTGATGTTGTTGGAGTTGCTACTATTGGAATTGTATTTTTGAAGAAGTTATTGTTTGAGTTGATTTGATTTTTACTCAAAGATTAATTTCATTAGATTTATAATTAGATTTCATTTTGATCTAGTTCTAAATGTAAATTAGTCTTCCACATTCTAACTTTGATTTGCATTTGGAAACTTCATACCCATGAAATGATTGCCCAAGTTCCTTCTTAACATTGCACAAGTATTAGAAGATAATAGTTGGTTTTTTTTTAAAAAATTCCTATCATTCATAATAAAGGTGTTTTAATTATTGGCAATTTGCTAGATATTTTGCATAAGTGTGATAATTTGAAAAGATTAGGTTTGGAATTATCAATTTCACTATTATTATGCATCCTTGATTTTTTTTTATTTTAAAAGAATTAATTGAGGGTTGATTAGAACCTAGTTAAACCTAACCATTAATTGAGAACCATTCAAATTTGAAATTTAAAAAAAAGAAAAAGAAAAAAAACCCTTATTTGGAACCACTACAAATTGGTAACCTAGAATGAAACCGAACCCTATTTTGTCTCTAATAAAAGAGACCGGATGATCAAATTTAATTTCAAACTAAACCCTAAACCCAAAAAGCACATTAAGAAACAATTAGTTGGAGACTCAGAACCAAAGTTAACCTTACCTTCAAAACCCAAGAATAGTCCAACACTAGTTCAAACCAAGGGATTTTATTTAGTTTTTGGTTCTTCAAATTTGTGATAAAAAGTATTTGACAAATTTTTCCAAAAACATTAAGCAAAATTAGTTACATTTACATTAAAAAACAAGAAATTCCTAATTTTTGTCAAAAGAGCAACAAAGTTTGGCAGAAAAAACAAAAAAAATACTAGTTCAAATCCTCTTGCCAAATAGGAAAGAAAGGAAGAAAGAAAAAAGAAGGAAGTAAAATTGGGCGAGAGAGAGAGAGAGAGAGAGAGAGAGAGAAGGAAGTGGCTCAATTTCATCATCTGTGAAGGATTTTATTTTTTGAAATCGCCAGATTTAGACTTTAGGTTGTAGTAGCATGTCGCCAAAATACAGCAAAGTTCTAAAATTATTCTACTTTCCTATGTGGCCTGTAACCAAAGTTGGCTAAGTCCCCTTGTCCACCTGCCTCAAGATATTGGAAAAAAAAAAACCCAATAGAAAGACACACACATATTTACTCTCCGCCTTATTTTTTTTGGCTGGCTATCTATAGCCAAAAACCTATTAATTTGTTTTGAAAGTCCTAAAATCAAGTGTTTTTAAAAAAAAATTGATCGCCATAATTCGAGTTTTAAAAATAAGAAATCACCAGATGTCTACACATGGTTCAAGTATGTAAGCCAAAAATACAGAAGGATATTAAAAAAGTGAGGACTGGTGTTTTTTTTTGGCAATTTTATGTTATAGCCACAGTGGCAATGATCCAGAGGAATATTTAGCCAAATTGGCTCCAAGCTGCATATGAATTTTTTAAGAAAAAATCCATTTTATAAAATTTGGCTACCTACCTGAACCAACTACAGAAATATGGCGATTTTTTCTTAAATTATTGTCTACTTATGGCTGTCTAAGAATCTCAAAAAGCAGATGATTTTAGCGCTTTTTATTTTTAATATAGCCATTTTGGCTACATATAGCCAGCCAAAAAAACGAGGTTGGGAGTTCGAACCGACGATCACTTGCGAGCGAGCAAGGCCACCACCAGGCAGGCTACTGGTACCTAGTTACCAGCGGCCTGATGCTAGGGCCAAGGAAGCACACACAGCGATGGTGGTGAGAG
>Ga0116228_10005137_pt1 | contig 11660 bp, 5 predicted proteins | sample S1TSphfallax_2_FD_89694 | JGI IMG/M metagenome (GOLD analysis project Ga0116228, IMG submission 89694) | Host-associated microbial communities from peat moss isolated from Minnesota, USA - S1T2_Fc - Sphagnum fallax MG | ecosystem: Host-associated > Plants > Peat moss > Unclassified | place: USA...
ATATGGTTGCAATTTCTTGTTGGATTTTAAGCATTAAGTCCAGCAAATCTGCTACTACAGTCTCAGCCCTCCTTGGTTGAAAAAGACATCCCAGCAGAACCCATTCCCCTAAGAAAGAACAAGAAGTGAGAAATCTCCACCTCTGCTATTTCCACAAACCATTGCCGCCAGCATTACTATCACCGCACTAGTTGATGCAGCAGGAGCAAAGGAGCTAAGAGAAAAAAGAAGCCACCATTGTCGTCGTTTAAGCCCTAAGATAAAACTAGTTAAAAGCTCATAGTGTAAACACTCCCAATAAAAAGATCAGTTCAAGTGTGAAACCTTAAGTAAACATTCAGAACGCAATTTGAATGGAAAAACATAACTTCGTTGGAAACCCCATGAGAAGGGTTATAAGATAATCACCTCACATTTTCTCAAAAAATGGTGTTGTTCAAAATGTCTCTTCTTAGGTTTTGAAACACTAAATGTCCCAAACTAATGAGAGAATTCTAGATGTATTATGCTAGTCAAAACAAACTTATATGAGCCAAAAGGGTGACTGAGCAAAATGAAAATTGCAAAATATAATAGATATATTTATGTTTTAACATTTTAAAGTTATGATAATTGTGCCAAGTTGTGTTGAATGAATAATTTGAGTGTTAAAAAAATTCAGAACAAAAATTCATTCAATCCAAATTAAGGTTTTGATTTTAGGTAAGAACTTTTGAAATCAACCAATTGTTGTGTCAAAGAATGTTCAATTCATAAAGGACCCCTTGATTTCCTTAATGTGAACTTGTTGACAGAAAAAAAGCTTTGGGTAATTGAAAACTTAATGGCACCTTAAAATGGCAACCATTATTAAAAAGAAATGGTAATTTGAACATTTCATTAATACATTTGAATTTTCAATACATAATAATTTAACAAGTCTTTTATCACATGTAAATGGGGTCAAATGTAAATGCTTTAACAAAATAAAGTTGTAGTTCACAATAAAATAGATTGAACCATTGCCTGATGAACACATTTCAATATGTTTGGAAAATTTGATAATTTTTCATGTGAAAATATCTCACATATCCTAATCATTAAGGTTTCATTAAGGTTTCTTAGAGGAACTCCAGCAATGCTCAGTAAGTGATCCTGCAAAATATTTCTGACATCCAAGTTTAGTTATTTACTTTTTCCCAACCCCACCCATAAAACCAAAACTGGAACTGCAAATAGGTGAGGGACTGCAAATAGGTCAGAGACTAATACCAACCCAGTTTGACATTGTTATAAGCGGCCAATAAGAACAGGGAGCAGCAGTCAGATCATATTGTTACACTCTTCTCTGTTTTGCTTTGCCGTGCCTTCTACCACCCTCAGCAAACTGTGCAAAAATGCTGGGCTAAAACCACTTTGAAGAGCCAAACCAGCATGGTTTGACTTTTCTTCATCCAGTTTTAATTTGCAGGATGGAGCTGCTCTTAGGAGTTGTGAGGCTCCAGCCATGGAACACCAAAGTACCAATATCGGGAACAGGAATTTCGGAATTTTCCATCCCCAAAATTCGAAGAGGTATCCAATACCAGGACCAGACTGGTATGTTCAAAAGTTGATCCCAGACCAACACTGGTAAATACTCAAAAAGATAGAATGAAAATGGCCTTGCTTGTCTTAACACATGGTGCGGAAGGCACATATATAAACCCAATTATTTTTATTACACACAAATCAGAACCAGTATTGATAGAAATGGCAGAGTGAAAAGAAGTCATCACCTCTTGTGGGTGTGGGTGCTTGTCTTCTAGCTCTGTCCCTGACAGACAATTCTGCCTTATAAGTAATAGATCTGTCTCCTCACAGTTGTCATCATGATCTCCATATCTTGCTGCTGCTGATATAAAGTTGTAATCAAGGGACAAACGATTGATTCCACCACTGGCACACTTTCAAAGTTGCAAGTGGTTTGCTGCTGCGCGCAACCCATCATCTCTTGTGCTCAATCTCTCTCCAAAACACACATGAATTGTTTTGCATCTGATTTATGGTTGGTCACAAGGAATTGTGCAGCAAGCAAGAAGTCTAAGTTTTATGAGTACAGACAAAGGTCATGATGCACTTGTTGTGGGATGAAAATTCAATGGAAGTATGAGTTGTATTGATTGCTAAGGCTACTCATGAGATTACTGTAGAGGCTGTATAGAGAGTACTGGCCCAGATTGTTGATCTGATACCAGGAATTGAGAACTTGGTATCGTTGATCAGTGCCTGACCATGTGAGTTGGATGCTAAGACTGCAATCCTCCATGCCTCCAGAGCCTTTGCAGTATTTACTCGGAATTGCACACTCACCATGCACACAGACAAATGAGGAATTGCCTTGACAAGCTTTGCATCCATCACTCTTCCACAGAGGTGTTTTGATTCTACCTGTGTCAAAGTCCAGTACCTGCACCAATGTCAAATTTTGGTCAAGGAACTGTTTTCTTCAGATTCTCATTTGTTTCTTAAGAAGCAAATTTTCTGAGAGCCAGTGGGGTGATAACAGTTTCTTCCCTGCTTGCAAATGCTCAGCAAGAAAAATCATTATCTTGACAAAATCCTTGACATAACCCAAGTGACAAGAAATTCATCAATCTTGCAATGCAAATCTTTAGTTCTAGATTGACCAAGACTATTTACTTCTTGCTCATCCAGCAGCCAGCAGCAGAATCAAATTCCTGCTTCATGACAAGCAAAGATTTCTGGGCAGCTAAATTCTGTGTCAAGCATTTAGCATTCAAGCTGCACACATTCAAGGAGGAGTGAGTATTTACCAGTGAGAGACTGGTAATGTGGTAGCTGGAGTTGGCAAGAAATTGGGGTACCGAAACAGCTGCAAACTGACTCCCTGCATAAGCAACAGCATAACCACCGAGACCGAAGTTCTCCTGCCAGAGAAAAGTGCACAGAGCAACTGAAAAATTCAGGTGAAAAGAAAAGAAGGAGTAGAAGAAAACACAACAAACAAACAAAGAACCAAACCCCAACAACAGCATCATCCACAGTTAGGTTTGCACCATCAAGAAATGCATGGATTATCTGACGAAGTCAGTGGAGAAAAAAAACAAACAAACCAAGATAGAAGGAACCACAACCAACCAACCAACCAATAAACAAACAAACAAACAAACAAGCAGCCCACCTAAACAACAGCATCATCCACAGTTAGTTTTACACCATCAAGAAATGCATGTGGAGGGAAAGAAAAAACCCAAAGTGAGCTCCCCTTGCTGGGCAGTAAGTAAAGCTCAGCAGAAGTGCATTGCAGAAGAGAAGTTGCAGAAACCAGGGACAAGAGAGGAAAGCAGCAGCAGCTGCTGCTGCAATCAATGCCTGGGGGTTAAAATTAGGGTTTGGTGCTCATATCGCACAAAGCTTCCTTGCTCACAGTTTCTGCAATCCTAGAGAAAAAAGTTGGGAATAAGAAGCACAGAGAGACAGCAGAAGAGAAGTTGCAGAAACCAGGAACAAGAGAGGAAACTGCTGCTGCTGCTGCTGGAGTCAATACCTGGGGTCAAAATCAGGGTTTGGTGATATGCCACAAGTCTTCCCTGTTCACAGTTTCTGAAATCTTAGAGTAAAAACTTGGGATCAGGAGCACAGAGAGAGAGAGAGAGAGAGAGAGCTCACAGGGTTCACTTGTGTGTAGTTGACAATGAGGAGAGAGATCTCGTCAACCTTGGGACGAAACACGGACAAGCGAGTGGAGAACAAGTTTCCCTTCGGATGCAAGCTGCAGGGAGACACTTGGGTGGTGCGGTTGTTCTGAAGGAAGAAGGAAGCATTGCTGCCGATCAGCAGTCCAAACGTGAATCCATCTCCCTTGAGCACGGTGGTATCATCACAGGGACTGAATGCCGTGTTTCTATCTTCTGCTCTCGCTCCCCCTGCTCCTCTACTGCTGCTGCTGATCACAAGCAGCAGCAGGACCAGCACCATCGCCACCCTAAACCTCCCAAACAAAAGAGGAAGATCACTAGGACCCATTACTACTCTCTGCTGGCTGCAAATCCTCTGTACTTCCAAGCTCTCACTGGCACTCTCACAAGTCCAAAACAAGAAGAATTACAACAACCCACCCACACAACACAGCAAAACAACACAAGATGATGATGATGACGCTCTTCTTCTGCAACACCCAGACAGATGATTCCGGAATCTCTCTCTCTCTCTGTCTCTCGATCTCGATCTGTTGGATATGGAGCTGTTTTCCTCAGCTTTTTCACAACTCAGAAAAAGACAAACAAAAAAGGCGAAAATGATAAGCTCCTCGATGTCAATAATGCAACAGAATTGTATGTATGTGGGAAACTCTTTTTTCACTGTGCGGTTTGTTGGTTTCATTTTCAGATTCCAGATATGGGTAACAACAGCAAAACCTTTCTACCTCCTGCGTAGATTTCTAGCTGCAAGGATTGTCATGCGCCTGAGTAACCTCAGACAAGGAAATTGACATCTGTGTGTACGAGCCAGAAATCTAAACAAATATTTGGTCAGTTATGAGAAACCTACTGCTGTGTCCGTCTCTGAGGAGTCTCACATTGTTGTTTTCGTGATAAACTTGGAAACTATCTGAGTTTTTCAAATTGTTTAGTCCAAGAAACATCAAGATAAATGATTTGTATGAGAATTTCAAAACTGTTTGGTCCGAGAAGTGTCAAAACTTCAAGGCTATTATGGGAAACCTTAGAAAGTTGTTCATGTGCGTTACTTAAGAAAAATAGAAGGCACAAAAGAAAGAAACTCTAGTAAGAGAGAAGTATTTCCAGCAAGAGGCAACCCAACTCTTGCCAGCAAAAGACAAACCAATGCTCTGCTACGGGAAGAGACAAAACTGACCGACTCCAGGAATCACAACCTCCCTCAGGAAATCAGAAAGGTGAGACCTTTAAAAAACTGTTGCAAGTGCTCTTATAAACTCATCTTCTTCTTCTTCATCATCATCACAAAGGAGCTGATCCACAGCAATTCATGTGAGCTGGTGCTCCTACTAATTGCAGGTCTCTTGTCACTGACACTCTGATCTACTTAAATCAATGAAACACTGATAATCATCATTATCATTGTCAGTGTCTGCCTCAAAATAACAGTTTCCAATAATCCATCCCTTGTTACAGAGAGATCATGCTCTAGATCATTTCTCCCCAAGGAAAGTTTTAGGAAAAAGCAACCGAAGAAAAAATCGTGCTCTATTGAAGTCCAAAGCACATTTGATGAAAAAAGCAAGCAGAGGGTTTTGAATTTCTAAACTACTTCTCTCTCTCTCTCTCTCTCTCTCTCTCTGTGCAAAACCAAAAAATGGCAGAAATTACAGAAATCTCCAACAAATGATGAAAAAAAGCAAGCTGTGGGTTTTTGATCTCTAAACAACTTTTTCTCCCTTTGAATTTTTTTTAAACGGGCAAAAAAAATTATGGAATTCTCCTCCAACAATTGAAAGAGAGTGTGAAGAAGGAATATAATAACATTGCCTGGAAAAAAACCTGTGCCTACTGTGTTAGTTATTCAAACAGTCTAAGTCCGCAAACACATTCATTTTCGCAAACGCATATTGATTTCACAGCTGCTTCCACAGTTTGTGATGACTTCAGAACACGTTTCATCTGTGTTCTGCACCGCTGGAAAATGCCATCATATAATACATCAAAGTGTACACCGGCTCTGTCTCGATTGATGACAAAGTAGACGTGGTCTGCCTCAAGTGTTGTGTAATACCTGCCAAAAAAATTGGGTCAAGTTTATTATTATAACCCAATGAATGTCAGACAGAACCCAACTTTGTCACAAATCGTTAAAGGAAACACTTGAACAAAAGCTTTCACTGGAAATTCAACACTGAGTGAAGGTTCCTGCAAATACTAATAGAAAATCTAATTAGTCTAATTAACAGTTTCCAACAGCTTATTAAACATGTGGAAAAAACAGCTTTTGAGTTTTATTTACAAATGGCCAAAACAAACAAACAATAAATAAACAAGAATTTAAAAGAAGGGTTTTGTCTATCATACCAAATGCCAGGTTTTAGAACTTGATCATAATTGAATTTAATATCTAGTTCACAATGTGGATGTTCATGAGGAATCCGTGGATACAACTGTGATACTGTGTTAAGTGCACCATCATTGTCTTGCCAATCATCATCCCTGCAGGGCCGAAGAATTTATGTAACAATTTCAGTAACAGTCTAGTTTAATATAGCCTACTAATCTACACTCTAGTTAAATTGCCTTTCCATATTCTTTAAGAAAAAATCTCTGAACATTTTTCACCACCCAATTGTCAAGTTTTCCATTGAAAAAAAAGTTCTCTATACCTGTAACCCTCATAGGGAGGAGGTAGATGTGATGGGTGTCGCCAAAGACACATTTGCAGAGCGCGTAGAAAGAGCAATGGATGTGTCCCAAGAAAACTTCTTGGCAATTTCTGAGAGAACACCTTCCTAGTATGATTTGTTGCATAGCTGTAAAATCAAAGACACGTGGGCAAAAAAAATACACCATCATTTCCAACACCCTAAACCCTAAACCCTGAATGCAACCCTAAACCCTAAACCCAACACAAGCATAAAAGAATCTGGGCAAAACAATTATAGAAAAACAGAAAAAGTTCTTTTGTATTTTTTGTGTACCTGAAATAATAGGTGTTGGGATATGTCTGCAATCTCTTATTCACTTCTACAGCATATTGAATGCTTAAATCTGGAAGTACCCAATTTCCCTTAGCAAAAGGGCCTGAACGACCAAGCATGGTATCTCTTAAACCAGACATCCCAGCCTTATGCCAAGGCAGGTTGTAGTGATCAAAGCCAAAATCATAATATCTCTTCAGAGCTGGAATATCTAACCACTCGTACAAAAGAACAGCAACTCGCAGCACTTGTAACAGACTAATACTTTTCATAGTTTGACCATCTTCTGGACTGCATCCATTTCAACAACAACAACAGCAGTTTCAATTCAATTAGTGAAAATCCCATCTGGTGAATTCATTCTAAGTTCAAAAGACAGATTGAAGAAAAACTCATACCAAAACTAAGAAGTACATTGGCTACGTAAATTGGATCTTACATTATAATTTTAGTTATTTATTTATACTGAGTAGTGTTATTTTTCCTACCTCCCCAAATGAAGGTGGAATTTTTAGTTCTGTGATAATTTATGAATGGGAGATCAGGTGAATTTTTGTCGAAGTTTTGCACTAACCAGATACCATCAAGGAAGACACGAGTTGTGCCATTCAAAGCTCCAGAAAGTGAAGTTATGCTCAGCACCCAATCTGCTGATGTCGATTTGTGACCAGCAAAAGCCTGTGAACAAAAAAGATCACCAACTTTTTTTTCAGCTTTTTTACTCTTCCAACAATCTTTACCTGTTGGAAAGATAAAAAATTTACCAAAAAATTTAAACACACTTATGAAATTCAAGACATGTGAAATCAATTCTCCTCTTCAGAAATATTTAATGTAAATTTAAGTTGAGTGCAGTCATATTTAACCTTATGAGAGTTGTGTGCACAAAGTGCCAGAATTTTTGGTTGCATACTTTGTAATAATCAGCTCAAAATCTTTAGGCACAACCATTATACAAAACATGTGAGTTCTGTCACACTTTTGAGGATTTTTTTTTCATAAAATTCTCTGTGATTGTCCACTGGTGCAATTGGACATGGAATGAGTAGAGGATCGGAACTATAATTATATAATTGGAAATTTTCACACCATATTCTAAGATTCACCTTTTCAGCCAACATTTGTTGCAGTACACGCACAACTTGCGCTCCGGTTGAATGGCCAACAATGTGAATTGGATGGTTTTCATCCCATTCAGGATAGTGTCCTGTGTCACCCCAACAACAAAATGTGAAGGCATGAACCAAAAATTCCACACCCAGCTGAAGATAAAAAACTGAAAAAAAAGGAGAAAAATTTTAAAGTGCAAAAAAAAAAAAAAAAGGAAAGCAGAAAAAAAGAAAAAAAAGCAGACTAGGGTTTCTTTAGGCTAACTTTTGTTTTGGTAAAATTTTGTAACAATCTTCATTTGATTTTCAAAGGAACAAAAATTTCTCTTCCCCAAAAATTCCTTCCTTTAAAATTTACCTTGATCATATATTCTACCGAATTGTGAATGCCCAAATTGCTGACTTCTCTCAAACCCATAATCAACAGTCCCACCTTTCAAGTAATAAAACAGCACACGAGCCCTGCAGATTTCAAACAATGAAGACAACACAGTTCAGCAACAGCAGCTTCACACGAGTACATATCATACATACATAAAGTTCATGATTAGCAGCAAATGCAGACATGGATTTTTCTGAAAGAGATTCATGGATTAGCACATGTGCAGAAATGAGTTTTTCTGAAAAGGTTCTTCATGTTTACCAATTCTGCAAAGAGATGTTCTTGTGTTAAAGCCTAACATGATTAGCAATTTCTCCACAGAAATATTCTCAGAAGGTTCATGAATTCACCACAATTCTGCACATAAAATGTTTTTGTTTTCCTGAAAGTTTTTTCATCATAAGTTTGCAATTGCAGACATGGTTGTTCTACAATGCCAGAAATGTGTTCTGAGAGCTTTTATGGTCAGCAAGTGCAATGGCAGCAGTACAGAAATCATTCAGATACAGAATAGGGGAAAGTTGAAGTACAAGTACTCATGGATGATTGATAATATATTCTAGATTCAGTACCCATTTGTGATTGTTACTAGATTCCAGGTTCTACTGCAAAGAAAATACTCAAATCATCTTGTGTGGGCTTGACCATGTGTCTTCTTCACTTGCAAGAAAGAATTCTAACTTTTTTCTACCTAGTAGACAGCATGGGCAAGTGAATGAGTAAGGAAAAACCTGTCATGAATGCTGGTGAGAGCTCCAAGGTCTGGAACAAGAATCCGATCGTCTCTTTGCTCTGCACCACCCCAGTATGAAAGAGAGCCCAATCTCTGCAAGAAGAGGATGAGGATATTAGGGCACAAACCACCACCGAGTCAAGACTGCATAAGAATTGCAACCAAAAACCCTCTGCTGATCTCACAACAACCCAAGTTGCTGCACTCCACAGACAGATTCTTGTTTCTTCCTCTTCTAGTCCAGATTCTTGTTTTCCTCCTCTTCTAGTCCAGATTCTTGTTTTCCTCCTCTTCTAGTCCAGATTCTTGTTTTCCTCCTCTTCTAGTCCAGATTCTTGTTTCTTCCTCTTCCAGTCCGGATTCTTGTTTTCCTCCTCTTCTAGTCCAGATTCTTGTTTTTTCCTCTTCTAGTCCGGATTCTTGTTTCCTCCTCAACTTCTTCTAGTCCAGATTCTTGTTTCGTCCTCTTCGAGTCCAGACCCCACCCAAAGAACAAGAACAAGAAGAACAAGAGAGCAAGAACAAAAAGTGCAACATGGATCCTCATGGGAAGGTCGGTTGGTTTGCTTTACCCCTTTTCCAAATCCAAAAATGCCGTGCACCAAGACAATGGGTGCTTTCTGATGGCCATCAAGAAAGGCTCTGTTGGGTTCTTCTGTTGTGGCTATTGTTCCCAGATGCTGCTGCTTCTTATTCTCCTCTGCCACCTCTTCCAAACCCAACTGAGAACTGTGGTGGTGGTCTGGATCATCATCCGGCTGCTCCTCTTGGAGCACCGTCGTCACCACCGGGCTGTGCAGCACTTGAACAAGGAGTTTGTCGTCGCTGCTGTCTCTCTTCTTGGGCTTGTGCCTTGGCGGCGTGCTGTTGCTGCTGCTGCTGGCTGAAAGAATACTCATGACATCGATCCATACTGCGGAACCGAAGATGGAGAGCGCGTAACTCAAATGAACTACGATGCTCACAATCACTTCTGCTATGGCCACTACATCCCACAGAATCCGCCGCGGCGTCAGAGTCCAGAATGACATCCCTCTCAAGTCTTTCCAGCTCTTATCCGATCCCCTCCTCTGAGAGAGACCCGCCTTTGTTCCTTCCGAGGAGGAACCTACTGGATCAGTATTACAAATCCCAACAGAATCCTCTGCCGAGGCAGTACATTCCTAGCTACCTTATGGTTTTCTTTCTCCCAAGTTCGAGTGCGTTTGTTCGGCGTGATCGCACCTTGCTGCAGTGATGCGAAGACGAAGACGACAACTGAGCGCGGACAAGCATAGATCGGAAACAAGAAGAAACTCGCAGGTCTATATTGTTGTTCTGCAGATCGTTGGAAAGAGCGAATTGGGTACTGCACAGTTGGTACAACAGCAAGAGCCAACAACTTGTGGAGAGTGCGGGATCACCGGAGGAATCAAGCAAGTGAGAAGAGAGAGAGCGAGCGAGCGAGCGAGCGAGGAAGCGTCCTTCGTCGCGCATGCTCGTCGTCGTCGCGGGTCGTCTTGGGAGCGGCGGGCGGGGGAGAGAAAGTCCGGCCGGGGATGTAGCGGGGCCACGTCACGAACTAGGCGCCGGGCGGCCCGCGTGCCCGACGCGGACGGGACGAATACAAAAGGTAAACCGCAAACCCCCCCCCCTCCCCCCCCCTAAACTATAAACCTGGTTTATGGGTTAGGGCGGGGGGAGTGGGGCATAATATTAGCAACAATTTTTTCCAAAACACTAGCAAAATTTACACTAAAATAACAAACAATTCCAAAATCTTCCTAATTAAATTTTCCCCTGCAGAAAAAACTTTGTCCAAGCAAAAAAATTGCAACTTTTTATACCGTGGTTTGAGTGGCATGTCAATCTAATAACAAAACACATGGCATAACCCCAAAAAAAGAAAAAGAAAAAACACAAGCAAGCAAGAAAACGACAACAATTTAAGGTGGCAAAGAAACAATGGTTGTAGTTATTATCTATCTTCCAATCAAAGAATGTGAAAGCTTGAATATCTTCTTTACTTTGGTTTTCGACTTTTTTGGATGGTAGTCGTGGTAGTGTGAATTGGTCTACACGGTTGTCTACACTTGTCTATCCCGTGAGCTCTTCACACATTTTGTGATATATTTTCCTTTGTATATTTCTAAAGGTGCATGTTCACACTTGGCGTTAGGGACTCTAAGGTTGAGTACCCCTTTCACCATGCTAGCCATTTAGGACTTACTTAAACCTAGTTGCCATGAAAATTTTATGTTAAGCTAACATTTACTTAACATTGAGCTACTATGGCCCATGTAACACCTAGGATCCACCTAGATTTTCATTTGACACTGACTTAACATCAAGTGTGAATGCACCATAAGTACTCGGGATAGTTTAGTTCTTCTCATTTGCACATGCTCCTGCCAATGTGGTGCCGAGCGAGGTTTTCGACCTCTCAGCCAATTAGGCAACGGGCCCGCTCTCGTGCTTTGGACCCAAAAAGAAATTCAAAGTATGAATTTTACGGAAAGTCCAATTATTTTATGTGGCTCCGGTTTTCAGTTCTCGTTGGCTACTTTACAAACTGGCAAATGCATAGCCATATGTTAGTTTTTCAAAGCTAGGTAGGTACCCAGAACCGAAGGAAAAAGGGCTTTTAAATATTAAATATTAAAAAAAGTAATAATAACGTGTACCACATTATATGGATAAGATTCTAATGTCAGAGTGCATAAACTCGGGGCAAAGATAAAATGAAATGCGGATGACATTTGTCCCAATATAAGTCAAGTAAATAAACTCCCGGAAATGTTAGAAGAA
>Ga0116228_10005138_pt1 | contig 11659 bp, 5 predicted proteins | sample S1TSphfallax_2_FD_89694 | JGI IMG/M metagenome (GOLD analysis project Ga0116228, IMG submission 89694) | Host-associated microbial communities from peat moss isolated from Minnesota, USA - S1T2_Fc - Sphagnum fallax MG | ecosystem: Host-associated > Plants > Peat moss > Unclassified | place: USA...
AAAAGGATGGTCTTTACATCAAATGGATGTAAAGAATGTTTTTCTTCATGGAGATTTACAGGAAGAAGTGTACATGGAACAACCACCAAGTTATGTGGACCAAACACGTTCTAATTTGGTTTGTAGGTTGAAGAAAGCTTTGTATGGCTTGAAGCAAGCACCTAGAACTTCGTCAGACAAGATAGGTCAGTATCTTGTCACAAATGGATTTCAAACATCCAATGCAAATTTTTCATTATATGTGAAAAAGACAAATCATGGGATTGTTGTCATAGTCATCTATGTTGATAACTTGATTATCATGGGAGATAGCAATGCAAACATCTTTGATTTGAAGAAGCTTTTGAAGCAAAAGTTTGAGATGAAGGATTTGGGAGAATTGCATTACTTCCTTGGCATTGAGGTAATCCAATCCCCCAAAAGGATATGGTTATTACAAAGGCAACATGCTTTGAACAAATTGTTCGAATATGGGATGACGGGTTGCAAACCCATTTCAATTCCATTGGAGCAAAATGTGAAACTAAGTGCAGATGAAGGAGACCTTGTGGAGAATACCACTATGTATAGACGCATAGTGGGGAGTTTGATTTACATGACCATCACAAGGCCAAATTTGAGTTATGCAGTTGGAATGGTGAGTCAATTCATGCAAACACCACGGAAGCCACATTTGGATGCAGTGAGGTGCATACTGAGGTACATAAAACATACTTTGCAGTGTGGAATTTTTTATGAAACCAACGCCAGTTACAAGTACATGGATACACGGATGCTGATTGGGCCAATAATGTTTTAGATAGAATATCAACCAGTGGTTTCATGTTTTCTTTTGGAAGTGGTGTTGTTAGTTGGAGCAGTAAGAAACAACCAATAGTTGCATTATCAAGCATAGAGGCAGAATACAAAGGTGCAACAATTGTTGCATGTGAAGTAGTTTGGTTATAGAAACTACTCTCAAATTTGGGACAGTAAGTGGATGTTCCTATTGTCATTTATTGTGATAACATCAATAGCATACTACTTGCTAACAACCCGGTCTATCATGTTAGGACAAAGCACATTGAAGTGCACTACCACTTTATTAGAGAAAAAGTTCTAGTAAAAGAAATTGACCTTATTCATGTCAGTACTGAAGATCAAGTAGCTGACATTTTCACAAAGGCTTTAGGTACAGACAAGCTAAAGAAGTTTTGACAAATGCTTGGTGTACTAAAAGTGGATTTGAGCTTGAGGGGGAGTGTTGAGAATTCAAGTTCAATTAGTTAGGTTTCATTAGTTATTGGAGTAGGAAAGTAACTAGGTTACTTTCACAAGGTTGAGTTACTTTCTTTACTTATTTTAGTTTGGTTATTTGTGGTTTGGTCTTGTAGTTAATTACCTTAGTGTTGATGGTTTGTTTCTCTTTTCTTCATTACACAAGTTTGTGTATTTCATATGACAAGAACCTTGAGGAGTTCTTGATGTTTTGTTTTGTGTTGTGAACATTGTGTTATAGTTTCCTTTCAATAAAGTTTTATGTTTGCACTTGAATAGATATCCTATTTGTTAACAATCCGAGCCGTGGTGAGTCTTGTGAGTTCGTGTTTGCCCATGACTCGTCCATGCACCAAAGTGCTCTAGCTATGCACTAATCAATTTGTAGTTTGGTTTGTGTAGGTTTGTGTAAGTAATTGAGTTGCTTATCAATCTTTTTAATCTCCATCCCGGAACTTCTAGCATGCCTTTCTACCCCCAAAGTGTTGTGAGCCAAGGAGCGGCCCAACTTCTCCTTTCGTTGTCTTCACCTTTGGAATCATAGTTGAGTCCATCAAGGAGCTTCGAGGTGTGTCATTCACCTAGATCAATAAATACTGGAAGAATACAAACAAGTGCAAAAACAACACAAAATGTCCTTGCACTACTACAAAATGTGGTTGCAATTCATTAGTCTCCATTCACTAGACCAGTGAATTCACTACTTCCCCACTAGTTTTCATTCACTATAACCAATGAATTCATTCAAAATTCAGTGAAATCACTTAGCGTGCAAAGACACCTTTTGTCATAATGTTGGGTGATTATTATGAAAATGAAAAATGTAAAAGCTCTTCAAATGATTATGAGCACAACTCTAATAAGGACTCAAAAGGTGATTAGTAGCGCATTTTTGACTTTTTCCAAAATTTTCCATGGACTTATTTGGTGCATTTGTGTGAAAACAAGCTCAGTTGTTTTTTGCAAAAAGAAAGCTCAAGTTCTTCTATGTTGCCATAAACACTCGATTTAGGTTATAGATTTTCTCGATTCTTTATTCTCACATTACTCTTTCATCAAATGTTTTTTAGGTAGTTTTTTATTGGCATTATCCTATGACTTTGTAGTGCATAAAGAACTTCATGATCAAGTAGCAAGTTTTAGGGTAACATGTTTGTAATTTTTTTGGAGGCAAAGTGTTTTGAAATGCGCATTAATGGTGATCATGTTTAACAAATTGTCTACGCAAAATATGCAAGGAGGCCGTTGATAATCGATGAGGTAAGTAAGACACAATGCTCATGTTTTTAAAAACTTGAATTATAACAATTTTTGAGATTTTTTACAAATCCTTCATGGACAAAAGATTAGGTTTTCATTTATTTATTTTAATTAGGGCCATTCAATGTGTTTAACCCCAAAGAAACAAGATTCATGGGTGTTGAGATATTTTCTCATACCTTTGGTGGTAGATATGTCATTTAGATTTTTAATGTTTAAAGATTGCATTATGGTTCAATTGCATTTACAAGTTGTACACTTCCACCTTTTCGCTACAACTATTTTATTCATTAATTGGGACGGTTTTCATACTGGGTGCTTACAGGCCCATGTTGGGTATGCATGCTTGTTTCAAATCCTATTTTAATCTCCCTTGCTAAGATCTTGTAAGTTGCAATTTTTATAAGTTCATATTCTATCAATTTACTATTGGGGTTTAAGGTACATAAGTTTGCAACTTTTAGTTCAAAGAAGACAAGAAGACCCTACAAGTTTGCTGAAGTAAAGGAAATGAAAATAGGCTACAAGTTGAATCATCAACTTTGTTGTAAGGTTTTTGTTGAATTACACTACGCTATTAATGGGGTTGTAACATTTCAAGTTTCCATCAAACTCCATGGTTGATCAAATCATATACCTTGCATTCTGATTTCACACATGCTTGGAAACATTTAAATAGGTACTTGATTGACAATCCACATATTGAGATTAGATAGTTGAAAGTTCATGAACTTCAATAAAGGTACTTGGACAATCCACATATTGAAATCAATATACTTGAACACATGAGCTTCATGATAGTTGATTTTACTTGCTAAAATTTGTTGGAATTTATGTTGAGTACATTGATTAAGTTTATCTTGGATGGAAGATTGGACATTTCCCATATTGCGAATAGGTGACAGATTTTACAAACTTCAACAAAAAGGATAATCTAACCTTGTGTGCTAAAAGTACTTGGTTCTTAGGGTTGGAATATGGTATAAATGGGGGTTGAATTACTTGCATGGAAAGTTGGGTGATAAAATTGTGGCAATTGATCCTAGTTTATATCTTCAATTCCAATGTTCTTCATCTTTGTAGACATTTGAGCAGGTATGTGGACAATCCATTTACTGAAATCAAATATAAAGGTTCATGTGAATTTCAATACAAAGAGGATAAAATTAACTATACTTGTTGAAATGCTTATATGTTGATTATGTTTATCAAGTTTACTTTGTATGGAATATTGGACATTCCCCATGTAGTGAGCTTAGATTAGAGGTAAATGCAAGGTACAGTAAAGAAATTAAAACCTTGTGCTTGTTGAAACTTTTCATTTGAGTATATCATAAGATTGTAAGTTTAGAATTGCAAATTAATTGTTTAGCACAAAAGTTGATTGACACACCTGGTAGGCAGTGGATGAACTTATTCTATAGGTTGCACCTTCAAATGCAAAAACAAAAGTAGGTTGTCTCATTAATGAGCAAGTCAACCCAAGGTTTAAGCACCTTCAATCCCTCCCTCTTTTTGGGTGCACAACTTTCCACTTTCTATTTCATTGCGTATTAAAAACTTATCAACTTGGTTTTTCCACTAATGTGTGTTGTGTTTCTCTAGTTAAAGAAACACAAAATATGGTTTTTGCAGGTTCTTGAGTCAAGGGATAAACTTGCAAGTCATAAGAATTGGAGTAGATTCATGCACAAAATGTGAAAGGCATGTACATAAGAAGGATTTTTTTGTGGGTTCAACCATAATGACAAATTTCCAAATTGTGGGAATGTTTTAACATTTTGTGATTGCAAAAACCCATTTATTGCATGCAAAAAACATTGCCCATATGTAGTTACAATCAATTTTTTATGCTTTAGATGGAGATTTGGACACTCAAGGGAACAATTTAGAGGTTTTCCAGCTTTGGCAATAAGGTTGTAAGACTAATGTTGAAACTCATCATGAATTATAAGAATAGAACAATTTTGTTGATCTTCAACTAGTAGCCATTGTTAATACATCCATGCATTATAATTATGGGATTGAAATTCATGAATGGATTGTGAACTTGTGTAGTTTTTGTGATATATATATTCCACATTAACAACCTTGATAAAAAAAATTCAACATTGAAGGAAGCCACTTAAGGTAATTTTCTGCTCCATCTTGTAACTTTACATTAGTTTTCAATTTTGTATGAATTGTGATCATGTTTAAAGTTGTTGTAATGCATTAATGACCTAGTAGGCCTTTGTGTTGTGTCTTGGAATCCTAGTAGATTATAGTTGACTCTAATAATCTAAATAACTTGTTGGCACAATTGTCTTTGGGATAAACAATTAGGAGTCCTTGGGAATCATTTCATCTCGAGCACTAACCAACCATGGAATGTCCTTTTCAATCACCTTTGAGTATTGTTATAATCATTAGATGTCCTTTTCAAGCACCTCAGAGTATAAGCCAATGACTAAAATTCCTTGTCAATCACCTTAAAGAACTTGTTAAGTATTTGAAGCTTATTATCAATCACCTTAGGTTACTAGGCAACCATTGATTGTCATGGTCAATCATTATAAAGTACTTGTTAAACACTTAAGTCTCATTGTTAATCACCTCATAGTATTAAGCAACCACTAGTTATCCTTGTCAATCATTATAGAATTTTAATTAACCACTAGGTTTCATTGGCAATCACCTTTAGGTACCAGGCAACCATTGATTGTCCTTGTCAATCACTATAAAATATTGATTAAACACTTGAGTCTCATTATCAATCACCTTCAAGTACTAAACAACCATTGACTATCCTTGTCAAGCACTATAAAATATTGGTCCTAGGTAACCACTAACTATCCTTGATAATCAACATAGGGTAATAAGAAACCACTAAGTCTCATTGTCAATCACCTTACAATGCTTAACAAACATTGAGTATCCTTGTCAATCACTTGAAAGTACTAATTAACCACATTGTTTCCTTATGAACCCCCTCTAGTAATCATGCACTAGTAGTCAAAATCCTTTGTAGACACTTGTACATTGTTGAACTAAGCAATGAAGGTGCTTGCAAAACATTGTTTAGTCCTTCATAAGCAAAAAAAATGGTTGTTTAATACCAACCAATCTTGGATTAGCACCTATAATAAATCTCGGGTAAGAAAAGGCCACTTGAAAAGCATTTTGATTATTAGTCGAGGATTAACATTTACCAGTACAAGCATTTTAGGCTCCACACTTATTAAACAAGTGTGAATATGTTTGGATACATTGTTTGGAATGTGTGAAACATCTAAGCCTTTCATAAACCTATTGATTATAACATTGCAATGTGTCTTTGTACAATCATGTGCAGGGAAAGTTTTAAAATATCCACCTATGGAGAATTGGCCATGGGTGGAGATCAAAAAACAAGATGATGAATTTATTTGCTGTAATTTGAAAGTTACACAATTGTGGGTCTAATCCAAAATTAGATTTGGTCAATGATTAAATTATTGATGAAGAATGTAGTGCCTTGTTTGGGGGTGCTAGGAAATTCAAGGTCAACACCCCAGACTTGAAGTTGGAAGACATGTCAACATTAGTGGACATTTACCATCAAGTTTTTGGGACATCATCTATCACCAACAATGAAATACCAACATGGATGGTGCATGGCTACATTGCCCAATGTAAATGCATTCTAATAAATTGGACAAAGGCAGCTAAATCAATGACCAAAGAAAAAACATGTAGGGGTGAAATGAATTAAGGGCAAACAACAACTAAGAAAGAAAGGTCGTCACATAGTTGTGATGCCATGAATCCCAATGAGGAAGGCCTATGATCATACCTTCAACATTCTACAAAACTAACTTCAGATTATGAAGGTACTATTTGTTAATGGAGATAACAATGAATAATCATCTCAATTTGTACACACTAAATGTCCCATCGGGGTCACATTTGAAGACATCAAAAAGGTTATAAAGTTGTTGGAGTTGAAAAAGGAACTCCATCAAGTATGCAAAGTTAAGATCAAATCTTTGAAGTTAGATTAGAATGATGCATCCAAAAGGTAGTTTGGCTTGCAATATAACATGAAGGATAGGAGAAAGGCTATGGAGGAAGGCCAAGAAGACCTAAAAGAGGCAGAAAAAGCTTTGCTAGAAGTGTAGTAGCAAACAAGGGTGACTTTGGATGCTATATGTGATTTTCACTTGGATCCTTGAAAATTGTCATGTTTTTGCTTGACCTTAAATTTGGTTTGCAATGTTTTTCTAGTCATTTTTACATGGATACAATTATGTGTTTAACAAAACTTTAATAAGGATTTTTTTTTGGCCCAATTACTAAATTGTTTTTATGTAGCTTATATTTTATCTGTCATTTTCAAATGACTTTTTCATTCTTATTATTTTGTGCTAGGAATGAACGTTGGAAATCACAAAGACTTTGCTTGAAGACACTTAAATGAAACCAACTCGAGGAGATTGCATATAACAAAGCATTTGGGGAGATTGAAAGGTTAAAGACCTCAATTGTATTGGCTAAGTTGGAATTAACACACTTAGCAAGGGGAAAAAAATGCACTTTCTATGCATTTGATAGAAATGCAAAAGGGTGGTGGAGCATCTTTCTAACCTAAACCCATTTTGCACCTTGATAGTCCATTGCCAAATGCACCCACTATGATAATCATGAGAGGACGTGGTTTATGTGGGTAATGGTATCATTGTTTTGATATCGCCATGACATCTTGCTTTCACACATACCGTCCATCGTGTCTTGGTGAACACTTGAAGACCAACAACAAGTGCAAGGTATGTAACTAGCAATTGCATCCTTATTGGTGGTCTAATTGGGGCTTTAAAGCTCTTGATGAGGATCTGACTTTTGTAGTTCAAGAAATGGGTATTGAAGAAGAGCAAATTTGGTTATTAAATGAGTTGAAGCTATAGCAAGGAAGAATGTTCATATTTGATTTTGATTTTGATTTGATTTTGTAGTTTTGTTCTTGATCTATATTTGGTAATTAGATAATCATCGTTTTTTTGCTAACCATGTGTGCACTTTGAGATATTATAAAAGTGGAAGAGGTGGAGACAGAGTTAAAGGTGATTAGTCTTGGGTCAATTAGTGAATTTGGTACCCCAAATGTAGAGAAGAGGTTTACTTTAATTGGGGCCATATTAAACCCCTTGCTTGACAATGCATTCAAATTGGAATATAATTGTAGTAACACAATACCATCACGCCCAAGGCCTTGGTTGACAAGACTTTTTTTTCTAATGCATCAATGAGAACACAAATCCCCACCCCATGAGAAAATCCTTCCCTAAGGTAAAAGTTTTTCAACATTTTCTCCAAACATTATTGTTTTAATTTTATTTTTCAATTTTTATAAATTCTACTTTTCAATTCTACTTCAAATCTATTTCAATTTTGCTTTTCAAGTCTGTTTTAATTTTGCTTTTCAAATTTGTTTCAATTTAGATTTTCAACTATTCTAATATGTTATAAAAATATGATGAATTAAAAAGGGTAATCTATTTGGATTGTGGTGAAAATGAAATTGGAAACTTGAAGGTTGCAAAACATAAACACTCATATAATGTGACCATTTCAAGCTCTAGTCCTAAACTTGAGAAAAACTACCCACCCATAGTGATAGTTGTTGTCCATGGTATGTTGTACTTCCTATGTCAATTATATTTTGTGATAATGCTAAATATATTTGGGCTATGAAAAGACCCAAAACAAGTACCTTACTACATCTACTTTGATATTTCTTTGGTTTTATATATACTAGTTACACATGTTGCTATTACATAGTTTATGCTATAGAAAAAAATAATCTTGCTAGACTGTGATCAAGATTTTGATTGAGTTTCATGCAGAATAATGCTTGTAGATTACCTACCCACCACCCTAATCGAATCCAAAGCACCAAAAGTATGCATGGTCACCCCTACCAAAGTCATGCCATCACATAGAAGGAATGACACCCTAAACAAGATATGGCATTGACAGTGTCCAAGGGCACCCCCACCAAAGATCACCAAGCATCAACAAAACCAAGTTGCAAGGCCACCTCGTCCAAGTATGATGCACCACAAACAAGCGTTGGTGCCCCATCCAAGATGAAGGCACTAGAACTAAGCAACTGGACCTTGAGGAAGGGTAAGGCAACAAAAGCAAGTCAAGGCACCTTAACTAAACACATGGCAACAAAAAGTAACAAGGTTTCATCAACCATTGAAACAACACCAACTACATCTAAAGGCACCCCAACCAAAGACACATGCCACGTGTTGATTCAAACTTAAAGAGGAAAAACCAAGCTAGAAGACCAATTAAGAGTTCCCTTATAAAAATAAGGCTAAAGACACATGCTAGGCAAGTGAATACATGTGAGCAACTTGTAAAGAAGTTGAAGAATCTTCATGCAATGTTGTTGGGCCACAAGTTGGATTCAAATAGTGATGAAGATGAAGATGGGAAGCCTTTGGAAAAATATGTGCCAAAAGTCTAGGGAAGTATGCAAACTTGTGGTGCAACACAACAAGGAAAAACAAATAATTGATTGAAGTACTGTGCATAACTAGTTTTGTTAGTTAATAGGTTTTGAACTTTCAATTACAAGTTGCATAAACTTATAAAGTCAAACATGTGTTCATGCATAATGTAATGATGTGACATTAAGTTGGACTTGGTTTTAACATTGTTTTTTTAGCAATGTATTGTTAGTCCCAATAAGTATAACACCACTAGTGTTTTTTCTACTTGTAATTACTTTAAGGCTTATACTAATGTTTTTATGAATGTTACAAACTTTGAGGCCTTTGAACTTGAGAGGTTAATGAGACCTATTTATGTTTGTACTCAATAAAATATGCAAGTTCTTTTTGTGATTTGCATTGAAAGAACTAGACAACCCTAATGTTGGACATAAAGTGCAAAATGTGACGATTGATGATTAACAAAGGCTAAATATTTGTGCGTAGTGGATCATCAGTGACTTGATCTTCCTAGAAATAAGGTGTTTATTTGCTGAAATGGTTAGATAGGTTGATCACTTGTAAATAACATCAATGATATTTACCATATATTGATTTAACTTCCTTTCAATATATTAAAAATCACTCCATAACTAAAATCATAGAATTAAAGTATAATTAATTCCTTCAATATATTATGTTGAATAAAGATCTGTTAGAATATTTTTGAAAAGAAATTGATTAAATTACCTTCACATATTCAAATATAATTTTTGCTTGGTCCTTAACTATTTTTTACCTTGTCATTTACCTTGTCCTTTTTGGCATTTTCTAAATGTCAAAAACTTGGATCCAGAATCCAAATATAAATTCATAAACCAATAGTCTTGAGCATATAGCATATTTATGGACTATCAATTACTTACTATTGCCATCACTACTACAAAACATTGTCCTAATCCACTCAACATTCCTCCCAACATTGGGTGGGAAAGACCCATTTCCACCCATTTGCATTCATAATGAAAATCATGAATGATCTGAAATGCATGGCAAGGTGTTTGATCACTATGATTCCACCATGCACCATTCCCGTCCATTGAAATCCACTAGTTTCCACTAAAAATCCACTAAGAATCCTCTAAAAAATCAATATGAAATTCGCTAATAATCCATTATGCACACATTCAAGTGGAAATGGTCCATTGAGTAACCACAAGTTAATGGTTTGGATTAACTCCTTTCCACTTGGCCTAATTTGGGTGGAAGTGCATAGTGAATTAGGACCATGTTTTCTAATAGTGCATTGAAAAACAAACCTTTACCAATCATATTGAGATTTTTTATTAAACAAATTTCCAATTAACATGGATTTGACATGCAATAATTTAGATTGACACTAGAATTTCTAAAAGTTACTTCAATTTTGATGATTAAGTACTAACATAACATGTTCAATATTGAAATCTTTGAATAAGTAGTGAACCCATCATATACATTGGTTGACAATTGAGTAAATTGTTAAAAACTTGGATCCAAGGGTTTGCATTTTATTAGAACATGAACAATTTCTTATTGAAGTTTGTAGCATTGTCCAATGTTTAATGTTGTTGCAAATATAAACCCAAATCTTTAATATTATTTATAACCTTTTTCCTCTTTTCCATCTACCAACATTTTTACTTCCATAAAATCCAAATAGAAACATGAAATGATCACATTAAGCCTTTGACATATTGATCCTATTAGTTGCTCACCCTTACCACTGAAAAAAGAAAGATTAGATTCCTTTTACACTACAACAACAATGAAAAGGGGATGCATTGCACCTTCCTAATCAAAACCTTTAATATAGGACATGTTCAATGTACACCATTGATTCTAGCTTTTGGGTTGGCATATTCCAAGCAATCCTTCACAAAAGATCACCATGTAGGAACTTCAAATCTTTAAGAGCCTCTTCAATTAATTGAAGAATGTCATTTGGTAGTTCAAAAGTTGGATAGTTGCTTTTAATAGAATGTGATGTTGGTGGCATAACAAACTTGGATGCACACACCAAGTGTGAGTAGACGTATGTAGGCTTTACATCATCATTAAAATACTATGTTTACTCCCTAGCCTTAGCAAATTGTAATATCACCCATGGATTACCCAATCTCCTTCATAGTATGTATTTCTATAAATGTTAGTGAAGGTGTTTGTCACAACATGAATTGGTTTATCACAAAACATTAGCCAAAATTGTTCCCCATTGGGACTTTCACATGGCATAGCAATGTTATCACCAACAACTATGAGGCAACTTCATGTCCCTTTACTCTCGGGTCTATGAGGTGACTATACTTGAAAGTACACGTGTTATCAGTGAAGGGAAAATGCAAGTGTATTTTTAAATGTTAAATGCATTTGTAGTTGAAATCAAGTAGCTTCCTCCTATGCATTAATTATTGTCGCAACCCTAACTTGGCCAAGTGTGGGGGTGAAGCCCAACACTTGGAAAAGTTGGGGATTTGGAGTCCTCTAGGACTCCCGAATGTTTAGAGCTCGACAGCAGCACCCAAAACACCTCGCATTGGGGTGTTCTTGGTGTCATTGGAAAGGTCTTGAAGCGTAGATATCGAAAATGCCCTCGCATTGGGCATTTGGACATCTGTCGCCCAAGTTATGGGCAAAAGAAG
>Ga0116228_10005139_pt1 | contig 11658 bp, 12 predicted proteins | sample S1TSphfallax_2_FD_89694 | JGI IMG/M metagenome (GOLD analysis project Ga0116228, IMG submission 89694) | Host-associated microbial communities from peat moss isolated from Minnesota, USA - S1T2_Fc - Sphagnum fallax MG | ecosystem: Host-associated > Plants > Peat moss > Unclassified | place...
GAAACAAGAAAGTTGTATGGCTTTCACACAGCAGAGAAAGGTGTGAGCAAAATGCAGACAACAAACCATGTGATGCTGCATGCTGCAGGGCATTATGAGCATGCTTTCTCCTCATCAGGATGTTGTTTCCAGCAGCTTTTAGCTTCAGCAGCACCAAGTTGTTTGCATGGTGAATGCAGGAGATTTGTCCAAGACTGATCTGGAGAGCTGAGTCAGTGTGCAGCTGGACAATGTGTTGCTGATTAACCTGCTCATTCCAACACCCATGGCAGCTCCAGTGACACTCTCTGCAACCAATATTCTGCAGCAAACTGCAGCAAATGCCAGATCACTACCTGAAACAAAGGCTCTGTGCCACTGTTTTTTCCCTTGCACTACAGCTCAGGTAGAGAGACACACACACAGAGCTTTCAGTCTTGCAGCATTTCTTGGGGTAACTGCTAGTCAAAGAAAAGAAGCACAGTGTGGCTGTGTTCCCTTATCCTCCATTGATGATACCTTATAAGTTCCCCCCCATCCTAGCACCTTCCCTTGACCCCAAGTTCACTCTTCAACTTTCAATGTACCTGCTTCTCTGAGTGTGCAGGATTTGCTATTTTCTTTCCACACACAACCTACATTGACAGAACAGGTGTGCAAGAAACTGTGCTGCACATTTTACTGTCAACCACTATTGCTAGCTGTATACTCCCTCCACCACCACCACATTGACCATGCCTTGACTTGAGCACCAAAGCTCATCATATGGAAGGGTCTCATCACCACCAGAAGGACCACCATTGTAGGAAGACATCTGAGCATCACTCCAATCACTGGATCCAATTATCATCACCATGACAAAGGGTCTGATCATCACCACAAAGACCAACATATCTGGACCATCACAAGAATCCCTTGGCTGTGTTGCACTCGCTGTTTGCTTCTTCCAGTTGTATAATTTCCACTTCTTCAGGAGTATTCAGTTTTGTGCTCTACTTTAGTCTGTGAAGCTCATGAATTGAATCCATACAAAAAAAAAATTGCTATCAATGAATAGAATCTGAGAAAACCGGTGATCGTATGACAGTTGCATTTGTGTCTAGCAAAAATAGTTATCTCCTTTCCTGCACAGTCAACTTTCAGTTGTTAACTCATGCATGTTTTGAACCTAACTGCACTTATGTTGAGTATTGTTCTGAGATGAGAGGATAGCTGACCCACAATCTGAGGAAAGAAACCAAGAATAGCAGTACTTGAGACACATTTCTTTAGGGCTTGGTTTCAAGATTCTCCTCACTAAAAAACACAAGTTCAGTACATGGATTTGAACTTGTTACCTTGCTGCATTGCCCATTGTATAAATGCTGTGTTTGCAGCTTTCTCCAAGATGAACAGCAATACGCTCCCAAGTAGGTCACTCTCAACCAAAGTGCAAATCAATCAATTCCTCCTCAGCAAGGATGAGCTCACTCTACTAACTGAATTCATCAGCCCCTGTACAGCACAGTAAGAGAAGCATAAAATGACATGCACAAACCCACAAACACATTTGTATAGCTCCATTCACTATTTGTTGAGATAAAGAGGTAATGGCAAAATTGACCAATACAAAGTGTCAGCACCCCACATGAAGACAGGATACATAGTAAACAAATCCCGGAAAGAGGAATATTAAAAAAGGGTAGTAAACACTGTCATAGTGCATTACTAGTGTGGAAAATGTAATAAACTCCTACATTTTCCACATCACCTTTGTGCCAACCAGATGTCATCAACAAGTGGAATATGCAACTACTAACAACAGTGAGCTACAAGTACTGATTCATGGTAGCTCCTGTGATCAGTGACAAAGATTGATGGTACAGTGGCTAGGCTCATACTGTGACAAATGATGCATAATTGTTGCTCATTTTCTTCAGTACCTAGAGGAACCTACCTAAACCTACAACTCCACGACCTCAACCCTGCATGTGTATCTACATTCATGGGGAAGTGTTCAGTGCATGCCAGGTTTCACAAATTGGAGTGGAATGAGATACATTCCACCTAATGATATACAAACTTGGCCAGCTCAAAAAAGATAGGAAACAAAGATGCACATCTATACAATCCAAGCCACTACACCAGCCATATGCAATCTGTAAGGATGGGTGCACATGCTGAGTTCAAAGCCCTTCCTTGTACAAGAGACTAGTCAAGGAGTCCTGTCTCTCTGTTTATATGTCTCCACTTTCTGATCTGAACAAAAAATGTATAATTGCAGTCTTCTGTTTGCACAGACATTATGAAAACAGGAATCAATCTCCAGTGTTGATGTTGCAGGTTGCAAACAAAGAAACATGAATTTTTGACTTGAGTCTCCACCTCAAAATGCTCCACCAATGATGTCCCCAAGAAGAAGCCCACCAATGGCACCACTGATCAAGGCAAGCAAGAAGTTCCCCCGGCGCTGCCCCGGTGTATATGGCTGTGGAGGTTGAACATAGGGAGCACCATTTATATTGGCTGGTGGATAATAAGGAACCGCCATTGCTGCTGGTGCTTGAGAAGGATAAGCACCACCCACACCTTGCTGATAACCCTCTACTGCAGCTGAGGGGTATGGTACAGTATTGTAGTAGGTATTAGGCAGCATTCCATGAGGTTGTACAGCATAGCTCATGACAGGTATGCCTTCTACTGTTCCTGATGATGATGATGGCATCCCAGGTGCCACTAGTCCTGGCCCCTTATCTGCATCACATAATCCTATGTCAAAAGACCATAAAATCCAGCAGAATCCACACCAACAGAACATAGTCAAGAACAAGTCACTAGAGATGAACCAGAAACAAGTGAGAAAAATCCAGAAACTTGAATCATTTTCCCTGCCCCTAAGCCACCATCAAAAGCACCAACAGTAAAATCTATGCAAACATCTGTGGGAGCAACCACATTGTGTTGGCTAGGGCTGTAAGAAGATGTCAAACAAGATGAAAGCTGCCCAGTGGCTATTAAAGACACATAGTCAGGATTGTTGTCAGATATGGTGTCAGACAGTGTGTTGTCCTTGTTACCAATCCAACTCTATCAACCTCTTCCAGAGCCTGAATCACCAGATAAGCATTTAGATGTAAGGCATTTTGGCTTTCATTACCTGAGAGATTTATCCAAAGGCTGATGGATCCTTGAATGCGGCCAGAAGGTCTATGCAAAGGCAGAGTGAGAATATTGCCCTCATCTGGATCCACTCTCATGGCACTCATTCTTGCAATCTCTGACAGTGAGACATATGTGGTTCCCACCAAAGTGTCGTTTATTCTACCGTGGCTGAACACCTGCCCACACGCAACACATGCAAACAAACTACAAATGACGCCAAAATAGTCCAGAGCTTCCAAAAAAGAAAAAACTCAGAGCCACTGGAACACAGTGCAAGGTAGCATACATCAAGTGGGGATGATGATGACTGACCTGAAGCGTGAGAGTGGAATGAGGATAGGAAAGGAGGGTGGGATTGCCTAGTGATAAAGATACGCGTTCATTCCAGACAGGATTCTTGCCGGCTTTGTGAAGCACCCGTGTGCATTTCTTCATGGCAGGATCGACCCACAAAACTGCATATACACTCATTTTGCCGAACTTGCTCGTATTCTGAAGCTCCTCCGCTGCCATTACCGAGACCTCTATTGTAAACTGAGCCATAGCAAGCAACGTCGGCTGACAATATTTCTCCAAAAACTTCTGGTGTTCGATCTTTCTAGGCTGCTGCTGGTGCCGATGATGACAACCGCTCCTTCGTTGCGGAGAAAAAAGAAAAACTACCCCCTACTGCTCTAAAAGAAGGCTACATCGGAAACATTTCCATCGGAACCAGACAACCAAAGAAACAAAAAAAAAAACCCTCAAAGGAATAATTGTGTGATACCTGCGTCCCGTACCTTGGATTTTCCCCTACTAAAAACAAAACAACTGCAAATTCTGTCTGGTAACAGCACGAGATCCAGCAACTGAAAGAAGATCCTGCAATGAATGCAGGCAAGGATTTAGCAGGAAGAACAAGTATCAGTACGTGAGCAGGCATGGCATGGACGTCTTGACCATGAGCACCAAACCCTAATTAGAGGAACCTCTTGGGACTTAGGAAGTTTCTAGGTAAGCCCGGAGGCGAACCTTCTTGGGACTCGGAAGCCCTTAGGGTTTCTAGAAAACCCCCACTAGGGCTCCTCCAACTGGGCTATATGAGTGCCAAACCCTCATAAGAGGAACCCCTGGGGATTGAGCAAGTTCCTAGGGTTTCAAAGCCCCAAGGTAAACTTCTTGGGATTCAGAGGCCCCTAGGCTTTCCTAGGGTTCCTCCAACTGTACCTCCTTTGGTAGTAAGTGCACATTGGGTCCAAGGTTCAGGTCCTTAGTGGCCGTAAAGACCCTACTGAATTTTTAGAGAATTGAACCTTACACCTATGGAGAATATGGAATAGCCCACCATAAAGTTTCTTTTTTGTGGTGATTTTTTTTCTGAGAAAATCCAAAATTTTGTGATTTTTAGGAATTTTGAAACAAAAATAATTTAATTAGCCACATCTCAACCTAGGGATTTCCTTGGTCACCACCTGTACTAGCATTTTTGTGAAAATGTTGCAACCCACCTGGGACAATCACCATGTTAATCAATGTTGGGAATCCTCATTAGTGGACCTACTTGAATTTATTTTTTTAAAACCCTAATCCACTATATTGGGTTATCACAATAAATTCAATCTATCAAATAAATTTGCATACTTATGCTTTCAGTTGTCAAAACCTTGAAATATTCAACTTGGGGCCTTTTGAACACATTTTCTCAAAAATTTAAATATTTTGGCAAATTTTTTCAATTATCAATTGTTGATATTGTGATACAAAAAAAGGGTTTAAAAAAAAAATCCAACCCACCTTATATGGAAATCTACATTTCACTTATATCCAATTAATTATGTATTATACTTAGTTTGCATAGGAATTGTTATACTAATGCAATCATTCATGAAACTTTTGAAACGTCGTTTATTGCCCTCAATCCTTCCACCTTTTGTTAATGTTGTCAAGGACACATCTTGAACAAGCAAATTTGAATGGAGAAAAACATGTAGAAATAAAAGATTGATTCATCACATACAATCACTAGCATATGACATATTGATTTAAAAAATCACATTTTCATTCTTTTTGTAAAAATTGCACAAGAAAATTTTGGAATCCAATCACTTTCAAAAAAATGTTCTCACATGTGTCTATGACAACTACCCTTATGCACCTCCCAATTATCCTTTCCTTTTGCAACTCTTCTTCCCTAGTCTAAGGTTAAAACAAAAAGGAAAACCTCACCATGTTAGCTCCAAAAAAACTAAATTGCTTGCCTCCTTACATTATCTATAGAATAATTCTTCAAACCTTCCATTGATATTGTACCAAAATACATACAATATGCCTAACCTTCTATAACATGCCCAATCTTCTAGCTTGAACTACTCTCTTACTTTTCCAAAACATCTACCTATTATCCAACTTCTCTTCCTCCTTTTCTTAAAATTCCTTCCCATGCACCACCATTTGGAAGCTTCTTGAACTTTTTGGATTCTTCATTAAAATAAAAAAAATTAATGCATTTTTAATGCCTAGAGCCATATATACATCATCATGCTATATATATATATATATATAATCAATTTTCGTAATCAAAGTTAGCACACACAAGAAATTCAAGGCAATCCATGATCAACTGGTAAACAAAAATTAAAAATTAAGCATTATTTGGAGTCACAAATACTATATGCAAATAAATAGCTGACATGTATCATCAAATAATGCATTATTTTTCTATTTATCACTTAAGGGTAGTGTCAAGTTGATAGCAAATGGGCAAAGTGATAAGAACTATGAAAAACCTAGTGTCTTATTCATATTGTTAATGAATAATTACCATTTTGAAATCTAGTTGTTAGCTATTGTAGTTATTTTTTCTCATTCTCATGCTCTTTTTCTATTGTGTAGAAATGCACACAAATGTACTTTATGTTACAAAAGTTAACATTATAGAGTTCATTCACATGAATGTTCATCCATGATTTATAGTGAACTTATATTTAATTCCTAGTTTAGTTTCAACCTACATGTGACCCATATTCACCTATGGTCACCTAGTTTAATTGGCCATTATGACATTTTAATGGCAATGGTGGACAACAAGAAAAACTGCACAATTAAGAAAAATGAAAATTTTGAAGAAAAGTAGTGGGAAGGAAGGGGCACACATTCCTCAATGCCATGAAAATAAGAACACATAAAAGTTTTGTCACATGTCAAATGTAAGCATGTGTAATATGTTGATCCAAAAAAATTGATTGATTTGATATTTGACATGGTACATGCAAGGCAAACATTATTCATAAGATTATAAATGAGTTTCAAAAGTTGACAAAATTAAGATTCGAAGAAATGATAAACATGTAAAAATAAATGAAATGATTTCAATTATAACTTTTATAAATTAATTGATTATCATAAAGGGACTAGGCACAACACATCATATTGGGAGTTAGCAATAAAGGAGCATGATAAATATCATCTATTCAATCAAAAATATTAGAATGTCACTAAAGTGTTCTAAGGAGAAATAATTGTCAATGGCCCTCTACATGTGAGATGTGAATGCAAATGGAAATAATATTTTTTGTTGCACCATAAAAAGAACATGATTAAAAAGACTAGATAAAAACTTTGAATATCTCATTTGAATATATTGATATTTCATTAAGATTACAACACATTTTCCATCAACATCAATCTTGTAATCTTGTAATATCTTCAACAATGTTATTAGTATTGGTGAGCACACAAAAAAAACAACCATCTTTTTGTTAATGATAAAAGCAACAAATAAGAATGAAATTTTGATTATCAAAACAATGGACATAACAAATATTATTCAAATTTAAATGAAAGATTGCTAGAGAAAAAATTTAGATTGCACAATAAAAGAGAAATTAATGAATCCCTAACCAAGATATTTTTAAAATGTTGAAAACAAACAAGAATTTGGTGAATGTGTTGTCCAATTTTATCACAACCATGTGCCATGCTTTTATTCAAAATAGAAAATTAATGCCTCCACATGTGAACTTGGTTGATTTTTCAAGTAATGAACATCATGTGAAGATGTCACTAATATTACTAAAGCATAATTTAAGTCAATTTCCATTGGATTATCACATAAACAACATTAAAATTGAATATTGTCATTTATCAACTATTACATGATCTTGTCAACAATTTCAAAACATGTTTACATTGATTATCATATTTGAAATTACAATTGATCTAAATGCATTTTGTTCCAAGTTGCTTCATGTGCACTTCAACATTCAAAAAACACAATAAAGTTGTAGCATTTCATCTTCTTCAATTTGGAGGGTTTATGGTTTCTTAAAACAATGTTCAAACATAGATTGTTATTCATTTCTAAATATTTCTTTGGCTTGAAAGCCTATTTGTTCAATATGGTTATTTGTTGTAATGTCTATTTGAATACACTTCTCACCCTTATTCCATTTCATATCAACATGATTGACATTACCTACACAAAAACAAAATTATGAATAGGAAAGAAAAAAATAATGCACACCTACCATTGAATTAGACCATCATTTTACATACACAAAAGGATACCATGAATAAAAGGAAAAATAATTATGGGCACCTACCACAATGTGACTATAACATCACAATGATGATCAATTTTGCTTACACAAATAAGACCACGAACAAGAAGGGGAAAGATTCATGGGCACCTACCATTGCATGATTGTTGGACCATAATAATGATAGATTTTGTTAATGCCTACACAAAAGGAAAGCATGAATAGGAGGGAAAAACATTATGGGCACCTATTGTCATCACACCATGATCATGATCAATGTTGCCTAGTCACCAATGCCTACACACAATTAGACCATGAACATGAACATGATTAAAAAATGTTTTAAGCACCTACTAATGTGTGGCCACCACACCACGTGGTTCAATACAAAGTTGCAATAAACCATGGTTCTTTCATTCCAAAACTGACATACAATCAAATTGGTTTTTTTAGTTTATTTATAGAAATAATTAGATGAGGTTTGGGATTTTCGTTGTAGTTTAAAACCACAAAAATAAACCCCACCCCACACACATTGTGTACCACTAGGCCACCAAAAAACACCAAACCATTGCACACCATCTCTTGTTGAGAATTTCACTTTCAAATGTTGCTTCCCTATTAGCCATTAGACTTGCAAGTCGCATACTTTATAATTTACTCATCTTTGACAATCCTAAATTTTGAAGCAGATTCTTTTCTAGTTGTGGCATTTGTGTAACTAATAAGTGAGTAGATGAAATTTTTTGTGACTCTATTGCAACAAATTGTCATGCACATTATAACATATTAGTGCTACACCGTGCACACACACTACCGTACACCATTGCCATAACACACGCTTAGCAATATTGCACAACATTGCACCATTGCCATAACACACTTGTAACGCTGCCATGCATCAATGTTGTAACATGCACGCTCCATTGTCACACACCATTGTTGTAATGCACTCACACCTCCACATACCCTACCTTGTTATTGTAAACGCACCACCACCCACCTTGCTCCAACACTACGCACTCACACCAGCATGCACAACACTACTAGATTTCATTTCACAAATCACAATTAATGGACTTCATTGTGCACTAGATCATGCTTCAAACTTGCTAGATTTGATTGTAGCTACATAATTATCTTATACACAATAAATAATTTTATCTTTGTAATATGAATACAATATACCTTATACAATATTGTTCCATGTTGCAGTTGTAGTACTATGGGCCATGGCAAATTGGCAATGTTCTTTGTACCTTTTGACTCATTACTAGAATATTGTTTATAGTTATAAATTTTGCTCAGAAATTAAAAAATTCTTTCTTTCCAATAATAACATTCTTGAAGTTCAAATTTTGTCAATTATAATTAGGTATGTAGGTGAACAAAAACCCATATGTACTTAAATTAAAACAACCGAGTTTCTTGAGAAAAACAAAACAAGGTAAAACAAATTTGAAATAAAATTTCTATGCAATTTTGAAACTTATTGAAAATAAATTCTTGTTTAAGTTTGGTGGGTGTTTTGCTTTTATTTAGGGTTTTTTAAGGGATGAAATTTAGAATTTTCATTAAGGAATTTTAGGGTTGATGTTTAGGGTTTTAATTAGGGTTCTTTAAAGCTTAATGTATAAGGTTGAAATTTAGGGTTTTAATAAGTGTGTTTTAGGGTTAATGTTTGGGGTTTAATTAAAATACTTATATTTTGTGCATGTTGGAAGGATGGGTTGCCATCGAAATAGTGCATGGGATTATGTCATTGTGATTGGCAACCATAATGCATCGAGCACAAAGAGGTGGAAATGCAATTTTTGTGAAGTGAACACACAAGGGTAGCCACCAAGATTTAAACAAATTTGGGTGGTCTACAAGGTCATGACATTGTGTCTTGTCCCAACATTTCTAAAACAATGTCTATATTTTTTTCACCTAGACTCCTTCTTGTGGCTTCAATGGGAAATTCTAGGATGTCTATTGCATCAATAAATGTTGCACAAAATTTAAGATTACAAGCAAATAACATGCCTTTTGAACCATCATCAAGGTTGTGTCCTTCTCAAACACATATAAAAATAACATGGTGTGTTACTTTCAAGCAACAAGTTGTAAGTGACATATGGAAATGCATTTACAAATGCAATATCCTTTTCCATGTTGTAGATACCCCAACTTGGAAGGCCATGGCCAACCTTATTGCAAAAATTAAGGTTGATGATTTTCATGGGCCAATTGAAAGGCTTAATAAACTAATCTTCTTCATGATGAAGTATAAAACATTATCATTGATTTGGAACCTTTTAAACAATCATGGGGAAAATATGGAGGCATCATTGTTTTAAATGGATGAAATGACATGAAAAATAGGTCAATCATCAATATTCCAGTGTCTTTTTGTAGGGGGAGTATGGTTCTTGATGTAGTTTACACTTTTGAGCTTGTTGGTCAACCCATGATTGCATAATACATTTGTGGGCATATAAAAAATGCCATTGAAATAGTGGGACCTAAGAATGTTGTGTAAATGACCGTAGACAATGCTTTTAATTGTAAAGCCATGGGTGATTTGATAATGAGGGATTACCCTTCAATTGTTTAGACACCTTGTGCTACCCATTGTTTAGACCTTGTGATTAAAGACATTGCAAAATTGCTTTGGGTCAAAGCTGCAGTCATTAAAGTTAAGCATATTATGAACTTCATGAATAAAAAAACCAAAAATGTTGGATATATATATAACATTCAAGGATTTGGAACTTTTGAAAATTTATAGAATTAGATATGCATATATGTTTATAGTTTTGGAAATATGTTTGCAAGTTTATCCTACTTTTGGGAAAATGGTTGTTTGTGATGTGTGGCAAGCATGGCAACATTCTAGGACTTTTGAGGCAAGAAAATTCAAAAACATAGTGTTGGTCAATTCCTTTTGGAACAATGCTAAAAATATTGTGAAGGATCTACAACCTTTTTACATTTTTTTTCGTTTACCTTATTAAGAAGGTTCCACTATGGGGTTACTTTATGAGTTCATGTTGAAGGTGGGAGACATGCTTTTGATAACAAACATGTTGTTAACAAATCAACTTTTTCAAGTTGGTCAAAGATGGACATCATGATGGGAGTGGTTTCATTGCCCAATACATGTTGTGGCACACATTTTACACCCATTGTGGTGTCATCCTTTGGGTAATATTTTTCATGAGCTTCAAGATGGATGGAAATCTTATTTGAACATTCATAGTTGTGATCCTTTGGATGAAAATGCTTTGGATGATGGGCTTTTAAAATTTTTATGGAAGGAAGGGCCTTTTGCACGAAAAGCTACTAATTTACAAGACCCCATGTTGGCCCCTGTATTTTGGTGGGAAAGCTTTGAAATACATGTTCCAAAACTTCAAGCTTTGGCATTAAGGGCATCATCACAAGATTGTAGTTTTTTGACGTGTATTTCAATTTGAGTTGCTTCAATCTTGTCCAAATAATAAAACAAAATAAGTTAAATTTTTACCTAATCCTTATCATGTAGTCTTATGTTGAACATGATTATCATGACTTCCAATTTTTGTAGTCAAAATTCTTACAAATCTTTGCAACATATTGGGTTTTTGCAGATGAAAAATTTGGTGTTTGCCAACCTTAGGATGATTAAAGACATGGCAGTAAGAGAATCTTTGAAAAAGTTGAATCTTGACAGTGTTGAGATTACCAAGGTTCCCACTTTGCCAGGAAGGGATGAAAGAAGATTGTAAGTGGAGATGTCAAATTCAAAGGATAGTGTCATTGGTAGATTTGATGGCTTCCCTTTCTTCCCTAGAATATTCATCTAAGGATTCAAGAGAGTTAATAATTTCTACAACAAATGATGATGAACATAGTGGGTCAAAGATTCTACAAGTTAATGCGTTAGAAACTTGACAAGATAGCAGGTCAAAGACTTGACAAGGTGATGATGTGGAGAAATGACATGTTGTACAAGATGAATTAGAGTTTCAAGCTACCTTTTGGCAAATTCAACCCC
>Ga0116228_10005140_pt1 | contig 11657 bp, 10 predicted proteins | sample S1TSphfallax_2_FD_89694 | JGI IMG/M metagenome (GOLD analysis project Ga0116228, IMG submission 89694) | Host-associated microbial communities from peat moss isolated from Minnesota, USA - S1T2_Fc - Sphagnum fallax MG | ecosystem: Host-associated > Plants > Peat moss > Unclassified | place...
CATCTTCGTTGCGCCGCCCAACGTGGACTACGGCCGCGCGCTGGATGCCGCAGGCGTGGATCGCCGCTTTCTGCACGAGATGCATAGCGGCAGTTCCGAAGCGGCGTGGGCGATGGAGCAATGCCTGCGTTCCGGCTGCTGCGGCGCCGTGGTGGGCTGGTTGCCTGATGCCGACTACCGCAGCCTGCGTCGTATCCAGCAGGCGGCCGAAAGCAGCGATGCCTGCGCCATCGTGTTCCGCCCCGCCATTCACGTGCCCTACAACAGTCCGGCCTCACTCCGGATCAAGGTCAGCAACAGCGACGAAGCCACCTATGTGGACGTACTGAAGTCGCGCAACCTGCTGTCCACCACCGCTCCGCTGCTGGGCATGCGGGCGTGAGGGACGCCCGGCATGACGGTGTCCCTCATCCACCGTCATGCCGGGTACCTCGTTGCTCCATGCCAGCCCTGTTTCAGGCCTGTCTCCGGGAGACCGTCGCGATGTTCTCCGCCATCGCCCGGCCGCCCGCACCCGGAGACAGGCCTGGTTCTACTCCAGGGATAAAGCCCGGCTAAACGTAACTTTCCGCCGATGTTTTCGTGCAAGGACACGCACTTTCCGCATGCCACGATGCCCGCGTCCCCACCTCACGCGGAGCCATGCGATGACCAAGTATTTCGCTTCCTGCCTGACCGCCTGCCTTGCGGTACTGGCCGCCGGAAGTGCCCAGGCCCGCCCACATGACGATGCGCTGCAAAGTCCATGGGATCACCCTGTGGAAGCTCATGGGACCGGCCACGACGAAAGCTGTGGGGAAGCTCCCCGCCTCCCCGCCCGCCTCACGCTCAACGACTACTACAGCGACGCGTCGCACTCGGTGATCGATCCGGCTCGCAAACATGCCTACGACGAACAGATGCAGCCACTGATGAAGGCGCTGCACAACGTCGAACGCATGGCCGACGACTATCGCCATACCGGTGATCGGGCCACCGCAGAATGCGTGGCCCGCTGGCTCGAAGGATTCGCGTCGGACAATGCCTTCAGCCAGGTCAGCAGCAATCAGGACACCTACGTACAAGGCTGGATGCTCGGCGCGTATGCCATCGCATGGCTCAAGGTCCGCCCCGGTCTTGGGTCATCTTCAGGCGCGTCGGAGCATGTACAGAACTGGCTTGGTGCCCTTGCTGACGCCAACATGTCCTATTACGACGGCCGCACACGCGGAAGCATTACGGACAGTCGTAATAATCATCGCTACTGGGCCGGCCTCGCTGTCATGGCTACCGGCATTGCCACCAACGACCCGCGTCGTTACCGCTGGGGTGGCGACAGTTACCGGATCGGTGTCAGCCAGATCACGGCCGAAGGCACCTTACCCCTGGAGATGAGTCGCAAATCGCTCGCCCTGCACTACCACCTTTTCGCCGCGGAGCCCCTGGTGATCATGGCTGAGCTGGGTGAAGCAAACGGCGGCCATCTCTACGACGAGAAAGGCCATGCACTGGACCGGCTGGTCAAGCGAGCCAGCGACGGCGTGCTGAATCCTGCTTATTTCGCCGAGGCCACCGGGGCCACGCAGAAGGAAGCGGATTACGACCCCAACCTCCTGGCCTGGGTGCTTACCTACGATCAACGCTTCCCGGACAGCACACTCAAGACCATCGTGTCGCGACTTCCTTCAACGTCAGCCATCTACCTGGGAGGCCAGCCTCCCGCCGCCAACGCCCCCTGATCCTGAGGGCGCCGCCGCACGGCGGCGCCCTGACCACAGGCCATCCATCGAAGATCGCTACGGTGACCGCGCCGGGTTCATGAGCGAAGGAGTAACGCTGGCCCGTCTTGCATCGGTATGGCGGGGTACCACGTCTCTCCCGGATGCCCACCCTCTCAGCAGGACTCGAAGACCGAGGAAGACAGCGCCGGCCTGCCCGCTCTTTCAAGGGCCATGCGCAGGCCCTCTTCCCGCTCATAGCCAGGGCGCACCAGGGTGTCGAGGAAATCGCGCGTCATCCGGAATCGCAATGCCTCCCGGCGCTCATAGGCCGCACGGTGCGTGGTCCTGACCACCTTCGGCCGAAGCATGAAGTCGGCGGCCCGTGCAACGAAAAGGCCATTGTCGCAACGCTCCGCCCCTGCTTCCGTCCAGATGACGTCGTAGGACACCTTGAGCTTGCCCGTGCCGCGGAACGGGTGCATGGCATCGCTCGTGCCGAGGATGCTGGCGAGCCCGTATTGCCGGGCCAGGACGCCCGCCATGGACAGCAGGAGATGGCGCGGACGCAGGCCGTGGCAACGCTTCTGTGCCCAGCGCAGGGTATCCAGAGCCTGCGCATCGTCACTACGTGGCCCCTGGACGCATCCGACCCACAGGGCGCCACGCGAAGGCGCGAAGGCCGTGGTCAACGAATAAAGCCTGACGCCATCGATGGACAGCACCATGTCCAGCTCACCTTCGCACGTCCGCCGCACCGGAGGCTGCCAGGCGAGTTCCAGGACGCCGCCATCGTCGAGCGCCACGCGCGCAACGACGACCCGGCCATGTCCGTACATGGTCATCAGCAGGCTGGTCGGCAACCGGGACGCGACAAAACGGAAATGGTCATGGACCCGCTCCAGGCGCTCGCCGCGTGAAAACCGCCGGCTCAGGTAACGGTGCTGCCAACGCTCCAGCAGGCGCCTGTCGTACCGCAGCGCCTCGCGAACCACCGGCTCATCGGCCACCAGCGCCAGCCAGCGCAGGTGCGGCCGCAGATGGGGGAGGCAGGACAGTGCATAGCTGAACGCATACGCCAGTGGATGGCGATGCGTGGATACCGAGGTCCAGTCGTCCCTGTCACGGAAGCTCTGGAGGAACAGCAAGAAAGCACGCATCGGGCCGGATGACTCGCAAGAATTTTCGTAATCTTACGACGTTGCACCAACCGAAAATTGAAATCGCCGCCTCGGAATTTTTCCGGGCGTGGCCCCGGGCCACCCTCAGTGATGGTGGCCGAATGCAGCCACGCCCCACATGAAAGCCAGCCCCAGGCTGATGCCACACGCCGGCACCCAGCGCGACGCCCTCCGGGCACGTTGCCAGACGCCAGGGAGGATATCGGCCAGGGCCACATACAGGACCGTACCGCAGGCGATCGCCATCGCGGCACCCGTCGCGTGGTCGTCCAGCCGTGCCCACTGCATCGTCAGGGCACCCGCCGGAACCGCCGCCGCCATGCCGACCGACCACCGGAACGCATCGCGAGGGCTATAGCCCCCCGCGACCAGGACACTTGCACTGCCGATCTCGCGGGGAACCTCATGCAGGGCGACGGCGAGCAGCGTGGCTAGGCCCACGGCCTCCCCGGCGATGAAGCCAGCCGCCAGTACGATCCCATCGACGAAATGGTGGAGAAAGTCCCCCACGAGGTTCATGCGGGCGAAGGTGGCCGGAGCGCCTGCCGGCAGGGCATCTTCGACAGCCGGGCGGAGAAACCCCTCGATGGCCACCATGGCGAGCACCCCCAGGCTGGTAAGGCCCATGATGGCCTGCTCGGACAGGCCGGTGCCCAGCGCATGGGGCAACACGTGCAACAGCGCGTCGCCCAGCAGCAATCCCACGGCGAGGGATTGCAGCCAGGGCAACGCCTTCGTCAGCGCACCGCCGGGTAGCCACACGACGAGCCTTGAGGCGAACGACGTGGCTCCGAGCATCAGCGAAGCCATCAGTAGAGCAATCGGGGAAGTCATTATTCGAAAGCCTGGCGCAGGCGCTCTTCGTCGTCGTTGCGATAGGGTCCCAGCGCGGCACCATCCACCGCATAGGCGGATGCCGCCATCGCGTTGGAGGTCTGCTGGGTATGCAGGACGCCCCGGAGCACCAGGGGATCATAGAGACTGGGCGTGTCGATGCCCTTGGACAGGCGGACGTGCACCAGCATGTTGGGCGGTGGCGGCGGCACGTGAATGCAGGCGCCATAGAAAGGAACGAAGAAGAATTCGGTCATCCGCCCTTCGGCGTCCGACTCCAGCGGAACGACATACCCGGTCAGGCGCACCTTCCGGCCATCGAGCGCGGCCACGGTATGCAGGGTGCCTACCTGCTTCATGCGTTGCGTGCCGACATGCACCACCGGAGGCGCATCCTCAAGCAGCTTGATGTCTTCGGGCGGCATCATGTGGGTCCAGTCCAGGTCCGCGTAGCCGTTTTCGTCGGCCAGGCCGAGCAGGTCGGCACCGGCACCCGCGCCCTTCACCACGCCACGCGATACGGCATAGGCATTGGCGGCGGCCATCCCTTCGGCGCCTGCTGCCGCCAGGCGTGCACGGCCGGCATCCGCTTCGGCCTGTGCCTTCGCGAGCGCGGAGGTGCCCGTCGCGGCAGGCCCCTGCCCGTCGGCGCTATCCGGTGATCCGCAAGCGCAGAGCAGCGCCAGCATCGCCAGAAGAACCATAAGGCGCGCACTCACAGGCGCACCTGCAAGCCGTCGACGAGCGACCGGCGATACGCTACCCACCCCGGTATACATCCCGCCACTACGCCCATGAGGAAGATCGCGCCAAGGATCAGTACTTCCTGCGCCGACGGTGCGGTGTTGATCGCGAGGCCCGCGCGCAACAGGAGTTCATCGCGCGCCAGCCAGGACACTCCTGACAACAACACGACGCCAATGAGACAACCGGCCAGCGTCAGCAAGGCGCTTTCCATCACCAGCAATCCGAACACCGTTTTCACCGACCCGCCCACGGCACGCAGCACAGCCATCTCCCGGCGCCGCTCGTCGAGCATGCCCAGCAACGCGGTGAGCATGCCGCACATGCCGACCAGCAACACCATCGCACTCACGATGCGCAGCGCACCTTCGGCCGTGCCAACGATCTGCCAGAGTTCGCCAAGCGCCACGCCAGGCAACACCGCCAGCAAGGGTTCTTCGTCGTATTCGTTGAGCGCCCGCTGCACCGCGAAGACCGACAGGCGCGAATGCAGCCCGACCAGGCAGGCGGTGATCGCATGCGGCGTGAGGTCCATGTGCCGTGCCTGCTCCGCGCTGGTCTGCATGCCCGGCAGGCGCATGCCGGAGCGCCAGTCCACATGGATGGCCTCGATCGCGGCAAGACTCACGGCAATGGTGGCGTCCACCGGCGTACCGGTGGGCGCGAGGATGCCCTTGATACGGAACGGCTTGTCGGCATGCAATGACGCGCTTGTCGCAGCGACGCCGTGGGCGAGCACGATGCGGTCACCCACGCGGTAACCCAGGCGTCGTGCCACTTCGGCACCGATCACGGCATCGTAGAGATCGTCGAAACGCGCGCCTTGCACGAATTGGAGTGCGTGGCCACCGCCGTAACGATAGCGGTCGAAGAAGTCAGTCGTCGTACCGGTCACGCGGAAGCCCCGGTGCGAATCGCCAAGCGACAGCGGCACCGTCCAAGCCACTTCGGGCATCGCACGAATGTCCTCGTACGTTTTCCAGGTGATGTTATTGGTGGCCTCGCCCACATGAAATACGGCGTACAGCAGCAGGTTCACCGGCCCAGAACGGGCGCCCACCAACAGGTCGGTACCCGATACCGTGCTGGCGAATCCTTCGCGCGCGTCGGTTCGCACGCGTTCGACGCCCAGTACAAGAAAGACACTGAGCGCGATGGTGAGCACGGTAAGCGCCACGCCAGCCCGTCGCTGACGCAGGCTTTTCAGGGTCAACCGGAAAAGATTCATCAGGCCACCATCCGGTCCGCCGACGATCCCAGCGTCACCGCGCGATCGAAGTGCCGCGCCAGCGCCATGTCGTGACTTACGAAAAGCACGCCTGTGCCATGTCGTGCGCATTCTCCGAGCAGGAGATGAAGAAAGGCATCGCGGCTGCGCCCATCCAGCGCAGACGTAGGCTCATCCGCCAGAAGAAGGGCCGGACCACCGATCAGTGCCCGCGCCGCCGCCACTCGCTGCTGCTGGCCGACACTGAGTGCGCTGGTGCGGGTCCGCTGGATGGCGTCGCCGTCCAGCTCGAGTGCCTGGAGCAACCGCACGGCCTCCATGCGCAACGAGGAAGGCAGGCCGCCCGCACGCTGCCGGCGTTCCCGCGACCAGGCGCAGCCCATCAGCACGTTCTCGACAGGATCAAGAAACGGCAGCAGGTTGAATTGCTGAAAGACATAGCCGATGTGATCCGCACGAAAGCGATCGCGTTCGGACGCACGAAGCAACGAGAGCTGCTGCCCCAGTACGCTGACCTGCCCCGTCGATGGCTGCAACACGCCGGAAAGCAGGCCGAGCAAGGTGCTTTTGCCACTGCCACTGGGGCCACAGAGGAAAAGGCGCTCTCCTTTCGCGAGGGTGAAATCATCGAGCGTCAATGCAAGGGTGGATCCGGGCCATGCATAGCCCACGCCCTGGCACGCGATCAGGGGTGCAGGCGCATCGTTCATGGGGCGATATCGACCCGTACGACACCGTGCTCCAGTACCTGCTCGGCACTGCCCTGCGCGGATATCACATCGGCAACGATACGCTGCACGGAAGGAAATGCCTCGACCAGACGCAAATCCACGGCCGCGAGCTTCACCGCGTTCGCACAGTCGAAATCGTAAGTCGCCTGCATATCCGCATGGCCACCCGTGGCTTCGCCTTCCAGCCCGGGTGCCGAGACATCGGCCTTGCGCAGCCGGCAACTGGCCTCATGCTGAGGCTCGATCCAGCGCCCCGCCTTCAGTACCGCCATCGCATGATCAAACGCCTTGCGCTCGGCCGCGCTGGCTGGTGGATGCTCGAAACCGACGGCATCGTGGCCCGGCAAATGCAGGCCCACCTGGAGGTGGCTCTGGTCGACGGCAATGTCTACCGTCGCCTGCCCGTGTACATGAGCGCCCAGGTGCCGGACCGCTGCGGTGGATGCGCCGCTGGCCAACACCAGGGCGACAAGGACGAACGAGGGGTTGCGACGTGACATGGATGACCTCCAGCTATTGTTACAATATAACAATGCTGTCGCAGCAACAACCCGTAAGTTCATGAGCTTTCGCGAGCATGTGTCAGCGATTTCGACCGCTGTCCGCACGCCTGTGGGCGACATATGCGGTGATCGCCATGGCCAGCACCATGACGGCTGGCAGCACTGCCAGCCATTCCATGCAACACCAGAGCAGGGGGCGTGCTTGACCGGGTATCGCCAGCGCCAACGTGGCATGCCCCCATAGGACGCCAACCAAGCCGATACGCCATCCCCTGCATGGGAAAGGCGCCTTCCACGTCAATCGCATGCGCGGCACCTGCAAAAACCGGTCGGATCACTATTGTTATAGTATAACAATAGTGATCCGACCTCAACCGGAAGACGCCTTTACAGCAATCATCCGGACTGTCGGCAATCGTCAGGTAAGGGCTCGATGATCACGCGGACATGCGGCGGAAAAGCCCTCCGCATCACGAACATGACGTCAGGGCGACGCCTCGCTTTCGTCACCGCCCACAGCGGCAACGACGGCCTGATGCATGGCGCGGCTGACATCTTCGATCATGAGCGCAGCAGCAAGCAGCCGGCCTCGCGGAACCTCGGATTCACGCCAGCCGGAAAGCGCCTCGACAAGACGTGCGGCGATACCCTGCAGATCATCCAGCCCCATGTCGCGGGCATGCAGGCAGACCAGGTGACCGCGAAAGGCAGCCTCCTCGAAATCGGCGTCGCGGAACGCATCGACAAGGCCACGCGTGTCGTCGTGCAGCCGCTCAAGTTGTCGATGCGAAACGTCCACCGGTGTCGTCATGAATACCTGTTCCTTTCCTTGTGTCGGATATCGGTGCAGCTTGCCGGGCTTTGCCTGCCGAATATGCCGACCGGCGCACATTTGGCATATTTGATCGCACGCAGGTGTAGAGGGCATGTGAAACCCCTTACCCCGTCCAAACGGGCAACACCACCCTGCCCGCCCGGTTCTGTCCTCAGGGACTCTGACGATCGTTTTCCGCGGATATCTGCTGCAGATCGAGATCCCGCTCGATGTAGTGAAGCAATTCGTCGTGGATGCGACCCGATCGATGCAACCGCAGCAATTCCGCACGCCCCGCCGCGATGGCGGCAAGTACGACGTCGTAATGGGATTCCCGGCCACCGGTGTAATTCTGTGGTGCTGCTGCATAGCGCTCTGCAATCCCCGCGCGATACGCATACTGCTCCAGCAGGCGCGGATGAATGAGGTTTCCGCCTTCGTCGTAGGCCCGCGCTTTCACTGCCTCCAGCTGCGCCGCATCGATCAGCACGGATGCCTGTGCCTCGTTGAGATGATGAGAATCCTCCTGCACGGAACGGTCCAGGCCCAGCAGGCGGATCAGGGGCGCCATCGTGCCGCCCTGCACCACTACCGTGACAAGGATCACGGCGAAGGCAGCCGCCAGCGTCAGGTCGCGACCAGGCATGGTCTCGGGAAGCGACAGTGCGATAGCCAGCGTGACTACGCCGCGCATGCCCGCCCAGCTGAGCAGGAATGAAGCGCGCGGCGATGGGGGCAATGGCTTGCGGCCCACCAGCCGACCCAGTGGCACGCGCAGGTAGTCGGTGGCGTAGACCCAGAGGAACCGGGACAGGATCACCGCCGCCAGCACGGCAAGAATAGGCACGCCCAGTTCATGCAAGGTGGCATCCAGGCCGCCCAGTCGCTCCACGACGCCGCGCAGGGAGAAGCCGATCAGGATGAACACGAGGGCTTCCAGCAGGAAGATCATCACACCCCAGAAGGCGGTGCCGCGGATACGCTCGTTGGCCGAGAACACATCGTGCTGGTACCAGCCGAAGATGATGCCGGTGGTCACCGTCGACATCACCCCCGATACATGGAGGCTTTCTCCGCCGATGTAGGCAGCCCATGGTGACAGGCAGGACGCGGTGATGGCGAGGAACATGTGATCGATGCGACGAAGCACGCGCACCAGCACGAAGCCGACCACGGCACCGACAGCAATACCGCCCAGGGCCAGGCCCGCGAAACTCAGCACCGCCCCCTGGAAACTGAAAGCTCCCGTCAGCGCAGCCACCACCGCAAAGCGGAACAGCACCAGGCCCGTGGCATCGTTAAGCAGGCTCTCGCCCTCCAGTAGCACCATGAGCCGGCGCGGCAGGCGCACCTTGCCCAGCACGGCCTTGGCGGCCACGGCATCCGGTGGCGACACCACGGCGCCCAATGCAAAGCATGCCGCCCATGGCAACGACGGCAGCACCCAGTGCACCACCGCGCCGACGACGAAGGTGGTGAAGATCACCGCGCCCACGGCCAGCCAGAGGATGCCGCCCAGGTAGCGGCGGAAATCCGACCACACGGTATAGAACGCGCCATCCTGGAGCAGCGGTGGCAGGAACACGATAAGCACCAGCTCAGGATCGAAACTCACCGCCGGTACGCCGGGCAGAAACGCAATGCCGATTCCGCCAGCCAGCAACGCGGCCGCCGTGGGCAGGCGCAGGCGCCGGGCAATCAGCTCCAGTGCGAGGATCGCAACGAGCAGGATAAGAATGAACTTGAAGGTTTCGGTCGAAGACATGGCCGCCCAGGGATGCAATCAGCGCAGCCCAAGCATAGGCGAACATCCATGGCGTATGGTCTATCCCCGTGGCATCGGTGCCCGCCGGGGCACCCTGTCGATCGACCGGACCCTAGTAGGCCACCATGCGTTGCGAGCGGGCCAGCCACGCCATGTCCACCGGGATGGCCCCCGTAAGACTCCATCCTTCGGCATCCACCACCCGGCTTTCCGGCAACACCCCCTCCAGGGTGGCGGATACGCCGTAGGCGCCCGGCTTCTGGCGCATCTGCGGGAACCACAATCGATCGCGGTCGACCACGATGAGCAGGCCTTCGTGGTCGCCCATGGGTGCAAAACCATCGGTGATCTCACCGAAAGGCCGCATACCCATGCGCAAGACCAGCGAGCGCACCAGCGACGGAACGTCCGAGGTGGGCAATCCCAGTTCGCTCACGCAGGCAATCTCGTGCCCATGGAAGGCACCTTCCGCAGCGCCGTCAAACGCCAGCGGATGCCGTGCGATCAGTTCCAGCACGGAGCCATGGGGGCCGGCAAAGTACACCGAGTCCGATTGCCAGACACCGTCGAGATGGAACCGCTCCTCGCCCATGGGATCGCCCAGCACCATGGCCCGCTCTTGCACCCATGCACATGCGGCCGCGAAACGGTTGCGTGGAATATTGAATGCCAGATGGACGCTACCGGTATCGCTATGGGCCGGAACCACATCGATACGCGTCCAACCTGCCTGGATGGTGTGTCCGAGTGTCCTCAGCTGCATCACGTCACGATAGAACGCGAGACAGGCATCGACATCGACGGAGGGGAGCGTGATCCGTGTGATACGCATGGGGGAAGCTCCGTGAATCCTTGGGGGGAGCTTCATTGAACAACTTCAACCAAAGTTGAGGTCAAGCCCCCTGCCCTGCCAGAAGTCACGATTTACCCGCCATGGCGGCTTTGCCAGACTCGATGGTCCGTTCAGCCCAGGGGTTTCTTCCATGCGCGTCCCTTCCCGCAGCCTCCGCACCACCCTGTCGGTGGCGGCAGGTGCCTTCTGCCTTGCCGCCATCTCGGCACCCGTTGCCGCCCAGGCCGTACTCACGCCCGAACAGAAAGCGCTCGTCGCCAAACGCAACGACCTGGAAAAACAACTCGAGGACGTTGCCGTCATCGACCGCAAGGTGATGGTGAAGATGCGCGACGGCAAACGCATGGCCGCCGACGTCTACCGACCCAAGGGAGCCAGTGGCAAGGTGCCCACGATCTTCGTTCGCACACCCTACAACTTCAATTTCTGGGATGTGAAGAATGGCGCGCCGAGAGACATGAGCCGCGAGCTGGCTGCCGTCAAGCGCGGCTACGCCTACGTCACCATGAACGAGCGCGGTCATTATTTCTCCGAGGGCAATTACGACATCCTCGGCGCCCCGCTATCCGATGGCGTGGATGCCGTGCGCTGGCTCACCTCGCAGCCCTGGTCGAATGGCAAGGTGGGCACCACCGGTTGTTCGTCCACTGCCGAATGGCAGATGGCCGTCGTCGCCGAGGGCGAGCCCGGTCTTGCGACGTTCAACGTACAGGGCTTCGGCGCCGGCGTCGGTCGCGTGGGGCCCTATTACGAGCAGGGCAACTGGTATCGCGGCGGCGCGGTGCAGATGCTTTTCATCGACTGGCTCTACGAAGAACAGAACCAGGTGCGCCCGATGTTCCCGGCCAATACGACACAGGCGGATCTCATTCGCGCGTCGAAGGCGTTCGATCTCGACCCGCAGATGCCGCCCGCCGACTGGGACAAGGCATTCTGGCATCTGCCCGAAAAGGACATCATGAAGTCCATTGACGGGCCGAAGGGCATCTTTGCCGATGCCATGGACAACCCTACCGGCGGCAACATGATTGCGCGCACGCCCAACAGCCCCGCCTGGTACAAGGGAGGCCTGTGGCACGACAACATGAAGATCGACAAGCCGGGCCTGTGGTTCATGAGCTGGTTCGACGTATCCGTCTCGCCCAATCTGGCCGCGTACAACCAGGTGCGCGCGACGGCGTCGAAGGCCATTGCCGACCAGCAATACGCCGTGATCGCCCCGGTGCTGCATTGCGCGTATACCCGGGCCACCGAACACACCATGATCGGCGACCTCGATGTCGGCGACGCACGCTTCGATTACGACG
>Ga0116228_10005142_pt1 | contig 11656 bp, 8 predicted proteins | sample S1TSphfallax_2_FD_89694 | JGI IMG/M metagenome (GOLD analysis project Ga0116228, IMG submission 89694) | Host-associated microbial communities from peat moss isolated from Minnesota, USA - S1T2_Fc - Sphagnum fallax MG | ecosystem: Host-associated > Plants > Peat moss > Unclassified | place: USA...
ATGCACCTATTAGCTCTTCTCCCTCTCCACCACTTGAGGTAAATTGAAGTTCAAACCCAAACCAAGCTAAATAATTGAATTTATTTATTTATATTTAAATATTCCAATTACAAGACAAAAAAAAGGTGTGACAAATTACTACTTTACTAACAACATATGTTCTTTTCAAAAACATTTGAAGGTAATCATCAATAACTTTGGAAAGATTAAATTGAACAACAAAAAAATGGGCCTAAAATAGAAAAACAATGAACAAAAAAAGGCTTGGCCCAACCCCTTCCAATATTTTTGCAATCTTTGGTAGTAGTGTTGTTTACAACAAAAATGATCTTCACCAAAAATAATTTGAAGAGGATATTATATTGTTGATTACTAAGGGGATTATGGTGTTGATTTGGAAGCACCATTTTTTGATAGATTAATTTTGGGACAAGATCCTTGCCTCTTTTTCCATCAAGGTGTCAATAAAGTGAAGATCTTTTACTGAAGGTGGCCATGGCAAAAAAAAACAAAGCAAGGTTTATATCTCCAACTTTTGACTTGTGTATTACTTGCACTACGAGTTTTGATCTTTGGATGTCAAGAGTAGGTGTGGACACTTTTGTTCTTATTGTGTATTTCTTAAATGACAAGTGGGAGAACCTTGTCATGTAACTATTGGATTTTTTGAAATTATAAGAACATTTGGAAATGCCATGGCTTTGCATGTGAGTGATATGCTTGCAAAACATGGGTTTAGTGTTTGTGTCATTACATAATATGTCGAACACAAAGGAAAATTTAATCTTTCCACCTCAACCTCCACTTTGACTTTTATTGTGTCTTGTGAAATTTTGAGGTTGCCGACACCTTTTGTGGGGTCTTGTCAAGGCCATATGATATCCAAGTGATGTCACCATGCCATGAAAGATTCAAAGTATGTTGGTTTGGAATCAATCTTGATAAAAAAAACACAATCCATTTTGCAAAAGACCATCACAAGGACCAAAAAGAGTGGTATGAGATGATGAGAATGGCAAAAGTCATGTTCAAATGTGGGGGTGCCTCCATGCAAACTCAAGACTCTTGTGAAGACTAAATTTGCTTCAAGCATGTCATTGCCCTTTTACTATGGAAGGAAATAATCATTGATGTTTCAAGGTCGTGCGTCAAGTTCACAAGTTTGGGCAATTGCTTAAATTGTTTATGATACCTCAAGGCCCATGGTCCAACAATGTGTGTTGAACCAAAGTCCAAACTACTAGTTATTTTATAATGCCCTTTTTTGCAACAATACCATTCATATGTCAAATGCAAATGGATTTTATGACACCAAATTCCAATGAAACTCAAGACTTTGATGGTAAACTTCAAGTATCCAATCAACAGATGAAAAATAGGTCATACAAGTTTTAGATCCCTTCTTTTCATTTATGCTTTCATTTCAAGAGCACAAGGTTGACAACATGTTGGTTATGATGTTAAACCCTTGTTGTAAAGGGTTGGGGGTGGTCATTAAATATGTTGGCAAAGATAGAACTTTTCAATCTATAGGTGAATTTGATAGATAAATATTGTTCTTGTGTCACCAAAAAGAAAAGGGAGATGCTTTCTACATGTGCAAACCCTTAGTGCGGGACATACAAATTGAATATGTATTGCTAGAATCTTATTAAGACAAAAATACTTGTTACAAGTATTAGTTCTTCATCAAAATCCTTGTAGATATTAGAATTTTATTATCTTATTTCTATGGACCACAAGGGATCAGTTTCTCTCTTGATTTCCTCTCGAGAAGTCAATTAGTTGCTTAATGAAAGTGGCACCTCATACCCCAACAACATGAATCCCACAAATACTAACTTGACCACATCACATGGTTCCTCTTAGAAACTAGATAGAGATTCAAGACAAAATTGGTGAGTGTAATCTATTCCACTTTCTAGTATCCCTTTGTTCCCAAAATCTTCGAAGTTCCTTCAACCTAGTAAGTACTCTCTCCTTAGGATGAACACAATGCACATTTAGGTTAAGATCCTTAAACCATTAAATGTGGAGTTGCCACACAAACCACTCTAAAAATCCTTGACACACTCATCATCTCCCTTGTGTTAGTCCTTAAAAAAAAAACATGCAAGACCTTTAGACCTCTTCCTATGCTCTTGGCATAGTAGAAGTTCAAGCGTCAAGAGTTTTATGAGAGCGAATAATCTCGATCCACTTCTGCCTTTAACTAATTACAATAAAAAATCCAAATCCACTACACACTTACTAATTATCATGATCTAGAACTTAGCTTCATTTCTTCACCAAAAGTTTGCCCCTTTTATCTTCAACCAACAGCATATATATTCCTCCTCTCATCATTCCTTTGCTCCCCTGAAATCTCTTCATGAATCTCGTTGCAAAGTCGTGATTCACACAACTCATAAAGAGTTTCCTTTGAGCAATTGGGATCGCGCTCCATCACTGAAACCAACTCACCAAGATCCCTTTGTAATAACCTGCAAAACAACAAAACAAATCAAAAATTGAAACAAATTAGAAAACAACATTTTCGGCACCCCTAAAACACCACGCCATTAGCAGTTCAGCCACAAAACTAAATTAAAGTTTGCAACCTTCATCCATAGAAAACGTCTAACATTTTTTTTAAGGTTACACATGCTTTTGATTTATGGATAAAGTTTTTGAACCAATTTGATTCAAATGAAAAAAACTATTGTGTTGCATTGCAAAGTTTTCAATCTACAAGTTTATATACTACACCAAAAATGCATTCTATGACTATGGTTTATCAATTAGACTAGTTGTTTATCCCATTTGTAGTTGATTCAGATCCATCATGTATGGCATTTTTAATCACTTGTGCCACATGTCATATAAAATTAGTCATAGAATGACAATTTTGGCATAATGATATGACCTCATGGGAATTAATGAAGACATGACATTGTCAATGGTGAAAGAATAATTGAACCATTTCAAGATCAAGAAAATCATTGAGGAGGAATGGAAAGATCCACCAACATGGGGGAGAACACATGAGGCATAATTTTCTTGTGTTGCGTTTGTAGCCCACCAAATTTTGGGTATTGTTATCTTTCAAATTGAAACAAAAAGAGTTTTAAGTATTATAAATATTTATACAAACCTTTGATGCTTTCAGTTGGACATGGACAATCTTGAAATGCATATAAACATCTACAAAAATTGACTAGATGATGCTTAGGTTGGTGGTTTGACATCCATGGGGCAATTCATGGAAATGGAATAAGCCTTAATGGAAGAAAATGAAGAATTAATTGACAAGCTTGGGCTTTTGGAATTGAATGAAAGTACTTTATGTAAAATTTAGTAATTCCTTGTTTTTTATTATTGTTGGTTGGATTATGTCTCATTCAAGTTGAGATATTAAAACTTTTGTTGTTGTTTGTCCTATATCTTGGAGCAATGAAGCGACCATGGAGTGCAACCCAAGCATATAATGAATCTAAAAAAATTACTAGGATTCATACTTTGGTTCTTTTTTGCAATGCCATCTTTAGTTAGGGTTTTTTTAAACCTTTGATTTTAACTTGAGGGATGTTTTTTGGGCAGATTTGGGGCTGTTTGAAGCTGAATTGGGTAATGAAATAGGGCTGCATTGGCAGGTCTATTTGATGTAAAAATTTGGGGCAGATTTTGGGGTGTTTCAGGGGATTTTGAAGGGGATATATTTTGAACAGATTTGGGGTTGTTTGAAGGCTGAATTGGGCTATGAAATAGGGCTGAATTGGGGGTCTATAATTGGGGCAGATTGGGGATTGTTTGAGCAGGAATGTGAGGGTGGAGATAGGGGGTTTGGTTGGGAAAATTTAAGGCAGATTTTGGAACATTCTAGGATTAAATTCAAGGGTCACAAGAAATCATATTTCAAGCTGGTAATACAATTGCAAAAACTCTAAGCATGAAACCACATGGCAATGGAAAAAGATGATTATGATCCTCTACAAACTAGAAACCTATTAGAGTTGTTTAGCAATTAAAAGTAGGCTACTTTCTATGGCTTTTGACATTGTCAACCCTTTGTAATAATTTTTTTTTCCTTTGGAATAAAAGTTTGGATTTTTCACATTGAAAATTTTAATGTCTTGGACTTTGGAACTGGAATCAGATGAGATCTGGAACCAGAGGTTTTTGGCATTGGTAGAACGTGTAACTGAAACCAGCCTAACTTGAAAATAGATAAAAGAACTGGAACCAAATCTGCCTTACCTCAATCAAGAACCACTTTGGAAAAAAAACCAAAACTGAACTGGACCGAGTCCCTTGAAAAAGTTTAGGAACCAGAACCAGAGGTTCCTCCTAAAACCTAGGAACCACCCAACACTGATATTTACAAGGGAGTTCTAAGGGTTCATAACTGCAACTCTCGAAATTTCAAAGAACTGATTGTGATATATATCCATGGTTTTCAAAAAATTAGAAAACCACCAATTCTTATTCTTCACTGGTTCTGTCATAAAAACTACTTCTTCTTTGAGGTTTCTGAAATAACCATAACCCATGCTTGTTTGATCATGGCTTTTTTCTTAAACCAGAACCTGTGTTTCTCTGACTCTGAAATAGTTTTAAAATTGGAAGGAGTGGTTATCAAAAAAATCAAGTACTCACCCAAAAACTGGTTACTAGATTAGTACATATCTAACCACTGTGGTTGGCTATGGTATAAGAATACAAGTTCCAGGGGTTTTCTTTCCAAAAATTTCGACCTCATAAAATAGTAAAAGGACTATTGTGTTACAAATTCTTGACAAATTCTACCAAATTTGGTCACACTATTAAACAATAGAATTGGACAAAAGCTTCTGTTGTGTGAGGCCAGGTTTTGCTGCAAGTGTTGTGACAGTTTTGGCAAACCTTGTTGCCATCAATGAAAAATCTGTTTTGGGATGATCGTCAATGGTACTAATTCAAGAAGAAGGCTGGATACAACAACGTAAAAGCGTTTCCTGTCAACACCACCATGTCCAACCTTAATGGTACACTGTTTGGTGCTGGTGGGTGCTGCTTCACTCTGGCCAAGAACAAAGTATTTTCATATATATATATATATATACACACACAAAAAGTAGGTAATCAATCAAATAACAGTTTTGAAAAAAGCAACCAGCTAGCTACCCAGCTCAAGAGCTTGTGCAGTGTGAGCTCCTGGTAACATAATCTTTTTAACCCCAGGGGTGATGACTTGCTTGTTTAGCGCCTTCTGGGATCACAAAAGGTCTTGGGTTCAAACCCATTGGTGTGCATGTGAAACTCCTGCCAGCCCTCTGCCAATGAGCTTTGACGTGGGTTTTGCCAACAACTTGTCAGGTTGGGTCTGCTGTTGTTTTTTTTTTTTTTCAGGTTACATAATTTTTCATGCACTGACTAATATAGCAATACTTATTCAATATGCTTCACCTAAACATGATTAAGGACATCTTTCCCTCAGGCTGTTGTGATCACAGATCTTGCCTTAAGAGCAGCTCCTCCAACTAACCGTGCTTAGACTTACCTCATAGATTTATCAATCAAGGATTGACCAAATGCAAGAGTTATCAGAGTTATGAATCAAATTCTAAACCATCATGTAATGACATTTGTCATTTTTTCATCAGAACATGTTTTTTTTTCAAATTCTCTAAAATGTGAGGTGTTCGCAGAGCTTCTAATATTGATTAATTACAGATTTTCAAAGTAATAGCAACTTTCCAATGGAATGCACCTGTCCAAACAACCGAAACAAACAAGGGCCCATTGTATTAGGCTTTATGATCATCACAACATACTTCATATAAGTGTGTGATCAGCAGTCTAATGGAAAGAGACCCAAGTCATGCACAGAAGAGTGAGTGGTTCACTCAAAAATCTGTCATGTGGTAGAGAGAACTGGCAGGTGGTTGGTACTCAGCAATAGAAACCCCACAGAACACTCCAAATTTAATAATTCCTTCCACAACAATCAATGTAGCCACCAGTGAATCATCTTGACGGCTTTCAAATTGACATATCCAGAGTCCAAACATATGCACGCCCATCATCAGACACAACATAAAAAAGGGTTTTGGTTCTGCAACAGTGGAGCCTCGTGCCTCTTGTTTTCACATAAAAACACTGTAGTACTGTAGTATTCCAACCCTAGGTTAGTAGTTAGTGCATGTCTAACCACTAGAAATGATTGACAGTTAATGTGGGAGCTATAATATTGATTTTGGAAAACATTTTGTCCTACTGACCAAATAACTGTGGTAGCTTGATCTATACATCTTTCCCAGCTGGATCTTACCAGTGTTGGACTGGTATCAACTTTTGAACATACCCATCCTTTCCTAGTTTTAAGCATTTCTTTATCCTTTCATACCAGCCTGGTCTGCTATTGGGGGGTCCTTCCTAAAACTCCAATACCAATATGGATCAGCAAAAAAAAAAATGACACATTTTTTTACTTTTTTTGTCCAAAAGATTGGGAAATTTGTAGAAATTTCTGTTTTTTGACTGTAAATTCAACTAATTTTCCTAATTTTTTGGAAAATTTCGCCAAATTTTGAATAACACAAAGCTGGGGGAAACAAAAATCCCTGGTTCAATTTTTGTCATTTTGTGGCTACATCAAAGTAACAACAAAATAACAAAATTTATCGCTCATCCCCAAAAAGAACACTGGACCTGTTATTGGGTCAAAGTCTGATTTTTGGCTAATATGAGGCAGGTGTAACCTGGTATCAAAATCTTGGTATGAGGCAGGTGTAGACTTGATATTACCTCAAGTCATACCTGACTGGTATGTTCTTCAATACCAGAACTCATACCAACATCATATACCTAGGGTTGAAGTCCAATACTGGGTCTCACCCTTGATTTTGCTGCTCTAGTAACCCTGGATGATGTTTCCAAACCCTAAAGAACATTGCTGCTTGGTGCTTATGATGAGGCTACGGGATGCGCCCTTGACTTTCCCCTGATGTGTTCATCTATAAGATCAAGCTATGGAGCATACACATCTGCTGTGATCTTTGAGTGAGAGCATCTCCACCAACGCTCAGTACGTGACCCTGCTCTGGAAACCTTGGATGGGGTTCATCAGTTGATCCCAGTGAATCCACTGGAAGACTGCTGGGACCCTGAAGAAATGCGCAAACTTTCAGAGCCCGGGACGACCCCAGGACCAGTGTAATAAACGCAGTCAAATCGTACTTATTGAGTGTTCCCTGTTACTAATTGGCTACGTAGTTTGATTGTTCCAAGTGGGTTGCTATTAGTAGTCTCCCACCTTGCAGTCCCAGTTTCAGTTTTATCAGTGGGGCTGGAAAAATGTTAGTAACTAAAACTTGGATGTGAGAAATATTTTTGCAGGTTCGCATACAGCATTGGTGGAGATGCTCCTCGAACTCTTCTTCTCTTCTGTAGGGTGACCCTTCATGTGTTGTTCTTAAACATCCACTTGTAGACTATACACATTCACTGTGATCTCTTCATAAATCCTTCTAAGTTTGTGACCAGGAATGTTACATGGCCTTTATTTACTTATTTATTCATTCATTCATTTCAACCCATCAGAAGAAACAAAAGCAGTCCTGATTAGGGGTTTTTTTTTCAATTTTTTTGACATATAAAATATTTACAAAATTTTGAATTTTTTTCCAAAACTTTAGCAAAATTAGTCAGATTTTCTTTAGAATTTTTTCTCCAAAAAGAACCCTTTTCCCCAGAAAAGGACAAAATTTGTTGACCAAAAGAACACCAGTCCAACTCCTGATCTGCTGGGAGCTGATCTCTGACACTCTCTTATAGAAACATTATTTCTTTTCCATCTCTGTTTTTCTGGCAAAGATTTTTAAAAGCACCCCAAGAAAGCTGCCAAAAATCTTCATCTCTGCAGCAGATAGGAAGCAGACCTCAATTAGGACACCAGCAATTTCTTCCTGAACACTGCCTGCTACTGTCATATGTGGACCTCACAAGAACCCATAAAATTGTTTTCAGACAAGCAGAAATACAGGACTTTCCCGGGTAAGAAAGAAGAGCACAAGATTGTTTTGTGATACCAGCTTGTTGACAAAGACTCACAACTTCTGCATAAACATATCATTTTCCCTACCATGCTTTCATTTCACTCCAATTCTTCCAAATGATTCAAGATATCTTTAAGTACATGGTCTGTACATGGTCTGAAAACTCTCAACCAGAGTGAACCAAAGAGCCACCAGCAGATTAGCAATCCATTGGAAGCCCCCTATGACTCAATTGTGCATGAACCCCTACTGAGTTGAAATAGGCTTATGCGTTCAAATTTTACAAAAAGAATATTTCAAATTATTTGGTATATTTTGTGTTCCATATGTTCTCACTTACATAATGTAAATGTAATTTGATGTAATTAGATTATTACTTATGTAATTATTAAAATTGAAAAATGGGTGTTTGCATGCTACAATGAACGCAAAATGAGCCAAAACTAAATGTATAGAAATTAGTAAAAATATTGCACTTACTTATTTTGAATTTTTAAATATATATATTTAATTGACTTGGGCCTTAAAAATAATATAGTTAAACCAATCATGAATATCAAATTGTTTCATATTTATTTCTTTGAGTAAATGTACACTAATCTCATTATAAAATTTATTTGTGACATTGTAATTGACAATAATATACCTTTTTCACTAATTCAAAAACTCTATTTGAACTTCATGGATAAATAAAATCAACACTTAAGCCATGTACACCTTCAAAGTAAGAACATTTTACAACATGTACAAACATCATAATCATCATCATTATTATAAAATGATGTACAAAAGAAAATTTTAATATAATTAAAATTTAAACTTCATGATTTTAGAGCAACTTGAATTAACTTTGATGAAAGATTGTTCTTTGTACATATATATACATTGATGTGAAAATTGTCATTAACAAGTTCCTATTAAAAGAAATCATTCTTAATCCTTTTGTTAAAATAATAATTCTATGACAAGCAACTACATCATACATGTTACAAATTAATTTCACGTTTTGATCATTAAACCTTTTCCAAATCATTGGAAAAAATTGCAACATTATGACAACATTATGACAATTTTTTGTGCCCACTCTACCATACAAACGTGCTCAAATATTACATGATTATTCTTCAAGAACACAATTATTAAAATAAAGGTGCAAACATGCTATTGGGCTTGAATTAACTACATTAATTAATGTCAAATGTGTCATAATTACATAATTACCAATATTATAATAAAATGAATTTATGATTTCTGGAATACATTTTTGAACTAATGTAATGTCTTCAAATTTGAAATTAAGAACATAAAAAATATAACTAAAAATATGTAATAAAAAACATATGAATTTTAATTACATAATTTCATAAATGGAATTCATCCCATTGGGGAATTTTTTAAATAATTTTTAATATAAGTATTATACTTGAATTTGTGGCCCAAATCAAAATATTATTTTAATGTAATTTTTGTCATGTTGAGTTTAAGATGTTACAATTTTCATTAAATGAAAAAATGAAATAAATTGGATGTATTAAAATTTTATACTGGAATTTTGAACCCGAATCATTTAGTTAAGAAATTTTCATTAATTTCTTTAAATTAAAAAAAAATCAATGTAACTATGAAATTAAAAATTGAATCATATCAATAACAAAATTAAATAAATGTGAAATCAATTTCATTATGAAGCTAGTTAATTATGTGATAAAGTCATAATGCATGAAATTCAAAATATATGTGTGTTTATGTAATTTGTGATAGCATTTTTGTGACCATATGAAGTGTAGAATTGAAATTCATTTAATTTAATCTAAATGGTATATTCAAACATAGAAAGAAATATTTTAAATTAATGTAATGCGTTTTTAAAATAAAAATAAGAAATATTTCAATTTAATTACGAAATTCAAAAATGAAGTAAATGAAGTAATGAAACCAACACATGTGTAATCAATTTCATTCTAAAACTATTTAATGATGTAATAAGGCTATAATGTTTAAATTCAAAAAATATGTGTGTGTGTGTGTGTGTGTGTGTGTGTGTATTTTGCAATGAAACTTATTATAACCATGTGGTGGTTGCTTAGTAAAGGCCTTGGATTGTGACCAAGGAGGCAAGAATTCAATCTCATTTTAAACACATTATCACCACAATTAACATGAGTGAAAACAATTGTGATGATGTGACAAAACATAATAAGAATAACACATATGTTGGACACAATTATAACAATCCATTGCAAGTTCAACAACTTGTTGAGAACAATTAGAAAAACAAACAAAACTAGTAATTCAATAATACAATCATCACAAACTTAATCAAATTTGTGTCAAAAAATGACTAGTTCATTTTAATTGAAATCATTTTTCTCTGATGTCCATTATGATTGAAATTATGATTAAAGTTAGTTATACACAAAATAACATAAAAATCATGATTTTGTAGTAATGATTTTTGTTTCAATAGTTTCATGTAGCAAAAGGATTGATTGTCCATAACAAGATGTAGCAAAAATTGGATATTGTCAATAACAAGATGAGATAAAAGTAATGGTGTTCATCCATAACAATTTAAACATCCTTCTCTATTTTGACTACCTACTAAAGAAAATGGGGTGACCTTGAAAGAAAATCTTGAAATCACAAAATTAATGGTCCATAACATTTTTTTGTTACTTTGCAACGATGTGAAATTTCCACCAAAAATTCAACATCTTATGTTATATCAAAAGCAATGGACTCATTTGATTGAAATAACATTCACTTTGATGAATTACAAAAGAAGTACTAGTGCAATGGCATTTACAATAAAAGAAATAAGAAATATGTCTTTCAATGAAGTCAAATTTCCATCTACCTTGAACACAAAAACTAATTTTCCCTAAAAACATTTGGTTGTTACTTATTTCCACCAATACATCTACAAAAAACCTTGCATGCTTTAATTGGGAATTTTTATTAAGGTGTCACTACTTGTGTTGGCTAGGTAAGTGTTCTACACTAACATATCAAAAGACATATACCAAGGTAAGTATATACACAAATTGCTTTCCAAATTGAAATCAACACAAATATGCAACATGTGATGATAAACATGTAAAAAACCAAAGTGAGTGTCACAAGCAAAAAATTACAATAACCAAAAGATAAGTTATTGAAGCAAGAGGTTATGATCAAAAAAATTACAACAAAGCAAAACTAAAACATGATTCCAACCATACATGGAAAAATGTTCATGTACAAAGAATGAATGTGTGCCAAAAAATGATGAGATGGGATCTTTTGATCAAATTTATATCTCATATTAACGTTCGTTAGACGAAAGATAACGGGTTGAAATCATTTTATTACTTATATAAGGAACTAGGTCATGGAAGTTTGCATAAAAACTTTAGTCATTTTTTTAAATGAAGAAGAAGCCCCAAGAGAGGAGGGGGGAAACAAGATCCTTTTCACTAATGCTCACAAAGGAAAAACAAAGCGAAATCAAGTTCCATTTAAGGAAAGGTTCATTCCTACCAAACAAATGCATGTCTAACCAAATTGTGTAGAATTCCTTTTCGAAAACTTGTTGCACATGGGGGGGAGTGAGGAACTCCCTGTCCTTCCAGATGTTTTCCAAGTGATGATGCCAACTTGAA
>Ga0116228_10005143_pt1 | contig 11655 bp, 10 predicted proteins | sample S1TSphfallax_2_FD_89694 | JGI IMG/M metagenome (GOLD analysis project Ga0116228, IMG submission 89694) | Host-associated microbial communities from peat moss isolated from Minnesota, USA - S1T2_Fc - Sphagnum fallax MG | ecosystem: Host-associated > Plants > Peat moss > Unclassified | place...
GCAGAGGTTGAAGAGATTGTTGCAGGTATCGAGGCTGAGAAGGCTGCAGCTGAAGCTGCAAAGAAGGGTCCTCCACGTGATAGCTGAAGTTCTGTTCCATGTCCAATACACCAAGATGGGTATTGACAGTTGCAATTAGTCATAGCTAACAAATGAGTTAATCAGAGTTTTACATTTGCTTGTGGGTTCTTCCAGACTAAATTTTTGTGAAGATTCTTGAAATTGCATGAAAACCCTCTGAGATGTTGCTTCCTGATTTAGGGAGTTTAGCTTAGAGAAACACAGGTGCAAAGTATAGTTTTTTTTTCCCACAAATGTCTGCACCATGGCAACCCGAAAACAACAGAAAAAAGGCATATCGGTTTATAGATCCTCACGAAAAATCATCAGTTTTCAAAAAAATTGTGAAAAATTCAAAAAAATCATCAGTTTCAGACTTACAGGTTGGTGATCAGCAAATGGTAAGAAGCTTGAAGAAGATGATGTTGTACAAAAATGTGTCATCATTTAATGCTCTCACTCTCTTTTGGAATGCTCATCATTGACATTGCAACAGAATTTTTTTTTTAAACCCTAATGATAATTTCTGCAAAATGTCTTGCATTTTTGTTACATCTTTACAAAGCTCATCAAGAAAGGTTTAGTGAACATAAAATTGAACTAAATTTGTAAACTATTAGGGTCACAATGACTTCACCATAGCCTGAATACATGAAGAACTATTTTCCTTATTTGCTGGTGCCCATGGGACACTCCCCAAGACTTCCAAAATCCAATCTTGGCATGGGGCATTTGATCATCTTATGACTTTGTGTAAATGTATACCAACAATTTCTTTTCTTTTTTAATTATTTTCATTAGATAGCAATTTATCATTATATATTCATTTTATAAAAAAATCTTCAAACAATTAAAAGAACATTTAATTTAAGAACATCTTCAATGAAAGAACACAATCTTTAAAATCATAATTTTCAACATTATCATAGCATAATGTACTTATGAACATTTTTAAATCATTTGATGTGAATTCCACAACCTTTAAGGGAACAAAAAAAGTTTTGAATGTGAAAATTTTTGCTTATAGTTGTCTTTTTGTATTTGTAGAATTTCATGATAAAAATTTTATTAAAACTATTTTTTTTAATCCTTTTGCTACAGTTACAATGATGCTTCAAGGTCACACAAATCAAAATAATATTTTGTTGAACAATTAAATTATTCATATGTGCACCAATTCCATAACATAATGATAGATTGGGACATAGATCATCATTTATTGCAGATTTTCATCAAAAAATATGATGTGAATTTGAGTCTCAAACCCCATATCCAACATGCAATCTACTTCATCCAAAGTCGAATAGCACACCATTGACAATGAGACTGTAACTTTCTTTAATAAATCATTTAATCATCCAAGTCTTGAACCAAAATATCCACACCTCTTTCCATGTCTTGTAATTGTGCACATACATCCTTCAATCATCACCCACTCATACACTAGATATCACACACAATGCAAAAGACCTTTAATATTTATAGATCCTACACCATGATCATAAAAAAGCAAATGTGATAGACCATTCAAAAACACATCTTAATATGATTTCCACTTGACAATCCTAACAACAAACTACATTCACTCAACCACAATTTTGTTGCTCTTCGTATCATATCCACTTAAATCTACATTCAAAAGCTCCTATGTGTCTTGCATCTAATGAGTGAGTGGGTAGCAAAAGTTTTTTCCCATCCTCCCCAAAGCCTTAGTTCCACTCCTTTCATTCTTTCCTTTCTTTCAAGTCAAACATAAGTTCAACAACAACATACTTTATTGCTTTGCCAATTCAAAACTAAGCCTTTAGAACTAATACATATCAAATATCAAATGTGGAAGAAAATATCCTAGTCAAGAAACAATTAGTTCAAATGTGGAAGTGAAAAATCATTCACCACATTGAACACCGAAATCTACATGTTCAAACATTGGTGTCATTTTCTCACCATTGACACTCTTTCTAGAAGTTCATGTAGGTGATATTGTTAACATGTCAACAGCTAGGCCAACTAATTATTGATGTACCAATGCAAGTTTGGACATTTGCAGATATATGATATTTCAAGGACAAAACTATTAACTAATTTAAACTCACCTTAATTGAAAAGATACATAATTATCAATAAGCATGTGCACAATTCATACTCAAGTCTTGTCCTTCATTAAAGGCACCATATCTTTTTCCCACATTCGCCCAATCTTAGAGTTAAGTTTCATAAAACATTATTCATATGGACTTTGTGGGTTGTCCTTTTTGAACTAATGAACATATGCTTTTGGGACAAAAAAATTGAAAAACAAACAAAAAATGTAACTCGTAGGGACTTATAAAAATATGGTCCAATTTTACCATTCAAAAGTCCTTAACTATTAAATGGTTAAGGTTTTCAAATAAAAGATTCCTCATTTGAGTTTATCATCTCATAACACATTATATATTGAATCCCAATAACAAATTTGGAATGTGAATCAATATAATTTTTTTCATTTGTGATATTCTACTCAACGACCAATCCATATTTTTCAACTTCAAAAGTCCATTATTATTGGCAAATGATTTTTTATCAAAAAATGACCACACAATTCTATTCATAATATTTTTTTTAGTTTAAATGAAAGTCCCAATTAGTAAATCTAAAGATATATTAATCACCATATGCATTTGAATGAAGGGTACCTAGGAACAATTGTTCACTTTGTTGTAAAATTGAGCCATCGTACCTTGCATTCACTCATCAAAAACCACCTATAAAATAATTAGTTATTCCTCTAAATAAAATTTGAATGATCAATAACTACATGCATTGTTTCCTGCAAAAATAGATTATCATCCATTCTTCACCAAAATTTGACAATAAAATTTCAATTCAAAATGTATTGTAAGGATGTACCCCCTTGCACCAATCTTTTGTCCATAACAATACCTCCATCTTTAACCTTCAAAAAACTCCATGTTACACAACCCCTTTAGTGGTCCCATGTTTTACCAATAACAATTTTTTTTGTTCCTTATGGATGGTGCCTAGCAGTTGGTTAGTTTGTGATTGGTATTTCATAGGTTAAGAAATGTCTTCTCACTCATATTCACTACACACAGGCCCTAGAATAGATATCTATTGATCAACTGCCTCTAACTTCAATAGGTAAGCATGTCGATCCTAGGTGATCTACAAAATTTTCAAGGCACCAAAAGTTTTTCTAGAAGTTCAAAACATAGTCCCAAACTTTGCATTAGAAAATGTGACCCATAGCATAAAACCACATGTAAAAGCTATGGCTACTTGGGTTGTAGGTGAAAAAAAGAATAATGCCTCATATATTATATATTCAAAATATATCTGCCAACTACAAATTATGTGGTAGGAAGCAAGGTTAAAAGGACCACATGAATTGGATTTCAACTAAACCACAAAAGCTATATAAAGTACCCTACATTTTAATGAACACAAAAGGAGTCTTGGAATCTTTGAACATATGACACTTTCATCGCCTCTTTGATTCAAAAAGAATGTTTGAACTTTCTATATCTTGTCTAGAGGTCCTTTGTTTACTATTGCCTTGGCCAAGATGTAAACAATTGGAGTCATTGTGGCCTTGGAAGATGATGAATATCATAGGGACCACGTGCCCTAACAATTTTTAAGTGCTTCTCTAAAGCAATTCAATCTGGATCTTCTAATGTTGAAAGTTAATCAATATTTTTTTTTCATTGACTTGCTAGTTGTTAACAACATTAGACAAGCTTTACATATCCTAGATATTTAATTTGCACATAAACAAGGAAAAAATAACATAAGAGGTTCTAGCCATCACCACTTTGATAGAAGCAATTGGACAAAAAACATATAGATGAACTATTTGTTGTTAGAATTTAAGCAAATCAAATGCTCAATTCCGACCTTGAAGGTCAATGTGAGCCATTCTAGAGCACACAACCTTTATCTTCAACACTACAAACACCCTCTAATACCTCTTTGAAAAACTTGTACAACAATCCCATTTTTCAACAAGTTCAAATCCAATGTCTTTTGCTCAAGGTCAACCAAGTCTTGTAACGGCACAACTATCATTCCCATTTCTTCATATGTTTTAATATGCACAATCCTAACCTCTAATTTCATTAGCTTAGATAATTCCATTCAAGGTTAGAATGTTCATTCCTATAGCTACTTGACCTAAAATCCCAAGGACAAAAAGAGAGATTTATAACCTAAACAAATCCATATACTCTTGGAATTTCCATAAGATCCCCACCCAACATATTTAATCCAAAGTCCACATAAGGTTCCCAAACCAAAAACATATGGCATTTATCATCCTCTCACAAGAAATTTCCAAAAAGTTATACACATTATACAAATCATTCAACATTGCTAAAAATCTCCAAAGATTTTATCTACACTTCATGCACAATACACAAAAACCACGCTAGTTGTTTTTTTCCAAAATCGCACTACACCTTTTGCTTGCATTGTATGAAACAATATCTATAATGGCTTCCATGAACAAAATTATACCACTATCACACAATATTTATTTTGTACATTCTTGATTTCGTCATGAATCTGATTTTGAAGCTACATCAAAATCTTGCCCAACATTGGACCAAAACAATAACATTCCAACCCTTTGCAATTGAATCTTGTCTTGTGAATACATCTACCTTGCATTCTAAAATTGCTACTACATGAACAATTAGCAACAAGCATTCCAACTCAAAACACTCTAAACTCCAAAAGAAGAATACATTGATAAGAAGATTTCAAGTATCTATATTATTTGTAAACTCTAATGGAAACTTAGTCACTTTATCCCTTCACAAACAACATTGTAGAAATTATGGTTAGAGCTATGTCAATGTCAAGAAACCTACTAATAAACCAAGAACCAACTGATACATACCAAGAAATAGCAACATCAAGAAAATCTTGAGCTTAAATTATTTATTTATTTATAAATGTCATTCTTTCATCACCTATTTCATTTTTAATTTATTTTTCTTGTAAATATTGAAATCTACCATGGAAGGCACTTTTATATTAGCTCTTCCGAATGTTATAATTATTGAACATATTTTTTCAAAAATATTAAAGAATGTGTCATTAAAGGTATTGTGCAAAGAAGATCCCCCTTTCTAGAATCTAAAAAAGTGGGATTCAAAAAAGTCTATTCAAAAAATTAACAAACAAAAACATGTGTAGGTTTTCAAAAAATTGGGAAAGATCTTGTGGAGATTTTTGCTACAAAACACAATTGAATGTACATCACTATGGATGGTGTTTGAAAGAAAATATGAATGCCAAAATGATGTGAATTGGGGAGCTTGAAATATGATTGTTAAGACATATATTGACAACCTAAAGCTTCTTAAGGCATGAATCAATCCTACCAAAAGTACTGCAATTTTCATAATCTTTAATTCCAATTTTAAGCAAAAAACCTTTTTTTTTGCAAAAGGGCAAATAGTCAATCTTACCTTTTGATTTAGAGAATCCACACATAGAACTTTTTGAATGGAAGGTAATATAATATGCACAAAATAGGTTAGCCAATTCTGGGACATGTATAAGTAAGTTAACTTCATTAAGACTTTCCCTTGCTACCACCATGGTTGATTCTTTCCTTGCATGTCCATAAATGTTCTTGTGCCCTCAAGTTGATCAAGAACTAATGCACACCCTAGCACATGTGTGTTTAAACACAAAGGTGTCAACCTAAGGTACAATAATTTTCAATGTCTACATGTTCCATGTAGATCCATTTACTAGTTGAAACCATCATGGATAATCCAAACTTGTTCATACATGTAAGATATCACATGATTTACAACATTGTGCAAGTCAAGCATGAAAAAAACATTGTATAAAGATACTGGTCACTAAACAATTCATACATGTAAGCAATCATCAAACTAACATGATTCTAGAAGTGTAAGTAAGGTAATTGCCTCCTCAAATTGGTTCAAGTCATAGAGAAATGACACCAACATAATATTAGTGATGGTGAGAGGCCACTATGTAAACATAATATCTAGAGATAAAAACATGTGTGATAAGTCAATCAAAAATGAAAAAGCAAGACCTTTAATAGTTTATAAAGTTTGAAGATTTGGATGCCACTCCACAACTTTATTAAAAAACTGAAAAAGCCCAAATATAGCAAATGTTTGTTGACTATCAAAATATGCTTAAAATTTTGGATTGCCTATAACTTTTTCAATTTCATTGGCAAAAGCATTCTCATGTTTCATCACATTTCCACTTTGATGCCACCAACCATCCAATGCATCACAGAAGGGACATTCATGACAATCATTACCTAAACTTTCGTTTGCAACCTTGTCATCCTTGTATTGTTTATAAATTGCATTAAGTTTATGTTTGCAAGCAATTGGAGTCTTCGAGAATCCAAGGATGGAAACCAACATTTGGGTATGGAACTTCAACCATGTACCCCTAAAAAAAACCATGAAATACAAGTTAAAAACAATCCCTGAAATTTAATAATAAAAAATGCAATACATGGATAAAAGAAATGGAAACCATGTCAAATGGCTTTGAACATTAAACTATGGACTTATTACATAGTTTTTTATTGTATTTTTTTATGGCCCAAGAGGTGTGTGTTCAAGTTTCATGGTCATTATACTAGAACAAAAGTTCTTAAGTTTGCCTGGATTTCTATTATGTAGGTAGGTTTGGCCATTTGGCATGCCATCTACTTAGTTAAGGATTCGAGGCTTTTGAAGGCTCAAATTGAACTTAAGGATTTCTGTCAAGACTTGGGTTTGCCATGGCATTTTTGCAAGAAGTGTGGACCCCATTTTATGGACCTTTTTTCCCATGGTGTATTTCATGCAATTTGTTCATCAATAAAAAAGATTTTTTTCCCCCCTCCCTGCATGGGGTTCACTACCCAAGTTTTTGGATATTAGGTTTTCAATGTGCTTTGTGTAGATGAATTTTTCTTTATGTTCCATTCCATTGGGGTATGTTGTTCATTTTAGAGGAATTTAGGACACATGCATGCAATACCTATTGCAAATTTGATAGTAACCTTATTATAACCTCTTCATTGCAAACCATTTGTGCATATCACATTAAATTTTGAATAATGTGATCTTGAAGTTGAACCTTTGGTTGAGATATTGCAGTTTTCCTTATGTCAAAAAAACAATAAAATATGCATTCAAAACAAAACAAAACCATTCATAACCCATCACAAATTTAGGATTTCCTTTTACTATAAGTGGTAGCTATATATTCATTCATGAATAGATAATATAATGTGCAGTACTTCCAATTTTTTTATAAAGCATTCACTATTCAATGTAGTAGAGTGAAATATATATGTTCATTTGTGTGTAAAACCTTACTTGATAAAAATGGCAAACTATCGAATATCCATATAATCATGCAAATGGTTACAAATGGTTATACTTACTATTCATGGTCAAATTTGGTGAAATTTCCCTAGCAATACTTGCCAATTTTTTTTTTAAGTCAAAATTTTTTAATTTAGTTTCTTTAAGGGAATATTCTTCTGAAATATTGTTTTTCCTTACAAAATTTGTAAATGTTGAATTATTTTTTAATTATTTTTTTCGTTTAGTAACAATGTTTATCTTAAATTTGAAATTTAATACTTAAAAGAATAATGGGTAATAGGTGGTTTTCTCTTTTTATGATTTAGGTTTTTAGAATGAATTATATTATTTTGTTGTGCAGATTTTTTAAAATTGAGTTATAGGTCTAGATTTGGTTTTGAAGATTAAACATAATGACTAAACTAACAAATCAATTAAAAATCCAACCATATGACGTGAAAATTCTTAGATTATTTTTTATATTGCCCATAACAAACATAAAAAAACATTCAAGATTCAAACACAAAAAGAAACACATCCCCCAAAATGTAGAAAAAACTAATTTCCATGTACAGAAAAAGGAAAAGCATTATTCAACATGTGTACAACTAAATAATGAAAATCAATATTGGCATGAAAACTTATTATTATTTGAAGATGATGAAAAGATATTTATAGACAATACATCATGGTTATGGTCACAACACATGGATTCTGCAATGAAAATATTATATGAAACAAAATTATAACATCAAATATATGAATTTCATCAATATTCACTATATTATGGAAGTAAAAAGTTTGAAAAGAAAATGCCTCCAATATCTCCATATAAATATGAGGCATTGGATTTTAACATCCTTAGACCCTACAAACACACATACACCATGTATTTTGTATGATTCAAAAACTCCTTATGATAAAATACTTTGTGGAAATAGAACATTGAAGATAAGTAAATTGTTAAATTTTGATCATTTGAAATATATTTATGCAAATGTAATGCAACAAATTGATCAATCATCATGTGGTCTATTTGTTATTGCTTATGCTATTGACATTGCATTTAGTCTTAATGTAGAAAAATCAAAGTATGTGGTCTTTAAAATAAGACAACATTTGAAAAATTGCTTGAATGCCAAATATGTAATTTCTTTTCCTAGAATGTGATATATTGAAAATATCTTCTTTAAAATAATACATTGAAAACACTCTTCTCACCATAAAAAGGTAGTTTTTTTTGCTTTAGTTTTCTTTTTTTGAAATTGCCCAATATTCTTTGTAGACTTTCACAATAATTAATTTAGAGACTCATTTTTAAGAACCTTACCATAGTCTTAAATTTCAAAAGCATTAACATTGTGTTTTTTTTAAAACCCTACGCAAGAAACCCAATTAAAAAAAAGGCTTGGGCAAAAAAAGATTTGGTGTTCTCTTCACAAAAATTACTTGGTTTCTTTGGTAAACCCTATTAAAAAAAAAAGGTGAAACATTTTTTTCATCCTTATACTATTGTTGTTCTTTCTATATTGTACTCACTAATTATGTGATTAATTTTGTAGGTGAATTAATATTTTGAGACTAGTGTGCCCAACATCTGGGTGGTTAAGACCAATGAACCATCACATTAGGAAATTACTTGGATAGAAGATAGTGGATGAGATTGAGTACTTTGTTCCCATGCTTTAGAATACATTTTGGCCAAGATTTTTGCAACACTTATGTTGGTGCTGTTGCACCAGTGTTTTGGTATTCATTTGAGTTTTTAGAATCCAAAATGTTATAAGATGTAAAACAAAATTCTTGAGGTTTGAACTCAAGAACTTATTAAAGGACAAGTTTGCATATTTGTCTATCATTCCTACATAGTCCCCAATCTAATAACATGTAGTGGAAAATATATATATTTTTATATTTGGAGCCTTTTAGTTCAATTTCTTTCCATTCTCAATGACTATTACTTGCACTAAACCAATTAAGCTTTCAAACTCATGAAGTAACTCCCAACACCATGGTCAAGTGGTCATGGACCAATTAGGTTGTAGGAAATGTGATGTGATTACTTTAATTTCATACAAGTAACTTTTTGAACTCCTTTTTAAACATTCTACATACATTCCTCTTTCCAATACCATTATTTTGGCATGTTATATTCTTAATGTCATTATACACCTCTCTTCCTTCCCCCTATGTCTATTATCTTTTTTTTTTTTAATCACAATAATACAAAACATGTGGATAGAATGAATGGGAATGCATAAATGGTTGTGCAAAGCAATGTGGAGCCCTAGTTGTTTAATATATAAATTTAAATTATAAGAAAACACCCACACAAACACACACACAATATAAATAAATATATATATATATATATATAGAGTTGGTAAGGAAAAAGGTAAGGTTGGAAGGTAAGTGGAACCTTTTGGCTACAACAATAACCTACTCTTCTTGTGATCACATGATACCTAAACATTTAGGTGTGTGATTAGTAGGGTAGGGTACGTAGGTGGTTAGGGCCGGCCTTCCAGAACCCCAAAAGGACGCTCCGCTTTTGCATCCAGATTCCACGCTTTCCACCAGGCACCAACGCACGAAACCGTCGCGCGGTACTTGAAATCCGCAATGCCCTTCTGACGACTGAAAAAAAGAAAGAAAGAATGCGCAGAAAGATTGGAGGGGTTGGATTTTTGGGTATGTGGCATTTTCACGTGCTTCTTTTGTATCTTCTCCGATTCTTCTTCCACACTTCACTGGAGATGGGTGGCTCCTTTCGTCCTTTGAATGTTGCAGTAAAGCTAGTCTCCTGTTTTTGACCGGTGCTGCTCTAGACTTTTGACAAGCTGATGCCGCTGCATCTGTTGTGCCATACTTTTTTTCCGACCCGACATCCATCGAAGCTTCTGACTCCTCTCCTGATAAGCGCGTATCCGGACTTTTCCTCTGCATAAATTTGAGACTCGTTGCTTTTCATAGAGTCATATGTTATACACGACATCACTGCGGAAGTTTTCATTTTCTCCATCTCTTTTGTACTCGATACATCATCCGCAAAGGTCATTGCGAAGTGGGTTTGCTTTGTTTTTTTGGTTGCTACACTCCCGATCTGTCGTTGCTGAGTGAAGTTGATTCTAGGGTTTGGGGGTCATTTCTCGTTCCCGTTGGGTTATTTGCCATTTTCATTTTGATTGCTAGAAAGGGAGAAAGAGAGATGGAAGGGATTTTTGTGCAGGTGGCAGTGTTCACAATCTCCTTGGTGTGTTCCATGGGTGCTTTCTTGCCTGTGGTGCAAGCTAAATCACAAGGACCTCCTGCTCCTCCAAGCAGCCGCGGATCAACGATTGACCAGGGCATTGCATGTGCTATGTTATTCTTGGCCCTCGTATTGACATACTTCGTTCACCCTATCGACTCAATGCCACACGCTCTTTTCTAGGACGACCCACAACAATTTTATTGAGAACCACGACGAGGTCATAAGCACCCCAGGTAGTGCGCTTGAAGACAAGACATGCAGGGTGGTGGTGGTTCTTCAAGATTTGTTCCTGGAAACTGACAAGCGGATTGAGCCGCGAAACTTTGCAAATCAAAATTGCCTTCTCCTCCACAAAAGTTCTATACCACCCAACTATTCAAGGGATTCCGTCGGTTAGTCTTTGAAATTTTGTGTTCTAACGCACGAGGAGCTTTTCGTCTCTCATGTGTGCGTCTAGGAATTTTTTTCGAGAGCATCTTGTTCATATCTAGCAATCCTCATTCTTTCAGTTTCTCCAATTGATTTGTTTACCCTACTTGGGTATTTCACGGTCATATTTTTAAGCTTAGATTTTCAGATTACATGATTCTGCTGATGATCTCCTGACACTTTGCTTTAGCATTTAAGACCCCTTCATCCTGCCCAAGACTGCAAATGCTGGACATCAGTATTTATCTTCAGTATTGTGAAAGGTCACATGTAATGTATGTCATGAATGTCCTTGAGACCTTTTGCAATCAATTGAAAAGGGGTTTTTCAAAATATATGGCAACAACTCAGTTGTCAAGAACAATTTATTGATCAAGTTCCCTAAATCATCACCAATCTCTTTTGTTATCTAAATTGCGAAGTGTTACATGGCTACTTTTGTTTCACAATTTGATAGAACTTCATTCCTTAAGTGATTTGGAGGTGGAAACATGCCACATTTCTTAAGTAAAATTAGAAGAACATGTATTTGTTTGCATTGGAGAA
>Ga0116228_10005145_pt1 | contig 11653 bp, 7 predicted proteins | sample S1TSphfallax_2_FD_89694 | JGI IMG/M metagenome (GOLD analysis project Ga0116228, IMG submission 89694) | Host-associated microbial communities from peat moss isolated from Minnesota, USA - S1T2_Fc - Sphagnum fallax MG | ecosystem: Host-associated > Plants > Peat moss > Unclassified | place: USA...
GTGATGAAGTGACCACAATAGACACCCAAAGTTGGATAAACATTCACACTTCTGTGGTACAAGATTGGGCAAAAGTTCCAATATTCATATCCTTGGAACAAGTTACTAAAGGTGCAACTACCAGCAATTTAACAAAAGTCATCATAGAGGCAGTTACAATGAAAGGTGGGCTAGGGAAAGATGACATTTCTACTAAACTCATGTTGTTTGGTGTAGGTATGTACATGTTGTCTCATTGATGGTGGAACAAATCTAAATGGGAGTTTTAAAGTTATGTTTTAAAGTCTTAGACAACTTATTGTGAAATGAATCAATCAATTACATGTGAGATGTTTGTATAGATGAGTCCTTGTTGTGCAACAATGGGTTTTCAAAACACATGGGAAAGTACCAAGACATGAATGAATTACATGAATGACAATTGGGTATTTACATGTAGAGGAGGTTGGTGGGTCAAACAACATAAATTATCAAATAAAAAGGTTAGCATGGAACAAACATTTTCATAGCATTTTTGGGATGCCCACATGTAGTTGCCGCTACAAGAAAACATGATGTTTTTTACCAAGAACTTTGGTAAAACAAACCCCCCATATGGTTTTTTTGTCCCCATGTCCAATTTGACAAAAATGCCATTTTGGACAAGTTATTTTGGACTTGACAATTTTGATTGGGTTTTTTTATTGTGTTTTTTTATTAAGTTTTGTTTATTGAACCATCATGACAATGACTATATATATATATAATTGAAATTTACTAATAAATTTTTTATTAATTAATCAATTAATTTCCTACCCTACCCCACCCTCCCTCCTTACCTACCTATCTAATTAATAAACCTAATAATTAATGCCAAAAGAAATTATTTATTTACCTACGAACCCTATGTCCTAAACTTAGGTTAGGGTGTCTAATTTAACCACCTAAGCTATACCAAACCACTTAGGCTAGGTCAAGTAGCCTAGGCTAAGTGGTTTAATAGGCTCTACAACCTAAGCTACCTAATTAGGTCACCTAAGTAGCCAAAGTAGCTTAGGCTACAAATGTGGGAACTTGAACTCCTCACTTCCACATTGAAGAGTCAAGTCTTTAGCCATTGCACCACCATTCCATAAGGTGATTTTTTTAGACAACATATTGTACTTAACATGATTTTGGACCAACATATTGTAATAAACTTCCATGAAATTTTTGTTAACATGTTGTACTAAATGAATTCTAATTGTTTTACATTACTTACATAAATAGGTTGGGTATAGGTAGGTTAGCCTAGGTAGGTAAAGGGTACTTATTAATAAATGCATGTATTTAAATAAACTGTAAGTTATAGTCTATTAGGCCTTATAAACACCTATTAGGTCTATGTTTATACCTACTTAATAAAATAGTTATGCTTATATGTTATATTTTAGTAGGTTACGTAAGTACTTACTAACCTTTTAATAGACCTAACTTAGGCATACTAAATAGGTAGCCTAGCCTATTATGTAGGTTTAGGCCTAGGCTACCTACCTAATAAGCCTAGGTAGCCTAGCTTAAGTTAATTACATACTTAGTAGGTCCAAGTAGCTTAAGTTAAACCATGTACCTACCTAGGTGGCCTAGGTAATTAGACTCCTTACCTTGTAGGTTCAAGTGGCCTAAATTAAGTTACATATTTAATAAGCCTAAGTGGCCAAGGTTAGGCTACCTACCTAGTAGGCCTAGGTGGCTTATGCTACGTAATTATTGAATAGACCTCAATAACTCAGGTTAAGCTACCTACCTTGTAGGCCTAGGTTACTTACCTAGTTAATAAGATAGGCTACTTGTCTATTAAACCTAGGTGGTTTATGTTATTTACTTAGTAGGCATAGGTTACATACCTATAATAGGCCTATGTTAATAGTCTACCTACATAGTAATAGGTCTACCTAATAAACCTAAGTCACCTAGGATATCTACCTAAAATGCTTACACTACTTAATAGGTTATTTAATATTATTCCTAGGTTATGTCTTAGGTAGCTTACTAGGTAGGTATAAGCTAGGTTACTTGTTAAGTAATAACTTAACAAATAACCTATTAGCTTATCAATTATGTTAGGCTAGATAGGTAATATAGGCCTAGCCTAACCTACTAACTATGTTAGGTTAAGTAAGTAGCTTATGCTTAACAAATAGGCTAAGTTATCAAATGAATATGGTTCATTTAACTAAGTGTCAAATCATAAAGGTCAATTTGACTAAGGATCAAATTATGGTCGTCAATTTAATTAAACCCTATCCATTCAATGTGGCCAATTTGATTAAACCATGATCATTTTGATGAACATTTGTCCATTTTGACTAGATCTTTGGCTTGACACTTGGTCAAAAAAGGCATTTTAATCAAATGCATTGGTCAAATGTAACATGTCTTCTCATGCCCCAACCTTAATAAAAATGGACATACATTTTGGTCAATGTGGACACTTTGGTCAAGTTAGCTTTTCGAAAAGGCATGAGTTTCTTGTAATGTGTTCCAATCTTCATTTGAAGTGGACATAGTTTAATTATCAAAATATGGCAATGATATTGCTTGATGGTTTAGAATTGATTTAAAGATCCCTTAATCATTATGCCTAAAAGGTAGTAGTGCCCATTTAGTTTGTTCAAATTTGCTTTTAAGGTTGATCATAAGAAAGATTGGAAATAAATTTCTTAGAATAACAAGCGAAGAAAGCTTAGAATTCAACTTCATTCAAACTAAAAAAAGAGTTTTTGTTCTCAATATGTTATTAAATCACAATAACATTGAACATTGTTATTTTAGACCAACTATATTTTAAGAAGACTTGCATCAGGAATGGACATTATAATTTACCATGAATCAAAAGAGGTGCCCAAATAAAAATGTGGAAAATTTGCACGCAAAGATGACAATGTATAAGGATATTCCATAATGTTGTTTCGTTTGCAAATTGAGTGTGTTGGTTGAATTTTTCTATGAAACTTAGGAGTGTTGGGATCTCAATTATAGATATACAATATGATTGATTAATACTTACATATAGAATAATTTTTTTTGTCCATAAGCCTTTAGTGGAATGTGAACATTTTATTCACAAGAGCACATATAGAAGATAAAGAATTAAGGTTTTCAATGAAAAGCAAAGGTTTAGTTGACCAATTTGTTATTGAAGAATTCTTCTTGTTGTGAATTTCAGCTTTTGGTTGTGACAAAAGCACCAGTGCTTTTGTTGACCTCAATCTCAAGTGATGCAATAGTTGTAAAAGAGGAAGCATGGTCAATAATGGTGACATGTTACAACTTGTTGTTGATGGAAACACTTGTTGAGGGTAATTTTTTATCAATGTCATTAGCATCTTTGACAGTTCTTACACAAAGGACACATAGAAGATCGTTGTAGATGTCAATTAAAATGAACCAACAAAACATGCATTAGTTTTTTGTACATCAAAGAAGGAAGTTCTATAGTTGTTCAAAATGCTTAAAGTTCTTCTTCATCCATAAGCTCCTACAAGATTGATGGTCTCCCATTTTTCAAAATCAACAACATTATTATGCTCCATACAATTAATTCTTTATGGGCAAATGGAAGTGATGAAAGGAATCTAGAATCCGAATGTGTGCCTTTGAATTCCATTTTCTTGGAGTCATACAATATATGATTGAGCTCAAATTAAACATTAAAACCATATGAAAAAAATATCCAATCACCCTTTGGGCAATAGAGATCACCTCTAGCCCTATATGCAAAAACCAATGTTGGGTGGTTCCTAGTATGAAGGAAGATACCACCAATTATCAATTTGGGTATATATCCACTTACCCAATGGTTTTCAAATTTTTCAAATAACTAGATTTGGTACATAATCGCAATTTTCAATTTCTTTAAAAGTGAAAAAATCATTGGTTCTTTCATGAAACCAAACTACTGATTTTTTGAGTTTTTTTTTTTGGCAAATGAATCATACATTATGCCATGCCATAGTCCACATCTTACATTCATATGCACATGCTAAAATGATTTAAAGTTTTTGAAAACCCAAATTGTTTAATAAATACAAATTGGGATGCCTGTGGTTTTCATGAATGTTATAATGATCAAAATGCTTTTATTATCATAACAACAAGTTTGTTGACAAAAGGAAAAACTAAATAAATAAACCACCAAATATAAGTTAGTTTGGTTTATCATACAAAAGTTTTATAACCCCCATTCCATTAAGGTACATTGAATCAAATTCTAGTGATGATGATTTTCATCGAAGTTGGTTTAGGTAGGACAATTTTAGGGCCCATAAGTCGGTGTACACTAAATAGTTATAGCACATAATTCCAATTTGGAATTGTCTATTGTTTTACATGTTTTGTTGTAGTGATGTAATGAAATTATAAAAATCGTTTCATATTTTATATTGTTTCACATCTTTTGTTGTATCAACATAATGGGCAATGGTGGAGGTGATGGGCATTCAAGCAACAATACCTTAGTCAGACCCCAAAAGAAGCAAAATATTACTTCTAAACCCACACCATTATACTCAACATTGTAAAAGTGATAATAGAACTTGCCATATAATGCAATGATAGCAAAACCTATTGTCCAAAAAGAATTATGGCAAGCCCATGTTAACCTCAACACGTGCTTGTGGCTTAGATTGTCCTAATTTAATTGCTTGCACATATATCAAAGGTTGCAATAATCTACCAAGCAACATACAAAGAATCATTAGCAATGTATGAAACAATCATTGCATACAAAAGAGCACAAAACATGTTTGGGAAAAATCACAATCTACATATTTACCCAATGCGTGAAGTCCTTAGCCTTTTTGTCAATGTGAACTTAGCAAGGGTCGCCATGGCCACAAGAACAAAGATTATTGCACCAAGAGTGCGTTGAAGAGAAAAGTGCCCCTAACGTGAAGTACTTATAACCATTAGAGAAAAGGGTAGGAAGACCTTTGTTGCCCACAACAGCACCACAAAGCACACCCAAGATCACATTGCATGTTACCATTACAATATCCAAAACCAAATTATCAAAAAAAAAAAAACTATATTTGTAATCCATCATCCATTACAAAATAAAAAACAAAACAAACAAACACAAAAAAACAAAAACAACATATTTGTCCATATTAAATTTGCGCAATTCTTGATAACAAACATTTGATAATGTTTTCTTTCTACATCTAGATTTTCTAAGGCACCTCCAACACATATAAATTAAGAAAGAAAAGAAAGATTAAACGCAATCAAACTTTCAACCATTTTTGACAAACATACTAGCTCCCAAAGTTTCACAAATCAAGATTATTTTTTTGTGATATCTAAATCACTTTCCAAGGAAATCTTCAACCTATAAATTAAAAAATATCTTTCACAACATATATAGAAGTTCCCCTATAAGAAGAGATAGTTCACACCTTTCTCAAACACAAATATACCTTTTTGGGATATATCAATGGAACATTGAGATACTTTGAGCTAAAATAGTGCAAGTGAAAAAATCTTTTGGTCGTGTGTATAGGGAATAATACATTAGAAAATTGGCAATGAAGATGTTGAATACAATGCGCATTTTGAAGATGCAATGACAAAAACAAAACAACAAGTGGTGAGTCAATTTTGAAACTATTTGAGTTTAGACATATTGCAATGTCATGAATATGTAGTTGTTTTTAGTAAGGAGGTTTTTCCAAGTATTTCAACATGTTTTGTACACAAAAGACACATAACCATCCAACTTGTTCCCCCCCCTCCTCCCCTTTTTTTTTCTCTCCCTCTAATTCAAGTTTCAGGATTTAAACTAAACATTTTTGGTTGTGTTACAATTAGTGGGGTAATTTTTCTCAATGTTGGTCAATTAGGGCTTGACATGTTTTGCACATACATTTTTTTTTCATCATTTTCCTACTCTCAACTACTATAAAATGCCAGTAGTCCTAATGTTTATTTTTTTCATCACCTTTTTACTTTCAGCTACCACAGAATGCCAACAATCCTTATGCTTAATTTTTTCATCACCTTTTTACTCTCAATTACTATAGAATGCTAGTAATCATGATGATTATTTTTCCATCACCTTTTTACTTTCAGCTACCACAAAATGCCAACAATCCTTATGCTTAATTTTTTCATCACCTTTTTACTCTCAACTACTATAGAATGCTAGTAATCATGATGATTATTTTTTCATCACCTTTGTATTCTCAGCTACTACAGAATCCAGAGATGTAGATAAAATATTAACAGGTTCAATCAAAAGTGAGTTGAATGAAAATGATAATGAAGATTCAACAACAAATGTTCTTTATTCATAGGATGTTGAAAACATGATATGCAAATACATTGATGAAATCACAATAGAAAATAATACTACAAAACACAAACAAAAACTTGAACAACTAGAGATAGAATATTTATTATGTAACACAGGCAATAATGCATATATAACTGAAATAACAAAAAAAATAAAATTGATGGAAAATAACAAACATGAGGAAAAGAATGAAACATATGACGTGAATATGATTATTAACCTCCAAATAATATTTAAAATGCATTGTGAATTTGTCCATTTTGCAAATAACATGACTTGTATCAAGCTTGCTTCCAAAAAAATAGATGTGTTACGATCAAATTAACCAACCACTATTTCACCATCAACACATTCACTACCCATGTGTGGTGGTCAAATGGTACAATTACTTCACCAATGTTCTATTGGCCTCCTAAATGTGGCTAGATGTTCGGTCCACCTTAGGTCATTGAAGTTGTGTGCATAAAAGCACAATTAGGTTTTTTTTGTTGCTAATTTACTTTTGTTGATTTTATTACAAGTGGAATGCCCAGCTAACCCAATGTACTATGGGGGAAACCTACTAGCCTTTTCAATGTGGAATTGTCACCATGGGGGGCATGGTGGTCCTTATCATGGTTGAAAACCAAAAGCTCGTTTTGGAAGGAACATGCTTGGGTTGATTGCGAAGTTGGATGCTAAATTTGTGTAGGGTGAGACAATCTTTGATGGAATTAAAATTGCATGAATGTGGGTGCTTGCTTTTCAAGGTGAATATTGTATACACCTATATGGTAGGGTATCAATTTTTGCACATTATCACAAACTATAACATCTTTTGTGAAATAATCACAAGGTTTTTCCTTTGTTCTCCTTTTCTTCAAACCATACTAATGTAAAAGAATACAACTAACAATGCCATTCTTCCTACATTTTCCAGTGATGGATATTTGTTGATAGGAGAAACACAAGGACATGAGGTTAATGGGTAGTCATAGATACCTAAAACTATTAGGTGTCAAAATGTTGAAATTTTCAATTTCTAAATGGTAGTGAAAAATCTGATACCTTCAAAATATGGATACATTTCAATGCTCTTAATGTTGAAATCAAGTGAAAATAATTTGGTAGAACATAGTAGGCTTAAGAGATGTATGGCTTTTATTATGTTCAACCTATATTGGGTTAATAGTCATTATGTGGTGGACATGAACACATGTTTGTCACCAAGGATTTAAACATGGATTGTGTGTGTGAATGGTTGGATCCACAAGTGCTAGACATTTGGTTAGCTTATGCCCCTATGAAGAATAATGCAAAGGATGCGATAAAAGCAAGACTTTTTTTTCATATTTAAAATAATATACAAAATAGAACACCTAATGAATTAACCCCAAAAGGTGTACATCCATCTATAAACATGAACCACATACATTCGGACCACAATTTATAACAACTCGAGTTACGACACATACCCACCATTGAAATAAATCAATCAAACAATACATGTACCAATATGGAGAGTATAAAATCTATTTATGACAATATATATTCATCCACTTTGATTCAAAATCCATAAAAGAAAAATATAATTTAAATAAATTACAATTTTTTGCATTTGAATCATTCACACAAATTAATTCCATTAAACAAATATTGCAATATGTAGGGGTGTTGTAGGAACATGAAAAACACAAATCATCAAAGCCATCTAAGATTTTTTTATGAAACAAAAAATGAGTGAAAACTTCGCATCACAACATACATTACAAATGCAACATTATTAGTAGGTGAAACAACTATTTATTCTCTATTGGAGTTTTCCATCAACAAACATGCCATTGTAAATAAATTCAGTTCAATAATAAACATTTGACCGATTATAAATTTCATGATTATTGATGAAAATTCAATGGTCGGTTGCAAAATGTTTGCTACAATGCATTTTAAATTACAAAAATAAAAATATAACATATTACCATTTGATGGGATGAACATAATGTTCATGGGGGATTTTTTACAATTTCCACCCATCACTAATACACCACTTTATTCAACAAACATCCAACCAACCTTTGCATTTACAAAACAAACCCAAAAAAAAATCATAGGTAAAAGTTTGTGGGAAAACCACATTTGTCCTAATAGCATCATATTAAAAAAACAAATGTGACAAAAAAAGACATTCAATATGCATATGTTCTAGAAAATCTTAGAACCAGTAAATTTTTTAGTTCAAACTTTGAATTACTTAAACCACAATTCCTTTCCAATTTGAAAATAAACTTACTTGAAGATCCATGGAGGATAGTAACCTTCATAGTTCCTTGAAATGAATTATGCAATTCCATTGATCATCACATGATAAAAATGAATTCACAAACATTAAAACAAAGATGTTCCACAATTCTAACTATTAACACTTACAGAAAAAAATGATACATAATGAGATCCAATACATTATAAGGAAAACAATGCCAACAAGTAAAATTCAAAGTTTAGCACCATTTTTTAAAAATCATAAAAAAATGAGAGTTATAATCACCAAAAGTTTATATCCAAAAATAACAATTCTAATGGAATAATTGGTTATGTCCAAAAACTTACACTCACAAAATCACATTGGATTCAATATGATGAATTGATGCACCCACCCATTAATGTTTTAATTCATTTTAATGAAGTAATATAAAATCACAAAACTTTACAAAACATAACTCTCAAAGGTCTACCCAAAAATGTGATATCAATAGCAACCATAACTAGAAATTTCCAATATCATCATTTCGTACAAGAATCAAACACCTTCAAAACTTTTAATATTAGTCTATATCAACTACCATTTGCACCAATTTTTCATTTGATTAATTTCAAATCACAATGACAAACATTTGAACTTTTGGTCATAGACCTTTGCCAACCACTTGACAATGTGCAACTTAATATGCACAACATATATGTAACATTATCACATCTATGTTTTTAAAATGGGCTTGTGATTTTACAAAATATCGTTATTCAAGACATACATAAGGCTAATTTCAAAAAAGGGTCACTAGAAATGACATCTATAGTGAAATAAAAAATTGAACAAATGAACACACCCACGTGTCATAATGAAAATAAACAAATGCAACATGAATTGTGTAAAAGTAAAATTGACAACATTATGGAAAAAGACGATGATTCAAATGATGTCACAAATGATGATGCCATACATTATTGCCATGAAGAATTTCATTAACAAAAGAAGATGAAAACACACTTTTTAATCCAAATGGATGGTTAATTGACCAACATTTGGGAACATTTGTGCAAATATTATATAAAAATAAACTAGAATGCATAGGATATGAACAACAAAATATGTAATCATTGGAACAATTTTAAAAATTGTAAAAAATTCCCTTCAACACCTTTTTATTAATAACAATCACTAGATCTTAGTCAAAAAAACATTTCCATGTTTAATTCACATTGTACAATATATGATTCAAATAAACCATTGATTAGAACACTACCAAATGATATCATACAATTATTTAAAAAATTGGCAATTTTTGAACATTTATTGTATAAATATGCAAATGTCATTCAACAAATGGATAAGTCAACGTGTGGTATTTTTACAATATCATATGCAACAAATATAACATTTGGGATTGATCTAGAAAAATCCAGATATATTTTTTCACACAAATGCGATTACATTTATGAAACAACATAAACAATAAATACAATATTCCTTTCCCAAAATATCAAAACCAAAACCTAAACATTAACCTTGTTGAATTGATATAATCCTAGTAATATTTTATAGGTGATAATAAGTAATTATGCATGTCAAAAAATTTAATTTGACATCCACAATTTATAATATATGTAACAATTCCATCATAATTCCTACCTATTTCACAAGGACAATAAAAATAGCTAAGCTATGAGGTGTAATTGACCCATGACTTCAATAGAAAGGGAAAACAAACAAAAAACGAAAAGTGAGGATAAACAAAGTGCACCATTGCCATAGTGATGATGCATAACTCATTATTATTATGTTACATACAATATTGTAGTGAATTCTCCTCTTTTAAGAACAATTACATAAAGACAACATTTATTGTTGGGTTCTAAATGAATTAACAATTGCTTGTTGTGAATGTGAGGATCATCCACTGTTTTGATTGTGAATGTGCCAATATCTTATTTGGAGTTGTATACACCTATTCATCAGACAAGCTTTGGTGAATCACATATCCTTATTGTTCCTTCGTGTGCAAAATACACACCTCAAAAGAAAGTTGGTAGGTGAAATTATTTTGTCCCATTTTGGAATGAACTAGATTGTTATTGGAGGAACATTATGGGTGTTAAAAATACTAATGTTTTAGTTAGTGAAAATTAAAACTCATATTCTAAAATCAATGGAAATGAAAATAAATTCATGGACAATCTGTATGATCATGTATTATTAATGTTTGGTAACTAATTACTTTTTAAACAATTTATTTATCGTCACTAGTAGCGCAAAGCAACACGAAGCCCAAGTTTCTATTTAGATATAAGTTCACATGTAGTAAAAAAATAAAAATCACATATTTCTATTTTTGAATCAATATACATTTGATCTTTAAAATAGTGTAATATCATCCATATAATATATCTTATTGAAATCTTGTTTCATCTATGTTGTCAACTACATGCCATTCCCTCCCCCCTCCCCTCCCACCTCCCATCCCCCTCATTTTTTCCCCCCATAATGTTCCCATACAATTCCCAACAATTCATTGTATTTATCCTAAATCCCAAAATTATATTATGCATTTTCATGTTTATGTAGATTGGTAGGGAAAGCAATGAATTAGGAAGAGATGGGCTTGGATAATGCATATAGATAAATATATATATTTTTCATTATATAAATGAAAATTTAATATATATTGTATATTATGAACATTTAATGTATGACAAATCACATCCATTTACCATACATATCTTATCTTAAACTTAAATTTTGGACACATCCATGGACCAAACAAAATACTTATGATCTATCCAAAACTTCAAATTAATTTTTATCATCTGTTAATGACAATGTTCAATACTTATCAATATAATATTATACTTGTGAGCCTGGTTTGACATCATATTGTTAAATAATCTATTAAAAATGATGTCAAATTGTTAGCCACATTGGGAAAAGGGATATTCTTTCCTAGGGTTTGTCTTTTGACTATGAAACCCTAAGCAACCCAAGATTTGGGTACACATAAGCTAAGGTGCACAAAAGTAGTGAGACACACAAAGTTAGAAGTTCCATAGTACTACCAATGTTGTAGGGTTATTTGAATTCTTAAAGAA
>Ga0116228_10005146_pt1 | contig 11653 bp, 8 predicted proteins | sample S1TSphfallax_2_FD_89694 | JGI IMG/M metagenome (GOLD analysis project Ga0116228, IMG submission 89694) | Host-associated microbial communities from peat moss isolated from Minnesota, USA - S1T2_Fc - Sphagnum fallax MG | ecosystem: Host-associated > Plants > Peat moss > Unclassified | place: USA...
AAAAAAAATTCATTTATTAAATTATTATTTTTTCAAAAGAATTGTCATTGAAATGTTATTGAATAATGATATTCAATTTTTTTTTTGTTCAAATGATTTTAAACTTTCAAAAGGAAATAAATGTAATTATGTACATTATTGAATTTAAAAAAAAAGTAAACTCGAATCATTTCATTTGAACAAAATCCCAATAAGATATGAATTTTCAAAGTTTATGTTTTTATAATGTTTAAAATGAAGTATTTGATAAATATAATGTAATGAACATATTACCACAAGTGGGGTGGCTTGATGGTAAGGGTGTTTGCCTTCATTCCAAATGTCAAGGGATCAAACCTCGTGAGTGGTATTATGTGTGGTCAATAATTGTATGTTGACCAAATATTTTCATATCAAATTCTTATAATAGGTGCTTAGGTTGATTACGTGGCCTATTTACTTAGGTTTTTAACCTAGCTTAAATAGTGACATTTGGCAATAAATCATATGTTTGAAAAATCATGAAATTATCAATAATATTATATATCAAATAATTAAATGTTAATTGATTTCGATGTTGGTTAGTTAATTAATTAACAAGTGAACAATTTGGTAAATTTGTATTTCACTTGAGAGTAACCTTGTTTCATTAGGTATTAGTGAAACAATTCATTATCTATAGCAAGTAGTCTCCATTCCCTAGGGCTTTAAACAATTTCACTAGGTAAAAATGTCCAAATTCACTCAAAATCTAGTGAAATTCAGAATGAACTAGGACAAATTTTGTAGTAGTGTTTCTCGATTTTGCTTGGCACCATTGTTAGTTTTTGTTGTTTCACTTTGATATGAGTCCATTTGTTATTGTGCCCTCTTTTACTCCTATGTTGGGCTATGGTTGAAAGGTCGCTAACCCTTTGCATTTGAAAAATGTTTCATCTACATCCACTCAATGCCTTTTATACTTTCTTTGATGAAGGATGTCGTCATTTCCCTATTATACCCATGATTGTTCAATTAATGTATACCCAATGATTATCAATTTAAATTGGTTTTTTGGGTGTCAAGATAACTCATTATTCGATGTCTTTATTGGGTTTAATGCCAATCATTAAATGGATTATGTAATAGATATTGACAATTTGTTATCATCCTTATTTATAGCAAATTTTGTCCCATGTTGCAATTATGACAATTTAGTATTATTCCAGGACCATTCAATTACATTATAGACATTTGGTAATGGATGTTTTAGATAATAAAGACGAAATTCCAAAAATCAATAACTACATTTCTATCCAAGTCATTAAGATAACAATTGTTAAAAGTTATTGCTTGTGAAATTATACTGTTAAAATGATCGAATGTTTTAAACTAATTGACCTAAAAAACAATTTTCTAAAATTGCTTAACAAATTTTTATACACATACCTTCACCTTATTTGTTTCATGTTTACAATAACCCCCACAATTTTATGAACATACTCTTAAATATTTGTGAAGTCTTGATTGGTCATAGTTGGTTGTTCTTGTTTTTTTCTCATATTTGTCATTGTAATAAATATGTCTTTGGTGGCACCTTCTATTCATATGCTATTATTTCTTTTTTTTCTCTCATTATAAATATTTTTATAAATACCCATTTATCAAAAAATATTTTGTATCCTACTTAAATTAAAGGTAATATTTAATAATTTCCTTTTTATATAACCATGGGTCTGAAAATTGGAGTGCAATTATACAATGGACACATATTGTAAAATTTCGTTATTTTCACATTTGGCATAAATTTTTTATATTAAATCCTTCTTGAGATTTCCTTTCCTTCCTAGCCAAATCATTTTACATCATGCCCAAGTTTGTTGCTTCTATCTCTTCAAATGCCTCGCGATAATTTTACATCATAAATAATTTTTTTAACCATTTAACCCATTTCAATTCTTTGAAATGTCATTCTTGATTTAAGTGTGTTCCTTTAAAGTTTGTTTCATGTAGAAAATTATTTGATCTCTCTCGATTAATAGTTCCTATTGAACTTTTAAAATAAAAATTCTTCTTTAAATGAAATTCCATTGAAACTATATGCATATTTCGTCTCTACCCTTACCGTCCTGAATGTGCCCCTCATTCTCCTTTATTTTTAAATTAATTTCAATGTACTCCTCTTCGTTTTTAAAAATCTTTTACAAAACAATGAAGCTAAAAAGTAGATAAGCCACTAGTCCTACTCTCAAAGGTTCTCATTGCCACCGAACATACTCTATCTTATTTGATGGATTATAGTGGGTTAAGCATGTAAAAAAAGGATTGTTATAACATTCTTGGAAAATATTCATCATGACAATAACTATTTCTTCTCTTTCAATTCTCCCAAAATTCAATGTACCTAGATATTTCCATATTTATATGTACGAACATTTGTTACAAAATTTTTATCATGGTTCGTCTGGCTACTACACAACTATATAACAACTTATGAGAAAATCATTTATGTATTTGGAGGGTGGATTGTTTTTTATAATCAGGCTTTCAAAGTGTTTTATAGGGCAAATATCATAAGGTTTTAAAATCCCAAAGGGTGGAAGATGTAACCTAATCAAATCTTTCAAAGTGAAGGAGTTATTTTGTAAGGGAGACAATTATTTCATAAGGCATTGATTACCTCGGTTGTTACATAATGTAAGTCCATGCTATTAGGGAATTATTGTGTAGACGTTGGGCTTTGCCCTTGATGCTCACATAAAAACAATATGGATTTACCATTTACATAACATCGTAATTTAGAAAATTCTAATTCGCAATATTCACACTAACATCTTATTGGGTCTTGTGCATTTATTTTTTTCATTTAACATAATTAGTTAAACGTGCATTTATGAGTTGTTTCATTACAACCTTTCCATCGGTCATATTCGTTGAACGTTGATAACTTTTTCTTTTGATTTTTGTTTTGTTGAAATTGTTCACAAAACATGGATCACTACATTTATAAACTTTGCGTTGTGACAAAATATCCTTCTTTTTTTTTAGCCTCGCATCAATACACACTACTTGTGATTTCATATCATGTAGATGAAAAGACACATGTCGATGGATAGGGGAAAAAATGAGATAACAATAAAATGGAGGTAGTTATTAAAAAACGTAGGAAATAGTTGTTAAAAAGTTATGAAGAGAGGGAAGTTGTTATTAAGAAATAAATGTCGTAATTAAGTTTGAAAATGAGGCAATTATTTTTGGAATGGTATATGGACAACCTTACGAAGGATTCCAAAAAATCCCACATATAGCAGTTCCAATTAGTTATCATTGGAATTTACTTTTTCACCTTCTTCCTTGATGTTTGCTTCTTACTACAACATTCTTCAACATGTTTAGTGTTCATGGTGGTGAACTAAATTGTGGTTTGTGTAGTTTAAAAAACTTTGTTGCCATCTTCTTGAATCTATATTCTTCTACCTTTCTTTTTGACAATCCATAGTCAATGATTAGAAATGGCACCATTTTATGTTGAAGGCAAGGTTGATCTTATGATTTTAGTTCATGATTATGGGAACGCAAAAGTCACGGAAAAAGGTTTGTCCTATATCTTTGGTTTTTAGTGTGGTTATATTCATGTCTTTAAAAGATGATGTTTATGATGACAATAATGTTGTCAAAAATTAAATATACCAAAAGTTTGTTTCAAATCCTAATGGGGTCCATTCGGATGTCAAGGTAGGGAGGTATAGGATTGTTGGTGACAACTTTATATAGTGTTCTCAAGGCACAATCCTCACCTTAGGGACAATTGCATATGTGGTGAATGTGGTTCTTGAGGCTTTTGTTGTGAAGCAAGAAGTGCTAGACAAAGATGATACTTTAGTTTCATATTTGCATTTCCCTTCATCAACCTATATTGATCTTAGGGACTCTTTTGATGAGGATGTCTCCTTGCTTGTGAATTTTTGGTTCATTTTCGCCTTTGGTTTCAAATGTGTACATTGTGGAGGACGTGGTTTCAAATCTAAATTAGGTTTAGGGTAAGAGCTTTGAGACTGTAATGGATTGTTTGAAAGTAATGTCTATTGCACCACATTCATCAAATGAGTTGAGGTCACTGTACTACAACAAGATCAAAGTCTAATATGTTTCCTTTTTGCCCATCACATTTAATAACATCATCTTTGGATTGCCACCCATCCATTTTCCAACTAGCCATTTTAGACAAATGTAAGGCATGGACCGCATACAAGTACAACGGTCATGCTTGGTGTAAGGTGAAAACCTCCAACATCAAGAACAATTTTGGTTTGGGATTTAGAAGCACCAGGTGTTTGGGGCACCTGCATTGCAATAATGATTCCTACGAGCATTTTTTCTACTTTGTTGTTTAAAACGAAGTAAGTTGCATTGGTGAGTTTGCCAAATTCCAATGATTGGCCAATTTGCACTAGGACCTCTTGATTGTATAATTATGTGCAGGTTTTGTGTTGCAAGTCTTTTTATGTGTGAATATTTGCCCATGTTGGATGTACTTTATTATCCAAAAACTTCAATCCTTTTTAAGAGTTGCAATTCACCTTGGCACACACGAGCACCATGTTGTAAAAGGTATGTCCAAGGAGTCTTTGGAAGAAATCAAGGTTTTGGTAGAAGGTTAAGTTTATCATACCCTTGATGCCAAATTTTTTGCAATTGCCTTGAATGAAAATAAAGCCTTTTTGGCACATCATTTGTTCAATGAGATTGGCAAAGGACTTACGAAAATTCTTCAAGGTGACGAACAAGTTCCAACCCTTGTGTTCTCCCAACATCCGAAACCTCATTGCATCCTTTAAGCATAATGCTAGTATTAGAGGCCCCATGGATAACATACTTCTTCTTAAGTTGAAGAGTCCTTATGACTACATCCAATATAATTGTTTCCATGGACAAATGGTTGGGCAAAAAATGTTTATGTTTAAAATGTCGTTATATGGGCTAGCAAGTGCGGTTGATTTGATGAAGCGCATGCAACCTAGTGGTGATTTACAAAATTGTTGGTTGATGTTTGATCTTGTCAAATGTGTTTAGGAATGGACAACCATGGCTTGTTATGTTTATGACCGAATGTATTACAAAGTGATCACCATTGTAATTTGCGACATGTAATTTGAATCCATAGAAGCTTAATGTGTCATGTGGACAAAATTAAACCACATGATACTCATGTTTGGTTTTGCAAACTGTAATTTCAAATGGTTCATGGCAGATAGTGCACTTGTCAATTGGAATGTTGTCCATATTGTGTATAGTTCTAAAGATGCTTTTGTGAAGATGGTTGATAAGGAACGAACTCACTTGTTCCATTGGGCTTAGTCGCTTGATAAACATACAAAACAATTGATTGCATTGGAATTACAAGAATGACACAAGGTCTTATGTTTCGAATATAAGAACGCAACATCTTTGGAACAAATGGATGTTCGATATGTTACAATTTGATATTGGTGGTATTCTTCAAGGGTCACTCCTGAAAGTGCAATTCATGAGCTCAATAACTAGTTGGGTTTTGGGTATTTCCATGTGAAACAATGGCGGGGAACTTCATGCTACACGTGAGACACCTTGACTTGCGTGAAGTTGTAAAATATCGTTTTCATGATTCTAATATATGATTTGCCTTCCTTTGAAAACACTTGCAGAAGTTCAACCCTAAGGAACTTACCGACATGCCAACTTGTAACATGTATGAAACATTCCATAATATTTAGCTGTAGCAATTTGGGAAAAGTGTTGGATGCCTTTTCATTGTGACTTTTGATGATTATGTTAGGGCGTTCATACAAAGTGCATATTATAGGGTATATTTGAATGGTGGAAGATGCGGAAAGGGTCTTGGTAGGGATGCATTGAAATTGTGGTGAGTAAGCCAATCTAATGACATGTTGTAAATGGCCAACACCATCGCTAAATACACCAATAGGTCTTCCTTCACTATTAGGATACTTCATTTGGAAGGTCAAGAAGTTTTTGGATCCACAAAACGGAAGGATGACATAACCCCATGGTTAGAGGGTGATTGACACAAGCATGATCATGTGAATTTTTCTTAATCGAGAATTAATGCAATGTTAAGTGGCTTCGTTGGTTCAAATGTTGATGTTGGTGAATCTAGTGGGATTTTTAGGGATGAAACATTTGTTTTAACTTTTTAGGGATTGAAGGTTCAAGAGCGTGTGTGTGGGGATGGTGTGTGGAGAATTGAAAGTTTCCCACCATCAAATACTCTAACACACTCCCAACTCCTTGAAAGACTCAAATGTGAGTCCAAGTAGAAAACAACGGAAGAAAGAGGAGTCAAAGCACACTCCCTAGCTCACAACACTTTGAGGGGGTAGAGGGGCGTGCTGGAGCTCCAAGATGGGACTAGGAAGAGTTGACAAGCTTCACTCACTCACACGGGCCTGCACAAAACCCACACAAGGTGGTTAGTGCGTAGTTGGAACACTTTTGGTGTTAGGACAAACCACGGGCAACACGGACACACAAGACTCACCACGGCCCGGACTTGGGGGAAGCCACCACCTTCCCCCTTATAGTATACTTCGCACCTCTCCATGGGGCCCACATCCAAATGAGTTTTTTGTCCCGGGACTCCCAAATGGGAGTCTCGAAATCGACCAAGTTGGGATTCCCGAGACTTTGGAGCCCCATAACTTTGCGAACAAGCCTTGGATCGAGATACAGTCTAAAGCAAAGTTGTACTCCTCATTGAGAGCTTTCCAATGGTATGTCGCATGCCATCTGTAGACAAATAAATCGGGCGAATTCTCAACTTTTTTCTGGTTGGGAGTCAAACTAGCAGTTTGACTCTCAACCCTTCTTTTGGCCATAACTTGTGTTTTAGATGTCCAAATGAGCAATGCGAGCCCATTTTAAACATCTAAATTCCAAAAGCTTTTCAATGATATAAAAAGGTCACAAGCCATTGAGTTTTGACCCCTGAAATTACTCTCTAAAGTTTTGGGAGTCCACCGGGACTCCATCTCCCAAAGTGGGAGTTGCCTTGGGAGTGCGAGGGTTCACTCCCTCACACTTTCCTACACCCCCGGGAGTATGTGATGTGACTCCCGGGCTTTCTCTTGGCCTGCACCCTTGCAACCCCTTTGCTTTGGTCGCGAGCCCAAAATTAGGGTTGTGATATATTCATTGTTCTACAGTTCAAAGAGATTCAATGAAACATTTTGACGCCAAAATCATTGCCAGAAAAATAGTTTGTGGCATATTTAGTCCATGTTAGGATGGTTTGTTGTCTAATTTGAAAGGGTCTACACCAATCCGTCACAAGTTTTGGTTTTATGTAGATGATTTGATTCATTTGTTCGAGGAATTAGAAAGTAGTATTGTATCGATAGGCCATTTGTCCCATCAACATGGCCAATGCAAGTAGGGACCAATTTGATTGAATTTGAGGTGACAACTTTGGAGGAGGCATGATTTGTTTTGTGTGAAACACGCAAATGTGCTCCTCAAACCTTTTTTGCAAATGAAAGTATTACACCTTGTAACCAACTTGTAGATCTTAAAACTTGGCCAAAAACTTGCAATAACAAGCCTATTCAGCAAATAACAATGCTCAAGCTTTCAATGCAACAAACAAATAGGTGGGAAGCTGGATAAATTTTTGAGGTTGTTGTTTTGCCACCTATTAAAGTTCCTCCACCATGATTGGAAATTTCCCTAATTGCACTTGTGTTGAATTCATACAAATGATGGCAAGTTCTTTGGGTGATTGGGGGAAGTGGGTGCATTACAAACATCTCTATTTCATGCTGTAAAATGTGATGTATTATGGCCAAACAAAACTTTTCATTCATTTCTCGACATGGAATTGAACTGAAGTGCAACACATAACAAATCGTGCTAAGGTGATATTTCAAGGAATAATTGGAATGTTGTTGTCGAGTTATGACATGCGATAAAAGGGATTTCCGACTGGGCATTGGTTTTTGTGTTTGTAGATTACCATAGATAGTATTAATTGCATTATTCTTCTACCAAAGCAAGATCATGTTTATCATTGTCATGTGTTGTGCCACTTGTGTTTTGTTAAAGAATGAAAATATCCATGTTTGTAATGCAATGACAAAATATCACTTGAACATTTTGAAATGTACTTTCTGAGTATCGTTCTATACATAACATCCAACCCATTAACAAACACTAATATATTATTCAATAAACTTCAGAGAACAAACAAGCCATGGTTTTAGGGATAATCGTTTACCAAATATAAGTTCATTTGGAAAGTTTCATTGAACAAGGTTTCATTATGATGAATTTCATCCATTATGATTTCATCCATGTTCACGTGGTAGAATATTTTGCTATGTCATTTTAGATTTTATTTTACCTAGCAAGAATATTCCAAGAAAATGCTATCCCACATCATCAAAATATTCTTTAAATTTTTTTACCATGCTCACATGCTCATGTTCACACATTCACAAAATAATGTCATTGCATCTATTAACCATCTAAAGACCCTATGCATGCATTTATTTTATCAAAACTTCACCCAAATTTATGTGAAAATTTCAAGCTAGTAGATCACCAAAAAGCTCTAAAAATGACCCATACAACCTCAAAAAGAAAATTAGAATATATATCTCCATCACCCACATCCATTTGAAAGTTTTTTTTTAAAAAAATTCTGGTTTATTAGGCTTTTTAAGTGTTAATATTTTCTAGAACAAGGTCATGATTTTTTGTTTTGTCTTTCTAAAGGTCAAACTTATGATTGTGGGTGGCTTGGATTGCTTTCTATGTCAATCCCTTAGTTTGATTTTTGTGAAATCTAACAAACTTAAGTGTTTTTTTTTCTCTTAACTTGCCCTCTTGATAATAACTTAACATTGAACATTAGTTGTAGGTATGGTATATAAAACAATAGGTTATCAATAATCCATTATACTATGGTATATAAGGCAATTGGTTGATCAATAGTTTATTGTACTATGGCATATAAGGCAATTGGTCCATCAATAATTGTTTGTTCCATTATAGTTTACCGACCATGGCATTGCTTTTCTTTTGGCTTTACAATATATTTTTTAAAACACTTACTTCCTTGACTACAAAACACATGCTTGCCAGTGTTTTTTCTATCATTTTAGTGATGTAGCATTGCTGGAGAACATAAAAAAAAAGTTGGCGTTGATGGCAAAAAGGCTTGGGAAATTTATTAAAACAATAGAAAAAACTGGCCTAACAGTAGAAACGTGCATGAATCTGCGAACTCTTATTTGAGATGTGATCATTCATGGCCAAAAGAAAAAAAAAATCTGCAAAAGACTATTCTTTTTATGCATATTTTTGGTGCAATTTTGCACCAGTTTGCCAAGGAAAAAAGACCACTGATGTTCACACGACAAAGGATATCCTATGTTGTCATAATCTGAGATAATAGTAACTACACAAAGAATGACATAAGTTATATTAGGATTAATGCTTAACCAAATGTTTAATAGGTAACAAACAACAAGCCTCAAACACCAACAATAATAGATAAGATGACCATTCCATCACCATACAAACAAGTCATCATATATGACAATTTTTCACAAACATTATAATATCATCATGAATAACATGATGATATTTTTCTTAGTGTTTAAGGATGGCACCTTATGATAAAACATGTTGCCTCCTCTATGTGCAAATGATCTATATATTTAGGGCCACTTCACACTAGGGCCTAATTTATAAGTCTCAATTCAATTGAGCAATCTATCCATACTAGAGTTCCAAATTAGGACCAAGTTCTTCACATTATTAACCAATTTACAGATCCCAAACCATGAGTGGGAGTTTTACAACTTGGAGCTCCCACAACCATGTCAATGTCCAAATTAAGTTGAAGTGGATAATGACAAACTTTATGTATCCTTGGATATGAATTTACATGTTCAATAATTTTAATAAAGCACACTTGGATCTACAAGTGTGAATTGATAACAATAATAATTTCTAATAAATTATAATAGGGTAAATAGGCCTGTGAGTGAACACTTTGGAACACAAAGGAAATTGAATCCTTACACATTATTCCTCTACTTTTGAAGCTCAAAGAACATTTGTAGCCCTTCACCTAGCACTTCCAACATAAAAAAAATTGTTCAATTCCATAAAAGAATGGGGAAGATATGGGGTGTTTGATGAAAAGGGTTTCAAGGTTTATGATAAGTGAATTACAACATATTAAGATTTTGAGCTTAAAATTTTCGATTTTACATTTTTGCCTCTAGAAGTCAAAGAAGTTTTGTAAAGCCTTAATTGGCACACCCATCAAGTTTTTAATCACTCAAAACAAAAGAGAAAGATATGGGGTTGGAACTAAAGAGGGATCTAGAGATCTTTTTTCAAATTTGTTGAAACAAACTATCATTCGTCCTCTTTTTGTGTTTTTTGTGCTGCTCCTTTGCGTTTGTCATTCAAAGAACCTTTGTAACCTTCCAGTTTGTGTGTCCAATGACACAAAAATCATTCAATTTGGTTAATGAATGGGGAAAATATTGGAAAGTGTTTGATGATAGGTATATGAGCTATTCTACCCTAGTAATTATATCTTGATACAGTTAAATCCACACACAACCCTTGTAGATGACAAAGAGGTGATGGAGAGTGGATATTTTCATCCAACTTCTGACCTTTGACATAAGGTTTCTTTTGGAGTTAGTTGGTCCTGCACAACCGTTTGATTTTGTGTTGAAAATGACAGATTTCAAAGAAAGCAAGGGATCACTTGTAACTATTAAGTCTTGTGTGTGTTTTCTAGACAATCCAAGGATTGCAAAATGGTGATGGCCACTAGGGCATTAGTTGTGTGTCATTGAAGTCATTGGAAATTTCGAAGAAGGTAGCTCATGACAAAGGGCATAAGCTTGTGATGAGGCAAAAAAATGTATTAAGAAAAATGTGAGGGGAATAATTCAATATTTAATCTTGATGGACCAATTTTTTATCTTATTTAATAGAAGCTAAAATAAACTCATGGTTCTAAACTCAAAAGAAATATTTTAAAGTTCACATGAACCATTAGTGAAAAAAATCATCAATTTAAAAAATACTTTCAAACTTATTCTAACAAAGAAGTTTTTTGATACAATTGTCATCCATGACATCTTCACAACAAAATCATGTCCTTCCTTGTAGACGAAATAACAATTCTATTTAAAAATTCATATTAATTCATAATGTTCAACCATTATGGATGGATTTCCTCTAAAATTATTTGGTTCTTTTTAATGCATCATCCAACATTCCATAATGGATGAAATTTAACCATTAGATCATGAATTTCCAATCAATATTGGAGGAAATTAATCTATCATAGTACTTTGCATCCATAAGGATAATCATGAAGTTGTTTAAGAAATCAATTTGAACAGTGGGTTGTATGGAAGCTTTTTTGACCTAGTTCTTGAAGAGATTGGTGTCCATAAGTACCTATATTCTATGCAAACAATTGCCTTTAGTCAAACCAATAGCAATTTCAAATACAATCTTTGAACAAAGCCTTCTTTATCTTTTCTTTGTGGTCACAAATGGCACATAGTTTAAACAATTCCATATTTTATAACCTTATTTGTGTTCAATGTTTTTGTGTATGGTTGGGATTATGTTTGAATGTATTTAATTATAGTTGTCACAA
>Ga0116228_10005147_pt1 | contig 11650 bp, 8 predicted proteins | sample S1TSphfallax_2_FD_89694 | JGI IMG/M metagenome (GOLD analysis project Ga0116228, IMG submission 89694) | Host-associated microbial communities from peat moss isolated from Minnesota, USA - S1T2_Fc - Sphagnum fallax MG | ecosystem: Host-associated > Plants > Peat moss > Unclassified | place: USA...
GAACTTGGGGGAAACCACCACCTTCCCCCTTATAGTATACTTGGATATACTTTGTGCTTGGCCACAGGACTAACACCCAAATGGCATTTTGTCCTGAAATTCCCACAACTAGGATTCCCACAACTTTGGGGGTCCATAACTTTGCATGCAGACCTCTGATTGAAATGAAGTTTAAAGCAAAGTTGTAGCCTTCATCGAGAGCTTTCCAACGATATGTTGCACGTCACCTGGACATGGGGAATTGGGGTGATTTCTAACTTTTAGTGATTGGGAATCAAATTGCCAATTTGATTCCTGACCTTTCTTTTGACCATAACTTGTGTTTGAAGTGTCCAAATGGGTCATGCAAACCCATTTTAGACATCTAAGTTTTAAGAGATTTTCAATGATATAAGGAACTCCTCAATCCATTCAGTTTTGACCCCTGTAATTACTTTTTGAAAATTTGGGACTCCATCGGGGTTCCAACCAACTCCCAAAGTGGAAGCTCCCTTGGGAGTGTGAGGGTTCATTCTCTCACACTTTCCTACATTTTCGGGAGCATGAGGTGTGACTCTCAGGCTTTTTTCTTGGCCCGCAACCTTGCAAGCCCTTGCTTCGGTCGTAAACCCAAGGCTAGAGTTGCCTGGTAATAATACCAAGTTAGAGGGGGTCTAATTTTAAGATGAAAACACACCTCTTACGGTTCGGGGTTTTCGTCACAAAGGTGGTAGGTTAGTGTCAAATTTAAAGATGATTCCCAAGGCGGTTCTTTATTCATCTTTGTAATTTAAAGCTCGTAAAACATAGACATGTGCAAGGCCATGAAATCAAAGAAGGAAAAAAAATCTTCAATCAAAATCAACTTAGCAATGAGTGTGTAGAAGACTTGGTATTTTGATATGCATGATTATAATTTATATGTTAAGGGAAAAAAAAAGATACGAAATAAAGGTCTAGAACCATGGTAAAAAAAAACTCTAAAATCAATGGAAAAAATGTTTAAATAAAATCTTGTGGGGTGAAAAATGAAAGGAGGTGAAAATGATGTTTCCTTTTTTTTTCTCCTTTTCCTTCCAAAACCAATCAAGCATGGAACATTCCAAAGGCCACCAAGCTTGGAACCTTCCAAAAGCCACCAAGCTTGGAACCTTCCATTGGCCACCATGTTAGGGTTTTCCTTCACCTCCTTCCTTCCCCTTCTCTTTAAAGGCACAAATTTGGATCATTTGTTTTTATATTTTTGAATGTGACTTCGATTTGAATTTTTGAAAATTTGTTCCTACAACTTTCCATGGGAAGAGAAGAATGATTAAGTCTTAGTAGATGGTGGAAAGAGGGAAAATAGATTGGATGATAGTAAGACTTTGGAGAGAATGGAAATGAGTAGGGGTAGATTTGAAGCTTGAAATCTTAAAGAAATTTCATAAAAAATTTCAGGTTTTACGGCACAACTTTTTACTAGTTTAAGTACAGGGCTTGAGATTTGGTAGGTAGGTACACCTTGTAATAAACTTTCTGATGAACTAATGCAAGCTAAAATTAAATAATGTATGTGATTGCAACAATGTTTTGAGTCACTAAAGGTTTGTTGCCAAGTTGAACATTATGTTCATTTTTTACAATGTGGTTTAAATGGGTGATAATTTAACATAAAATTGTAAGATTTGGAAAGTTTAAATTTTGAAAATATATCTATTAATTACAAATCATAAATGATGCATTAAAAATAAACTATTTGTTTTCAACTACAAATGTAATTCAATATCTGAAGATACAATTTGTATTTTTCCTTCACTAATAATTATGTGCCTTTGAGTATAATCACCTCATAGAACCAAGAATAGAGGGACAAAAAGTTACTTCACAAACTCATAACACTTCGGGGGTAGGAAGGTGTGCTAGAGCTCTAGGATGGGACTAGGACGAATTCATAAAAGAAAGTCAAAATGAAATCAACTTACATAACCAAGGAAAGAAGGTGGTTAATGCAAATTGAATGTAAGTGGTGTGATAGACTTAATAGGGACAACTTTAAACACAAGCTTCACACAGCCCACAACCTTTGGGAAAAGGCACCACTCCCTTCCCTATAACATACTTTGTGCTTCTCTATGGGGGCTACATACAAATGACATTTTTTCCCAGGACTCCCAAGTGGGAGTCCCAAAATTAAAATTCTTGTTGTTTTAAAACTTTGGACGTTCATATTTTCTTCAAATCAAATATGTTTTGAGCATGTGAAGACAACATCTTATAACTTTAAAACTAACCTTTTCAATGGTGTATCACATGTTTTAATCATAATTGATTTGACCTTTGATTTAAGGGGATTTGTGGTCGGGAGTTAAATTTTCAATTTAACCCCCAACCTTTCTTTTGATCATAACTCATGCATATCAAGTCTAAATGAGTAATGTGATGGCACTTTAAGCCTCTACACTTCAAGACCTTTTCAATTTATCATGGGGGCTTACTTTGGTGTTTTTTCCCCTTTTCAACCAAAGTTTTAAACATTCAAGACTCTCTCACAAATGTAGCTCCCAAAATGGGAATGCACTTAAGAGTCATTGGGCTCCATTTTTTACACTATCCCCCATTTGTGAAAGTGTATTTCACACCCAAAACACATTCTTAACCTCATGGGGTTTTGAACTTTACACTTAGTCATGAATCCAATGTTAAAGTTATGATAATGCAGTTGGCACAAAGCATAGCTAGACCTTCATTTAGTGTATCATTATGTGTTGGGTTGTTTTGCAAAAAAGTTTGATCTTTTGAAAACTTCACCTTGTGTGACTTAGATAATTTTGATGTAATTATAAAAAACACACTTCTAAATGCTTACAAAGTAAACATCCTCTATAACAAAAGCAAGTTGAGAATTTATGCCAAAATTGGCTTTAAGTTGGTGAACTTAAATGTGGATTATAATTCTTCATTGGTAGAATGGGAGTTAACTTTGTTGTTTTGGTTAGTGAATTAGAGTCACCTAATTTTCTAATTTTGATGTCTTTGAGAGTCCCCAAGAGGAACCTAAACCACAAGGGGAAAAACAACCTTTTGTTTATGTTATAAATTCATTCAATAAAAATTTGGAGGTTCAAACAAATGAATTCCTCAATGCCCTTCCACCATGTAGAAAGGTTGACCATAAAACAGAATTGGTGTTTAAAGTGGCCCTACCATCCAAGTTAAACCAGAGGGAATTAAAAGAGCTTAAAAGATAATTAATTAACATGCTCAATTGGGGAATATTTGGGCAAAGCACATCACCTTATGAGGCACCAATTTTGTTTGTTGATAAAAAGGATGGCAAGTTGACAATGTGTATTGACTATTGTGCCTTAAATAAAATAACAAGAAAAAACAATTATCCTCTACCCCACATTGATGATTTTATGGATTGTTTCAATGGGGCAAAATATTTAATCGAATTGATTTAAAGTTGGGTTATTATCAAATCCACATTGTGGATGAAGATGTGGAGAAAACAGCCATGAAGACCAAATATGGTTCATACGAATTTCCTAATGATGCCATTTCGATTGTGCAACACTCCATTGATGGTCATGACCTTCATGAATTTTATCTTCCATGAGAAGTTGAACAAATTTGTAACCATTTAGATTGATGATATCTTGGTGTACTTCAAGATAATAGAAGAGCATGTAGAACATTTTTAATGTGTTTTGAATAAGCTTCATCAAAACAAACTTTTTGCCAACAAGGCAAAAATTGAGTTTACTAAGAAATCCAAAAATATGAACTTCCTTGGGCACATCCTCTCAAGTGAAGAGGTAAGGCTCAACCCAAGGAAATTAAAAGCCATAAAAGACTAGAAAAAACCAATCACTATCAAAGGAATATGATCCTTCCTAAGCTTGGCCAACTCTATTAAAAATTCATCAAAGGATTTTTCCTAATGTCGACACTGCTTTCGAATATCTTCAAAAAGGAGTTACCTTTCGAATCGAAAGAGGAACAACAAAGGACATTTGAAGAATTGAATAAAAAGGTTTCATCTGCCCCTATATTGAAGTTTCTAAACTTCACCAAATTGTTTAAAGTCCACATTGACGCAAGTGACTTTGTTATCGATGGGGTTTTCATACAAGATGGGCACCCAATTGTGAGAGAAAACACACAAAGGGTGGCCAAGATCATTGTCACATTGTATTTTTTTAAAGGTTCAATGTTTAAACTTCAACCATTTCATTATTATGAAAGATTTTCACAATGTTTTTGCATATTATGGTAGGTCAAAACCCAAATAAACCAAAATTTTAAAAAATTACACTTTTTAATGTAATGTGATGTTAAAATATATTTGTGCCAAAAATATATACATCACAACATATTAAAAAATGCAAATATGTTCAAAATTTTACTAAAATGATTTTTAGTCTTTATGAAATTGACTAAAGATATATTTTGTTCAAATTTATTTCTAGACTGGAGTCTACTTTTTTTTCCTTCTACTTGTTCTATTGGTGATCTCAACAAAGTGTGCATTTAAATATTAATAACTCTAACAAATCTTGTAACTCATTTATCACCTTTATTGGTAAAGAGCTCATAATTTGAAAAAAGAAGGGAAGAAAGTGAATATGACCATATGAATGTGTGTTGTTGATCCAAAGCATCTCACTGTGATAATCATTTTTGAGGGGAAAAAGATAAGTAAAATTGAGCTATTTTCTTTTCTATTAATTTGCACATACTTTTTCTCGCTTTAGATTTAGTACTTGGATGCATTTTACATTGAAATCCAAAGTAGCAATATGATTAATGGGCAAAATCCAGAGCAACAGTATGATTAATTTGGGCTGTTGTTTGTGTATTCAAAGTAAGATTTGATATGCATGGATTTCTCTAGATTTCCCTAGGGAGCTTTTGTTGTCCCTTCCATCACCAAAGGCAACTTGAACTAATTCCTGAAAAAAATTCCCATCATTCCCAACATTTTATAATTGAACAATCATAGGTCCCTCGGCTTGTTGTTTTCTTTGTATTGTTTTCTTTCTACGATGGAAGTAATGGAGGTGCTATATTTGTTCCCAAAAATCAAATAAAATGAACAAACAAAACTCACCACCAAAACTATGCAAGAACCCTTCATGGTCACTTCCTTTTTTATTTTTTGCACTCCACAACGTTTACCAAAATGTGGCAGGGGGTGGAGGGAGGGGGGGACCTATCACCAAACATAGGAAGGAGCCCCATTGCTCACTTTTTGTTTTGTTTTGTTTTTTTTTTTTTTGACACCCCCCACCCATGACCAAAATCTTTGGGGAACAAATTTGAACAATTTTTTTAGGAAGTGAGTGAAAAGAATCCCATCACCAAACATAGGAATCACCTTGGTATTCATTTTTTGTTTCACAATTTACACCTCCCACACCCATGATCAAGTCATCTTATTTTGAATGTTTGTAAAATGAACCTTAACCAAACAGAGGTGCCCCACCCTAATCGCATTTTTTCCCAGTTTTATACCCCCACGGCCACCCCCACTCATGGGGGAGCAACAACTGGTCAGCTCCCATTCACGGCCAAACAACCACTTATTATGGTAGGCAGTTTGATATCTTTTTGGGAATGGATGATTACTCATAGCCAAACACTGTGAAATAAATGACTGACCCCAAAAACTCCAACCCTGAATGGCACCCTAGAAAAGATTGTTCACTCCCTTTTTCGAACCCAACGATCCGATTAGGGGATTTCTAAACTGTTATACGCTGGGTGGGATTCGCCCGCGGCCATTTATTTGGGCGGCCTGAGTGTTCGCCCATTGCTCAGTGATGGGTGGTTCTACCCTAGTACATTGTCATTACCCCTTAGGTAATAAAAAAAGAAATTGAGCTAACCACGGTGGTTAACTAGGGAACTGGAATCCAGTGAAAAAATGTTTCCTGTACACCCATCATCCATCCCTCGTGGTGAGCTGGTGCCTCTTGGTTCATTCTCATTTCCATGGAAGGTTATGACCGTAGGTGGGTACTAGGTACCTGGGAAGGTTACTAGAGAAAACCTAGTGGGGCTCTTATTGCGTTTTCTGAGGACAGCACCCAAGATTTCTTGCAGGTACAACAGGATTTCTAGGTTTCTGAAATTTTGGTTACCACTGATGAAAACTTTTTTAGTCCGAAGGTGGCCGACTGGTGGAGAAGCCTTGAGGGAACGCGCGTGCGCGAGAGAGAGGGTGGCCGCAATCGGCGAGGCGGGAGAAGCGGTGCACCGTTGTTGCAAAACCGTCACACGCTTCGTGATTGGCTTCTGCTCTCGCGAGTCTCTACACACGTGGTCTTCGCACTACCTTCCTCTCGGACTACGGAGTCATCATGTCCGCGTCTACTTACATAGCTGCTCTTCAATCGTGCCGTGTGCCCCAATTTATTCCCTTCGCCTACTAGCTATTTAGATGTATTAGGCAGCTCAGCCTGCCTTTACCTGTGCGCGCTGCTTTACCTATGCTGCTGGCATATTAATGATCATCGGCTCTTCTACAAGTGCCCTTCTAGTACAACTCGCAGTAGTTCTTGCTGAGATAAGAATTTACAAGAGAAGCGAATAGACAGGTCTTCAGTGGAACTGTTGCACACTATATTATACGAGTGATTTAGGACGAGCTCTGCCTAAGTCTGTTTCTACTTCGCTGTGGTAGCTGATCTCGTGATTTGCAAATCTACCCGTGCGATTCGACCGGAACGACAAGTTTTTAGTGTCCTGATCTAGTCTTCACTACCTTATGACGGAAAAACTTCTACATTATGTATAAGATCCCTCTGCGCTAGATGTAGTTATTATTTTTCAGTAAAGTTGTTTTAATACTGTTTTGAGTTCAGAATCTGTCTGATGGTTGATTTGGGTCGTGGCAGAGCTTTGTTTCTGATCTGGTTCATAGATTTCAAATTTCGGGACAACAGAACGTGGTGGTTGAGTAGCCGTCCTCGAGCGCTTTTGTTACGTGTTCCCAAACTCGGTATTATCTAGTAATTCGAGCATAAAGTTCTAGAAATCAGTCGGTGACGAACGTGAGTTGATTGCGCAGACTGGTAATATTGTGCAATCAGGATCGGTCGCGAAATGCTGCGAGGAAGGCTGTCGAAATTGGAGATAGGAAGCGCAAACGGACCGGCATGCCGCAATAACACTCGCACTTCAAACTCGAATCTGTTTGGTGCAGAATCACTCTCGCTATGGATCACGAGTGCCCAACAGAGGTGTGTGGTTTCTATCAGTGACCGCGGCCTACAAGTGCGTTCTTCTTATGGATCGAAAAGAGGGAATGGCGCCTCGGCAGCGTGCATTAGACAATTCATTAAGGGCCTCAAAAAGCTGTCGGTCTCCGAAACCAGATCCAAGTGTACCGATGTCAACTCCCATGATGCTCCGTACTTGGAACTGGCATTGAACCGACAGCTGCACGGTGGGCATTCATCGTCACTGGATTCGAGAGAGTATATTCCATCAGATGATTATATCCGTCGGGAAGGAGAATGGACACCGTATGTCATGAGCAATCAGGCCACCGGAAGGAAACTTGGAGTGCTTTCTGCGCCTCGACAGCCTTTCATTCAGCATGAAAATGACTGCCGGATGGCTCAACGCTCAATCATTCTCTTCGACACGGTACGTAGAACCTCACAACTCATATTAGTAAATGCTGTTTCTTGTATTTGAGCAATATCAATACTAGAGTCTAGAGTCTAGACGATGTCCTACAATTGAACACGAATGCTTTTCCTTTCCCCTACTCTGTCATTACTCCAATTAACACGCTCGACATGGGAACCTGTTCATCCAAGATCATCCGACTCTCACGATCTGCCTTACAATTACTCAAATCTAGTTTCTTAATTGGTACAACCTGCAGGATTCGACAGTCAAAGATTTTTCTGCTGCGCTTAATGCCGCTGAGATTGCATTGCGAGAAAAAGAATCGATCATCTATTCTATTAGAGAGAGTTCACTGTCGAACTTGTGGAAACGAGTATTTGGGAAGAGAAGGATGAAGAGCTTGGTTCTTTTGAACTTTCTAGCAGCGCTGTATGGGTCCAGCACCGTAGCCGGCAAGTTTGCCGCAGATGCGGCCCCAGCACTGCCTGCCAGTATGAGCACCATGGTGCGCTTCTGCTCAGCAGTTATGTTTTTCCTCCCAACATTGAAGACCGTTATCAAAAGCTCCGATGTGCCTGTAGTCAAAGCTGGAGTAGAGCTCGGAGGATTGTTATTCGCAGCTACGATTCTCGAGACGTTAGGAAACGGAGGTGCTTCCAGCGACGCACCCCTTCTCTTTGCTTTCACAGTGAGTAACACTTCTACAAATCACAGTTGTACACGTGCAATTTGAAAAGTTCAATTTCACTACTGATCTTCGAATTAGTCTGGTAATCGCAGATACGCTGCGCAAACAAGTCATAGGGTCCTCTAAATATTGGTCGAGCACGTAGATTAAATGCAGCAGGAGACATCAAAGAATTTCAATGGACATTGGTGTCTATGTATTTTTGACACTGAGTGCTCATACGGTTTCCATTTGAATTGAAAATCGGCTAGGTGATTTTTGTTCCTATCATGGAGCTCTGTGCAGGCCGTCAGTCTGTCCGCAAAACAACAAGACTTGCTTCACTCGTCGCTCTTTCAGGTACATCACTAGATAGTAGATGTTCTTCCCAAACTCATCAATGCAGTAGAAGTTGTTTTATGTGCGATCTTTGAAATACATTGAGCATGGTGTTACTGTCTTTGAGCTGGGTGGATTCTGTTCAAACTCAGACATAATTCTTCAGAACGAACACAATTTTTTTTCAGCACGGTTCTTGATGGATCTGAGCAGAGACAAGCTTTAAACTGCACAATACGAGTCAATTTTGTAAGCTTCAAATTCTGTCGTAAAGGATGCCTTGATTAAAGGACAGTTGTATATTATTGCAACTAGGGAGTCACATCCTTGTTTTGGTTTGCTGTGCAGGGATGGGGCTTCTAGAAGAAGAGGGATTTGGATGGAAGGGTATCTCTCTGCCACAAATTGAAGATCTATGGGGTTTGGCAGCGTCGGCGATCTACGGAGTGCACATATTCCGAGCAGAAGGTCACAGCACTCGCGTCGATCCGCTGTCGTTGACTGCAGTGCAATGTGGCACGCTTGCGGCGCTCAGTATCTTGTGGGAAGCTTGCAGACTCAGCCAAAATCCGAGCACTAATTGCAGGCAATACTTGATGCAGTTGCAGTCCCTGCCTTGGTGTCCTCTTGTCTATAGCGGCCTCGTGTGTGCCGGGCTCTGCAGCTGGCTGGAACTTCGCGGTCTTCGATCGGTGCCTGCTTCGACAGTGACGATGATCAACACGACAATTCCTATATGGGGCGCCTTCCTCTCTTTCCTGCTGCGAGGCGATGTTCCGGGCGAGTCGGCCGTTCTCGGCGGATCCGTGATCCTCTGTGCGAGCTTGTTCGCGCAAATTGCTACGAAGCAGGACAATCTGAACGCCCCCAAAATTACGTGCAAGGCGCAGACATTCGAGTATCGATCTCTCTCAGGCAGAAACTCGGAGACTTCAAAATCTCGAGCATATGATCACAGAAAAGAGCCTCGGGCTAACGCAGGATCAACCGCTAAACGTTTTACACCAGCCGACCATGTCCAAGGAGCGATCATCAGCTCCCAGCTCAAGTTTCCTTACTATGCTGCTCAAGTCAAGAAACTTTTGGCGGAGGTAAAACTCAAGCTTGCGTCGGCGAAGAGTGCAGTGGTGTCGTTGCATGCATTCGTCAGTACCAGTTCAATTGTATCCAATCAATCACAACCGGCTGCAGGTACCGCCGTCCATGCGAGCACGACGGCTTCAAGCGCCATAAGTGCCGCAGCATCAGTCCATCAAGCCGTGAACAACGTCGTCGCTGGAGCCGGTATCAGCGCGTCAACTCCTACTGCACAGGTTCCTCTGCAAGTTATAACATCTGGAGTACCCCAGCTCCCCCATGCATCAACGTATATGCAATCGGCGCCGCAGTGGCTCGATTCGATGGTCGTCGCACTCATAAATTCACTTGGTACGGCCACGACAGGGCTCGAGTGCACCGCCATCGCTTTGGGATCGGACGTAATGCAAGCCGTGGAGCATGCCGAAGGTATTGTTAACCTAGCTGAGAACCTTTTGCAGCATATTCTGTACGCCGCTGCATCTTTGGCGAGCACGGTTACCTTCCAAGCGTTCCAAATGACGTCAAGTCTAACAGCTAACAATCTCCCGAGCCTGCTTCAATTTGACGTCATAGCTTCTCTTGTGGACGAAAGTACACTAGGCGTCAATTCTCTCGACTCCGTTATTCCTTTGCTACTTTATCACTCCCATCTCGTCGAACAACCCTCCTTGAAGCTGCTCGCAAATCTGTCGAACATTTACCACTCATAAATCAATGACAACTAATGCTGACAAATTCGTCGTTGAGCTTCTAGATATCACACAACTAATGCTAATTTATTAGCTCACTTGCAGATTACTGCAGCTTGATTAACAAGCACAGTCGAGAGATTACAGTCTAAGGACGAGTGTATACATTTGAAAGTTCTCAGCACACCAGTCAAAGTATGAGTCTGCCAACCACAAATTAATCATAGCGAACTAACAGATAGTAGTCAAGCTTCTAGAGACAACACACAACAAAGCACTGATTAGCAAAACTATGATCAAAATTAGTTTATCGAAACTAGAAGCATTATTGAATCTTTAATTAGATGGTATTCATGAGCTGTCGATGTGCAGCAGTGTTTTTTTGGGGTGGCGAAATTTTGCAACTTGGCGAATTTTGTTTTTACACAATGAAAAAAACCAAGAAGTTTTTGTGATTCTTAAGGATTTTCTTCTTCATTTTAAGAAATAGAAATAATTAAATTAGTCACATCTAGACCTAGGCACTTCCTAGGTCGCCACTTGTAGGGAAAACATTAAACAGGCCAAAAGGAAATGAATGCTGTCAGTACAAAAGTACTGCTGCGATTTTTTCCTTCAGTCTGCCCATTTGCCCGGTTTATTTTCACCTTGTCATGCCTAGGCATGTTTTGAGTCCATGTTATGCACGTTATGAACACACTAGAGGTATAAAGGGGTATGTAACATATTACTTGGCATGAGGTTAAAAGTTCAAAACATGCCGTATTATATGAGGTTGCAAGTGCAAAACATGCCTGGGTGTCACTTGAAAAAATATGGATGGGGCAAATGGGCAGACTGAAGGAAAAAATCGCAGCAGTACTTTTGTACTGACTGCATTCATTTCCTTTGGCCCGTTTAGTATTTTCCCACTTGTAGCAGGTAAAAATGGTACAGCCCACCTAAGAAGTAGCCATTTAATGCTAATTAATGCTGGGGATATTTGCCATGGACCTACTTGAGGAATTTGAAAAACAAAACCTTGATCTGCAGATATCATGCACACAGTTTTTTTAGAATATTAAGTGAACTTTTGTAATGTCTGCAATAACAACCCATTGCTGATGTAATGTCCTCCAGACACATCACCAAACATATATTGGTACCGCAAACACAAATTATGTGTCTTATTATGCATACTTGGGTGGGTGATGGACACTAAGAGGCATAACAGAACCCAATGTTTTTGTCTAAGCATCATCCAGCTTTTTTCCTCAAATGATGAATGGGC
>Ga0116228_10005148_pt1 | contig 11648 bp, 11 predicted proteins | sample S1TSphfallax_2_FD_89694 | JGI IMG/M metagenome (GOLD analysis project Ga0116228, IMG submission 89694) | Host-associated microbial communities from peat moss isolated from Minnesota, USA - S1T2_Fc - Sphagnum fallax MG | ecosystem: Host-associated > Plants > Peat moss > Unclassified | place...
CCGGCGACCACGGCCATCCGAATGCTCTCGAACATCGAGGCGCTGGGTCCACCCGAGATATCCGTGCCCAATCCGACGCGCACGCCTTTCGCGAGCGCCGCGCGTAGCGGAAACACCGCGTTCGCAAAATACGCATTTGAATACGGACAATGCGCAACGCTCGCACCGCGCGCGGCAACGCATTCCATGTCGTCATCCGACAAGAAGTTCGCGTGGGCAAGCACGGTGCCGCGCCCAACCAGTCCAAAACCATCCAGCGCCGCGACATCGCTGCGCGCGAACCGCGCGTGTGCGTGGCCATGCGCCCAATCGCTCTCGGAACAGTGCGTCTGGATGCGACACCCGGTCTCGTGCGCGAGCGCACCCAATCCCGCGAGCAGCTCGTCCGTGCACGAGGGCGTGAAGCGCGGCGTCACCACCGGCAGAATCGACGTCCCCTTGGGGTCGAGCGTCCGCGCGTACGTAATGAAGTCGCGCGTCTGAGCGATGCCGATCTCGGCCGATGCATCGCGATAATACGGCGGACACTCGGCGGGATCGTCCATCGCCACTTTGCCGATGAGCCCACGTTGATGTTTGGCAAAGCAGATGTCGGCGAGGAGCTTCGTTGCTTGCAGGTCGACCGTCGCGAAATACTGCGCGGTCGTGGTCCCGCACGCGATGAGATCGTCGACGAGCGCCGTGTAGCGGTGAGCGGCAAAATCGAGATCGGCGTAACGTGCTTCGAGTGGAAAGGTATAGCGCTGCAGCCACACTTCAAGCGGTTCGTCGAGCGCCTTGCCGAGCTGTGGATATTGCGGCGCGTGCACGTGCAGATCCACAAAACCCGGCAGCAGCAGACCGGGTAGGCGCACGAGTCGATCGAGCGCCTCGGCTTCACGCAAGGTGCGATCGTACTCCGGTGAGCCGGGGCTCAAGACGCGGTCGATGGTGCCGACCGCGTCGATCGCGACGAGCGCGTCCGTTCGGCACTGGACACGATCGGGGCCCGGCGCGTCAAAAAACGTACCGTGCACGATCCGGCCGCGCAGATCGCCGATCATCGTGCGCGGGTTCTATCGAAATGGGAGAGCAACCGAGCGACGATTCGAACGAGCGCCTCCGTTCCCTCCCGAGCAGAACCGCCGCATCCGGAAGCGGGAGAAACGACGGCATCCGGCGCCGCGGGCGACAAGAAGGTTCTTTCAAGAGGCGCGGCCTGCCGGCGCTCCGTAGTGGCGAGGCATGAAACGTCTGCTGACCGCGGTCGTGACGATCGCATTGACCCTCGGCGGAAGCGCTTCCGCCCAAGATGCCGGTTCCGGTTTCAAACTCGGTATCCAAGAACTGAACAACTCGGGACAAATCGGTTCGGTCACGCTCTTTCACCGCGGCACGAAGACGCTCGTTTCGATCGTCGTCGACGGTGCCCCCGGGAAACCCGAAGCGGTGACGATCCACCGCGGCTCGGATTGCGAGAGCGTCTCCGCGAGCGCCATCTGGCGCCTCAACGATATCGCCAACGGACGCGGCGCGACGCTCGTGGATGCGCCACAGTCAAAGTTGCTCTCCGGCAACTACTCGTTATTGATCTACGCCGGAACGTCGCCCAACTCGCACGCCGTCGCGTGCGGACATCTCTTCACCTCATAAGAAGGAGGCCAGCGTGGCCGACCTGATCGACCCAACCATCCCTTCCAACGCGGCGTTCAATCGCCGCGTTTTCGTCGGTCTCGGCGCCGGTGCGGCGGCGCTCGGATCGACGATCGCCGGTGCGCTCGCGCAAGCAGACGGCTTCGGCCAGCCACACCCGCCGATCGTCGCCGAGAACGATCCGGCGATCGTCGTCGCACGGCCGTCGCTCGTGCGGCCCGATGCGACGATCGACTCGTATGCGGCCTGGCCCGCGAAATTCACGCCGGCGACGCCCGGCCTCGTGCTGGTGCAAGCCATCTGGGGCATCGACGCGCAGCTGCGCGATACGGTCCGTCGCTACGCGAAGGAAGGCTTCATCTGCATCGCGCCCGCGCTCTACGCGCGCCAGCACCCGCCGAGCGGCGACGGGGTGACCGATATCAGCCTCTTCCGCCCGCTCGCATCGGCACTCGACACCGGCCAAGTCAAAGGCGATCTCCTCGCGGGTCGCGATTGGATCCGGACCAAAGCGGTCGCGTCGCGCGTGGGTATCTCGGGCTTTTGTATGGGCGGCGGGATCACGATCCGCGAGATCATCGGCGATAACGATTACACCGCGGCGGCTGCCTTCTACGGCGACGTCTTGCAAGGTGCGCCGCGAGACACAAGCGTGACGCCGGATACCTTCGCGTATGCGAAAAAGATTACGACCCCGCTGATGGGAAACTACGGCGAACGCGATCCCAGCATCCGCCCGGCCGACGTGCGTATGATGTTCGCGGAACTTCCCGTTTCGCACGATGTCAAGATCTATCCGGAGGCCGGACATGCGTTCTTCGACGATACGCGTGCGTCGTACGTCGCATCGGCGGCGGCCGATGCGTGGACGCGCACCCTGGGCTGGCTGCATCGTTACCTGAGCTGATGTTCACGCTGTTTCATGCCGCGGATCTCCATCTCGAGACGACGTTCACCGACGTGCGCGGCGGGGCGGCACGCCGTGCCGCGCTCGCCGACGCCTTCGTGCGGATCGTCGATCTCGCGCTGGACCGCGGCGCGGACGCGCTCACCTTCGGCGGCGATCTCTACGAAGCGCAGCGCGCCGGCCCGCAGACGGCGCGCTTGCTCTTCGAGCACTTCGCGCGCTTCGGCAAACCGATCTACATCGCGCCCGGCAATCACGATCCGTACGCGGCGCGCTCGCTCTACGCGCGCGACGATCTCCCGGCCAACGTCCGCGTCTTCGCCGAGCCCGACTGGAGCGCGTTTCCGCTCGCCGACGACATCACGCTCTACGGCTTCGGGCACACGCCGGCCGACCCGCCGCGGCCGTTTGCGCACGCACGCTTCGAGCGGCCCGGAACGCGCATCGCGCTCGTGCACGGCAGCGACGAGCAGCGCATGCCGCCGAACAAACGCGCGACCGCGCCGTTCACGATCGCGGAGATCGCGGCAGCGGGCGCGACGCTCGCGCTCGCCGGACACTTTCACGGCGGCTACGTCGAGCACGTGGGCGCAACGCAACTCGCCTATCCGGGCTCACCCGAACCGATCAAGTTCGGCGAACGCGGCAACCACGGCGTGCTGCTGGTACAGATCGCGGGAACGCAGGTCACGATCGAACCGATCGAGCTCGCGCGCACGCGGCTGCTCGATCTGAATGTCGATCTCAGCGGCGCCGGGAACGAGCACGCGATCGGGATCGCGGTCGAGGGCGCGCTCGCCGATGCCGGCGCCGGCGCGCAGGACTTCGTTCGGCTGCGACTCGGCGGCGTACTCGAACGCGGCACGCGACTCGATCGCGAACTGTTGGTCGAACGCTACGGCGCGGGCGTCGGCGGCCTCGAGGCGATCGACGAAACCACCATCGCCGACTTCGCTGCGCTCGGCGAAGAGCCGAACGTGCGCGGTCGGGCGATCGCCGATCTGCTCGCCCAACGCGCGAGCGGAAATCCGCACGCCGAAGCCGCACTGCGGGCGATCGTCGCCGCATTCGACGGAACGGAGATCGCACCGTGATCCTGCGCTCGCTGGGAATCGCGGGATTCGGGCGGCTGCGCGACCGGCGCTTCACGTTCGGGCCCGGTCTCAACGTGATCTTCGGCGCGAACGAGAGCGGCAAGTCCACCCTCTGCGCGGCGATCGCCGCGACGCTCTACGGGCTCGAGCGACGCAAGGAGCTGTGGCGCCCGTGGGACGGCGGTCCGTTCGTGACGACGCTGGCGTACACGCTCGCCGACGGCCGCGAAATCGAAGTCGCGCGCGACTACGATGCCAAGGTGCCGCGCGTCTACGATCGCAACGGCACGGATCTCGCCGCCGAGCTCGGTGAGGGCAGAGCCCTCGTGCCGGGCAAGGCGCACCTCGGCATCGGGATCGATGCCTTCTGGAACGCCGCTTACGTGCGCCAGCAGCAGATGCCGATCGATGAGGGCAAGGACGCGAGCGTCGTCGCGGACGCGCTCGCGCACGCGCTCGACGGCGGGCCGCGCGAAGATGCCGCGCGCGGCGCGCTCAAACGGATCGACGATGCACTGCGGCAACACGTCGGCACGAAACACGCGCGCAAGAACGCGCCGCTGCGCGCGCTGCGCGAACGGCTCGATGAGAACCAGCGCACGGCAATCGCTGCCCGCGACTCGCTCGCGCGGCTCGACGAGTTGCGCGCGCGCATCGAACACCTCGCGCTCGAGCGCGAGCGCTTGACGATCGCGGTGAGCGAGGCCGAGCGGCGCGTACGCGGACGCCGCGCCGGCCTCTTGCGCGCGCGACTCGCCGACCTGCGCGCCTGGCGCGAACAATTTGCCGAAGTGCAAGCGGCGCGCGCCGTCTTCGACGACGTCGCGACCTTCGACGCCGACCGCGAGGGCGAAGCGATCGACGCGTATCACGCCGCGCTGACCGCAGCCGCGCTCGCCGAACGCGCGAATGAAGACGCCGAACGCGCGCGGTTGAGCGAAGAAGAAACGCACGAGCTCGCAAACCGGCGCGCCGACGCCGGGCGCGTCGATGATGCGGCATTCGCCGAGATCACTCAGGCCGCCCAAACGGCGGCTGCCGCTCGCGCGCGCGCGGCGACGGCCGCGAGTGAGGCACGTTCGGTGCGACCGATCGGCGCCGCCGGCGGATTTTTCGGCGCGCTGCTTGCACTCGGACTCGTCGCGCTGTGCGCGGCCGTCGGCTTCGCGATCGCGCACGATTGGTTCTGGACACCGGTCTGCGGCGCGATCGCCGTGGCCTTGCTCGGCATCTCCGGCCTGATGGGACGCGGTCGCGCAGTGCGCGTACGCAGCGCGAGCGCCCAACAGCAGCGCGCCGATGAGGCGCTGGCCGCCGAAAGCCGCGCGGCGGCGGCGATCGCCGCGATCCTCGATCCGCTCGGTGTCTTGAACGTCGAGGACTTGAGCCGACGCCGCGACCGTTTGGCTGACCTCGAGGCGAAATATACCGCCGCGAACGCGGCCCTGGCGCGCGCCGAAGCCGCCCGCCACGACGCCGCCGCGGCGGGCGAGCACTTCGATCGCATCGCCGCGGCGCTGGTCCCCGACGTTCACGGTCCGCGCCCCGATGCGCGCGCCGCGATCGTGCAACGCTCCGCGCGTAAACGCGAACGCGACGGCATCGACGCGCGCTTGAGTTTCCTCGACGTCCAGCGCTCGACGATCCTCGGCAGCGAGGACGGCTACGCGCTTGAAATCGAGCTCGCGGAGCTGCTCGCCGCGGGCGTTGAACCGCTCGAAGACGACACGCTCTCGCTACGCGCGATCGAAGACGAGCGCGCGACCGTCGTGGATGCGCTGCGCGGGGTCGAGCGCGAGCTCGCCGCGCTACAAGGCGAGTTGACCGGCGCCGAGCGCGCGATTCCGGACCTGCCCGAGCTCGACGAGACGATCGCCCGCACGGAGGCCGAGATCGCGCGGCTCGAAGCGTTCGAGCGCGCGCTCACGCTCGCGAAGGAAACGCTCGCGCAGCGCACCGACGAGGCGCATTCCTCGTTTGCACGCCGGCTCGAAGACTACGCCGCCGGGACGTTCTCGACGATTACGGCCGGGCGCTACGGCGAGTTGCGCGTCAACCCCGCGACGCTCGAGATCACGGTGCGGATCCCCGAGACGCAGGCGATCGAGAAGATCGAGTTCCTCTCCGCCGGGACGCGCGATCAAGCGTATCTCGTCGTGCGCTTCGCGATGGCGCGCATGTTCGCCGAAGGCGGCGAGGCGCCGCCGCTCTTGCTCGATGATCCGTTCGCGTATTGGGACGCGCAGCGTATCGAACGCTGCCTACCGATCGTCGAACGCGGCGCGCTCGACGGTCAGACGTTGCTCTTCACCTCGAGCGAGGAACTCGCGCGCGCGGCCGCCGCGCGCGGCGCGCAGCGCATCGACCTGAGCGCGCCGATGTCGCCCGAGCGCTCAGCCGAACGCGCATCCGGCGAGGTGGTCGTTGACCAGGCCGCTGGCCTGCATGAACGCATAGACGATGGTCGGGCCGACGAACCGGAAGCCGCGCCGCTTCAGATCCTTGCTGATGCGCTCGGCGAGCGGTGAGGTCGCCGGGACGTCCTCCATACCGATCCGCCGATTGCGGATCGGCCGGCCATCCACGAACGCCCACCAATACGCATCGAACGATCCGAACTCGCGCTGCACGGCGATGAACGCGGCCGCGTTTGCGATCGTCGCATCGATCTTGAGCCGATTGCGTACGATGCCCGCATCGGCGAGCAGCGCGGTGCGCTCGCGCGCGCCGTAGCGCGCGACGCGCACCGGATCGAAGCCCTCGAAGACGACGCGATAGCGTTCGCGTTTGCGCAAGATCGTTTCCCAGCTGAGCCCGGCCTGGGCGCCCTCGAGCGTGAGCAACTCGAAGAGCGCGCGATCGTCGTGCAGCGGGCGTCCCCACTCGGTGTCATGATAGGGAATCGACCACTCCGTGCGCGCCCACGCGCACCGAACCGGCGCTTTAACCGGGGACGGCCGCCGGGATCTTGTCGGTGCGCTCGACCGCGATGAGGATCTGCTTCTTCCCCGCGAGTTTGATGAACGTGATCGTCACGTCGACCGAGCCGTGAACGAAGGGGAAGAAGTAGTCGAAGCTCTCGCTGACGTGATCGGGCAGGCTCAAGAACGCGCGCATGCGGCCCTCGAAGGCCTGAACGGCGGTGCACGGCGCGATGTCGCGAAAGAAATTTCGCCCGATGACCGCCTCGCGTTGCATGCGAGCCATCCGCGCCTCGTACTGATTGTAGGCGACGATCGTGCCGTCGTATTCCACGACGATCGCCCCGAACGGCAGCTCATCGAGTTGCTCGACCGCCATGTCGGTATATCGCCAGAGTCGCCCTTCTTCGGACATACCCTATGTTTTCGGGCTCAGTGCGGCGAGCGCCTTGAGCGCGCGCTCGATATGCGGCAGCGGGGCCAGATCGCTGTAGGACTCGACGATCGTCCCGTTCGGTGCGATAACGTACGAGGTGCGGTTCGCGTACGAGCTGGTCAGCACGGCGTCGTATTTCTTCGCGATGCCGAGCGTCGGGTCGCTGCCGATCTGGAAATTCGAGCGGCACTCCTGGGTCGAAAATTTCTCCTGGGTCGCGATGTCGTCGGCGCTGATCCCGATCACGGTGGCGCCGTACTTCTTGAAGTCGGCGATGTGGTCGGAGAAGGCGTGCGCCTCGATCGTGCAGCCCGTCGTGAACGACTTCGGGTAGAAGTACAGCACGACCGGCCCCTTCGCGAGGGCCGCCTTGAGGTCGAAGGTCTCGAGCGTGCCGCCGAGGGCCGTCGGGACGGAGAACGCGGGCGCGACGGCGCCCGTGGCGAGTTGCGCGCAGGCCTGCCCCGTCAGGAGGGCGATCCCGGCCAGGGCAGCGACGGCGAAGCGTTTCATGCGTTGAGCCCCATCAAGCGTGCGATTACGAGACGTTGGACTTCGTTCGTGCCCTCGCCGATCTCATTTATCTTCTGATCCCGGTACATCCGCGAGACCGGGTACTCGTCCATGAAGCCGTACCCGCCGTGGATCTGGACCGCCTCGTTGACGACGCGCCGCGAGACTTCCCCCGAATAGAGCTTCGCGAGCGACGCGCTCATGGCGAAGTCGCGCCCGGCGTCCTTCTCCCACGCGGCCTTGAGGATCATCAGCTTGCCGTGCTCGATCTCCATGAGCATGTCGGCGAGTTTGAACTGGATCGCTTGAAAGCGCGCGATGGGCTGGCCGAACTGGCGGCGCGTCCGGGCGTACGCGAAGGCCTGGTCGTAGGCCCCCCAAGCAAGGCCGATCGAGAGCGCGGCAACCGAGATCCGGCCGCCGTCGAGGATCGTGAGGAACTGCTTGAGCCCGTTGCCGCGCGTGCCGAGCAAGTTGGCTTCGGGGACGGCCGCGTCGGCGAACGAGAGCTCGCGGGTGTCCGAGGCCTTCCAGCCCATTTTGTTATATTTCTTCGAGCGCGTGAAGCCGGGGGTGTCCTGCGGCACGATCAGGTTGCTGATCTCGCTGCGACCCTTCGCATCGGTGCCGGTGACGGCGGTGATCGTGGTGCCGCCGGTGAGGTCGGTGCCGGAGTTGGTGATGAAGGCCTTCGTGCCGTTGATGATCCACCGGCCGTCGCGTAACTCGGCTTTCGTCTGCGCGCCGCCGGCGTCGGAGCCGGCGTTTGGCTCGGTGAGTCCGAAACCCCAGAGTTTTTCGCCCCGGGCGAGCGGCACGAGATAGGTTTCTTTCTGCGCCTCGGTCCCGAAGAGGTAGAACGGTGAGGCGCCGAGCGACACGTGCGCTGCGAGCGTGATCGCAACCGAGGCATCGGCGCGCGCCAGTTCCATCACCGCGAGCGCGTAGCTGACCGTGTCCGCGCCCGCGCCGCCGTACTGCTCGGGAAAGGGCAAGCCGAGGAGACCGAGGCCGGCCATTTTCGCGACGAGGTCGTACGGGAATTCCGCCTTGCGATCGAGTTCCTCGGCCTGCGGCGCGACTTCTTCGCGCGCGAAATCGCGGCACAGGTCCCGGATCGCCGTCTGCTCGTCGGTCAAATCGAAGTTCATGGTCGGAGGTACAACTGAGGGGCGTTCGGAAAAATCCCTTTAATGCGAGGCTTTGCGGCCGGTTGATCAGCCTACGCGGCGTCAGCCTGACCTACGCCAACGGCGTTCGTGCGCTCGAAGATGTCGATCTCGAGATCGCGAAAGGCGCGTTCGTCTTTCTGGTCGGCCATTCGGGGACGGGGAAATCCAGTCTCTTGAAATTGCTGTACCGTGAGATGACGCCCAGCGCGGGGAATGTTTTCGTCGACGGGATCCGCGTCGACAACCTCAAGCGGCGCAAGGTCGCGCGGCTGCGGCGCAACATCGGCGTCGTGTTCCAAGATTTCAAATTGCTCGCGCACAAGACGGTGTGGGAGAACGTCGCGTTCGCGCTGCAAGTCACGGGCGCGCGCACCAAGGACGTCATGCGTCAGGTGCCGCGCGCGCTCGATATGGTAGGCCTCGCGCACAAGAGCCGGATGTTCCCAAGCGAGCTCTCGGGCGGCGAACAGCAACGCTGCGCGATCGCCCGCGCGCTCGTGAACAACCCCAAGCTGTTGTTGTGCGACGAGCCGACCGGAAATTTGGATCCCTCGAACACGACCGAGATCATGGAACTGCTGCAGCGGATCAATCTCAAAGGCACGACGGTCGTCGTCGCGACGCACAATCAGGCGGTCGTCGACCGCATGCGCCGGCGCGTCGTCCGGCTCGAAGACGGCCGCATTCTGCACGACGACGAGCGGGGGTTCTATTTCGGTGGACTGGGGCAAACTCAAGTTCTTTCTGGGTGAAGTCTTCACGAACTTCACCCGCAACGCGGCGATGCAGGTCACGGCGATCGGCACGGTCGCGGTCACGATCGTCATGCTCGGCTCGTTCCTCTACGTTCGCGACACGATCGCCTCGATCGGCGGCGGGCTGCTCTCGAAGATCGAGATCGCGGTCTATTTGACCGACGGCACGACCGACGCGCAGGCGAAGGCGATCGCCGCGAAACTGGCCGCCGATCCGCGCATCGCGAGCGCCGAGTACGTGCCCAAACGCGAGGGGCTGCGGCGCTTGCAGGACGTGGTGGGCAAAGACTTCGACACCTCGCTGCTCACCACGAACCCGCTGCCCAACGCTTTCCACGTGCGCGTTCGCCGGCCCGATGAGGTGCCCGCGGTCGCGGCGCACATCGGCCGCTGGGCCGGCGTCGCGAAGACGGACTACGCGGCGGATACGGTCGACAAGCTGCTACGCGTGGTCGACGTGCTGGCGCGGATCGGCCTCGTGATGATCGGCTTGCTCGTGTTCACCGCCGCAATCATCATCGCGAACACGATTCGCCTCACCGTGTTCGCGCGCCGCCGCGAGATCGCGATCATGCAACTCGTCGGCGCGACCAACATGTACATCCGGATGCCGTTCATCGCCGAAGGGATGCTCGCCGGCGTGCTCGGCGCGACGCTCGCGCTGGGCGTCTTGTACGTCGCTCGGCTCGAAGTGATTCCCAAGCTCGCCCAGATGCTCGCCTTCGTGCCGTTCCAGGTCAACGAAGGGATGCTCGCACTCGAATGCCTCGCGGTCGGCGCCGCGGTCGGCATGATCGCGGCCTGGCTTTCGGTCGGACGCTATCTGCGTGCCTGAGTTCGGCTCCGCCGAACGTTTCGCGATTCGGCTGCGGCAAATGCGCCCGCGCATTCCCGCCTGCTGCCTCGTCGTTGCGCTTTTCTTCGGAGCCTGTTTTCCCGCGGCCGCCTCATCACCGCTCGAGCAGCGCATCCGCGCGCAGCAGGCGAAGGCCGCGGCGATCGCCGCGCGCCTCGCGCAGAAGCGCGCGGAATTGCGCGACGCCCGCGAGCGGGTCGGTTCGATTCAAGCCCAACTCGATGACACCAATCACAACATCGCCGTCGTCAACGCGCACCTCACGCAGCTCGGCGGCCAGATGGGCTGGATGCAGCGCAAACTCAGCTGGAATCAAACCCAACTCGCCGCCGCGCAGCACACGCTGGAACGTCACGACGAAGCGCTCCGGCGGCGGCTGATCGACATCTACGAACACGGCGATCTCGGCTTCGTCGACGTGCTCATGAACGCGCGGTCGTTCAGTGACTTCGTCGAACGCTGGAACGACATCCGCTTCGTCATCAAAGCCAACGAGTCGACGATTCGCGACCGGCGCGCGCAGGAAGCGCGGGTCCGCGCGATCCAAGCGACGCTGCTCGGCGAAGAGTCGACGCTCGCGAACGAATCGCAAGCGCAGCAACAGGCGAAGTTCGCGCTCGCGAGTTTGGCCGATCAGCGCGCGCAGCTCTTGACCGTCGCCGACACGCAGCGCCGCCAGGTGGCGCAAGAGGTCAGCGAGCTCGACGAAGAGTCGGCCGATGCCGAAGCCGCACTCGAATCGCTGATCCGTGAGAAGCAGCGCGAAGAGGAAGAACGGCTGGCCGCGGAACGCCGCGCGCGGATGCTTGCCGGCGAACCGGTCGAGCCGATCTCGGGTGCCCCGAGCAGCCTCACCTGGCCGCTCAGCGGCCCGATCACCTCGCCCTTCGGGATGCGCGTCAACCCCGTCACCCACGCCTTCATTTTACACGCCGGGATCGACATCGGCGTCCCAACCGGGACGACGGTGACGGCCGCGGCCGAAGGCCACGTCATCATCGCGCAGTGGGATCCGGGCGGCTGCGGCAACTACATCGTCATCACGCACGGCGGCCGGCTCTCGACGGAATACTGCCATCTCTCCCAGTTTTTCGTCTCGGTCGGCCAGGACGTTCAGCGCGGCCAGGCAATCGCCGCCTCCGGCGCCACCGGCAACGTCACCGGCCCCCACCTCCACTTCGGCGTCCGCGTCGACGGCAAACCCGTCAACCCGATGAACTACCTCCACTAGCAGGCCTATGAAAAAGTGGCGTCGCGCGGATCGGCACCGAACATTTCGTCGAAGCGAGGCGCGATGAGGGAGCAACGCCGTAGCGTTGTGACCGAAGAGCAACGAAGTCTTCGGCGGAATGGGCGGTGTCG
>Ga0116228_10005150_pt1 | contig 11647 bp, 9 predicted proteins | sample S1TSphfallax_2_FD_89694 | JGI IMG/M metagenome (GOLD analysis project Ga0116228, IMG submission 89694) | Host-associated microbial communities from peat moss isolated from Minnesota, USA - S1T2_Fc - Sphagnum fallax MG | ecosystem: Host-associated > Plants > Peat moss > Unclassified | place: USA...
CGAGCATGATGGCGAACGACAGCACCATCATCACCACCGCAATGGCCGCCGCGCCTTCGTAATCGAATTGCTCCAGCTTGGTGACGATCAGCAGCGGCGCGATCTCGGTGAACTTCGGCATGTTGCCGGCAATGAAGATCACCGAACCATACTCGCCGACGGCGCGCGCGAACGCCAACGCAAAGCCGGTGAGCATGGGTGGCCACAACACCGGCAGCAGCACGCGCCTGAAGGTCTGCAAGGGCGAGGCACCCAACGTTTCCGCGGCCTGTTCCACTTCTCGATCCAGATCCTCGATCACGGGTTGCAGGGTGCGCACGACGAAGGGCAGGCCGATGAAAGTCAGCGCAACGACGATGCCGAGCGGCGTGAACGCCACCTTGATGCCCCATGCTGCCAGCGCGCGGCCGAGCCACCCGCTCGGCGCATACAGTGCCGTCAGTGCGATGCCCGCGACCGCGGTCGGCAGCGCGAATGGGAGGTCCACCATGGCGTCGGCGGCCCGCTTGAACGGAAACCGATAACGCACCAACACCCAGGCGATGATCGTTCCGAACACGGAATTGACCAATGCCGCCGCCAGCGATGCGCCGAAACTCAACCGCAGAGAGGCAAGCACGCGTGGCGCGGTCACGGCCTGGTAAAAATGCAGCCATCCTCCGCCCAAGCTGCGGATGAAGACGGCGGACAGCGGAATCAGAACCAACAAACAGAGATACACCATCGTGTATCCCAGGGTCAGTCCGAAGCCCGGCAGGACCCGCCGCGGCCTCGGTGCTGCATATACGTCCATTACTGCCCGTAGATCTTATCGAATACGCCGTTGTCAGCGAAGTGTTTGGCCTGCGCTTTGCTCCAGCCGCCGAACACCGCATCGATGGTCACGAGTTTCGGCACGTTGGCGAACTGGGACGCATATTTTGCGGCGACCGCCGGATCCCGCGGACGGTAAAAATGCCGGGCGGCGATCTCCTGACCCTCGGGCGAATAGAGATAGCGCAGGTATTCCTCGGCGACCTGACGCGTGCCGTGATCCTCGACATTGCGGTCCACCACGCTCACGGGCGGTTCGGCGACGATGCTCATCGAAGGCGCGATGATGTCGAATTTGTTGGGTCCGAGCTCCTTGACCGCGAGATAGGCCTCGTTTTCCCAGGTCAGGAGCACATCGCCGATGCCGCGTTCGACGAACGTGATGGTGGAGCCGCGGGCGCCCGAGTCGAGCACCGGCACATTGTGATACAGCGCTTTCACGAACGCTTCCGCGCTGGCATCGTTACCGCCGGGCTGTTGCAGGGCCCAAGCCCAGGCCGCCAGATAGTTCCAGCGGGCTCCGCCTCCGGTCTTGGGGCTGGCCGTAATCACGGCGATGCCCGGACGCACGAGGTCATTCCAATCATGAATGCCCTTGGGATTGCCCTTGCGCACCAAGAACACGATCGTCGAGGTGTAGGGCGTACTGTTGTTCGGCAGACGAGATTGCCAGTTCACCGGCACCAAGCCCCCATGCGAGGCCAGCGCATCGATGTCGTAGGCCAGCGCCAGGGTGACGACGTCGGCATCGAGCCCATCGAGCACGGCGCGGGCTTGTTTTCCGGAACCGCCATTGCTCAAGCTCACGTTCACGGTATCGCCGGTCTTCGCCTTCCAGTGGGCGGCGAACGCCTTGTCATATTCTTGGTACAGCTCACGCGTCGGATCATAGGACACATTGAGCAGATTGACGGTGGCCGCCTGCGGCGGCGGCGACCACGAGCCCAACGTCATCGCCAATGCGCCGGCCAACATCAATCGCGAATTTCGCAGCATAGTACTCGCAGTTTGCGTGAGCTTCGAGATTAGGCGGATATGGCCGATGCCGGAACGACCGTCCGATCATCTCCATATATCGCTACGGTATGTCGCGTACCGGGATCTGCAGACCGCCCAAAACACGGTCCACCTCTTCTTGAGTCTCCAATTTCTCGGTTTCGCGCACCAGTTTGCGCGGCAAATGCGGTGCCAGCAACTCGATGAATTCATACATATAGGCGCGCAGCAGCGCGCTGCGCCTGAAGCCGATCCAGGTCAGATGCCCTTCGAACAAATGCGCAGCGTCGAGCACCACCAAGTCGGCATCATTGACCGGGTCGATCGCCAGACGCGCCAAAATGCCCACACCCAACCCGATGCGCACATAGGTCTTGATCACGTCCGAATCGCGGGCGGTCAGCGCAACATCGAGCGACAGCCCCGCGGTTTCGAACAAGGCCGGCAACGAGGATCGGCCGGAAAAACTGAACACATAGGTCACGATCGGATATTCGGCGAGCTTTTTTAACGTCAATTTGCCCGCAGCAGCCAACGGATGGCCCACCGGGACGACCACGGCGCGGTGCCAGCGGTACACCGGCAGGCGCACCAGGTGCGGAAACTGCTCCTCGGAACCGGTCGCAATGGCGAAATCCACCCGGTCACGCGCCACCATCTCGGCGATCTGCTCCGACGTACCTTGATGCAGGTGCAGCCGGACTTTCGGATACTTGAGCCGAAACGCGCGAATGACTTTCGGCAGGACATAGCGCGCCTGGGTGTGCGTGGTCGCAATCGACAGGGTACCGCCGTCCGCCTTGCGCAATTCCGCCGAGGTGCGCCGGATGTTCTGCATTTCGCGCAGGATGCTGCTGGCGCGTGAAATGATTTCCTCGCCGGCCGCGGTCGTTCTGGTCAGCGCCCGGCCCTCGCGCTCGAACAGCTGAAAGCCGAGTTCCTCCTCCAGCAACTTCAGCTGGCGGCTGACGCCGGGCTGGGAGGTATGCAATTGTCGGGCTGCGGCAGTGATGTTGAGTCCATTTTCATGAACCGCTACGAGGTAGCGCAATTGCTGAAACTTCATTGATCCCCTGGCCCTTGCCGCCGTCGACCCCGCGGATGATAGGACATTCGGCTCGCCGGGCCGCCGTTTTCTGCTCGGCAGCTTAGAACCGTATGTACTAATGCCATGTAGTTGGTATGACCAACCCGCGCGATCGCCTATAGTTTACGACCCGATGACTTCACTATCGAAAACCCTGAGCGAACGCGCCGAGCATTCCGTGGCGCAACTACGCTGCGCCGTCGCGGAGTTCAAAAAAGTCTGCTACGCCAACAGCTTAGGTGCAGAGTCGGTGGTGCTGACCGACCTCATTTGGGGTTTGGTTCCGGAGATCGAAATCTTCAGCATCGATACCGGCCGCTTGTTCCCCGAGACTTACGATCTGATAGAGCGGATCCAGACGCGTTACGGCCGCACGCTGCGCATGTATTACCCTGAGGCCGCGTCCTTGGAGCAATGGGTGTCCAATAACGGCGTCAACGGTTTTCGCGCCAGCTTGGGCCGACGCCAGGAATGCTGCTCGATCCGCAAGGTGGAGCCCTTTCGGCGCGCCGTGGCGGGTCGCGCCGCGTGGGTGACCGGCATACGGCACGCGCAATCCCCGGGGCGTGCCAAAGCGGCGCCCATTGCCTGGGATGCCACATACGGCTTGCAGAAGGTCAGCCCGCTGCTGGACTGGTCGGAAGACGAGATATGGGAATACATTCGCAAGAAGCGCCTCCCCTACAACTCCCTGCACGACACCGGCTTCCCGAGCATCGGTTGTGCACCCTGCACACGCGCCGTGCAGGCGGGAGAAGACACCCGCGCCGGCCGTTGGTGGTGGGAACGCGCGGAGTCGCGCGAGTGCGGTTTGCATCCACGCGAGCCTGATTTTTCCATTTGACATCCTCGCCCACCAATACCCGATGAATTATTTTCCGATGTTCTTCGATCTCACGGCTCAAAAGGTGCTGGTGGTCGGGGCCGGCGAAGTGGCGTTGCGCAAGGTGGAGTTGCTGATGCGCAGCGGCGCATCGGTGTTGCTGGTGGCGCCTGAAGTTCATCCCGAGTTCATGAGCCGCGCCGTCGCCGGTTCGATCCGCCTGGCCATCCGGGAGTTCGTTCCGGAGGATCTCGAGGGTGTACGACTCGTGATCGTCGCGACTTCGCATCGCGCGCTCAATCGCTGGGTCGCCAATCTGTGCGAATCACGCGCGATACCGGTGAACGTGGTCGACGACCGCGAGGCATCGCGCTTCATCGTGCCGGCCATCATCGATCGTGATCCTGTGATCGTCGCCGTGGGAACTTCGGGCACCTCGCCGGTGCTGGCCAGAAGGTTGCGCGAGAAGCTCGAAGCGCTCATTCCAAAACGCATCGGTGCGGCCGCGCTGTGGTTGCGCTCGCTGCGTGCCGCCGCCAAGAAGCAGTTGCGCGACATCGATACCAGGCGGCGCTATTTCGAGACGCTGGTCGATGGTCCGGCCATGCACCGCTTCATCGAGGGCGATGAGCAAGGAGCGCGGCGCATCGCGCAACAGTTGCTATCGACGAGCGCGTCGACGCCCGCCGCCATCGGCGACGTAACTTTGGTGGGCGCGGGCCCCGGCGATGCAGAACTCCTGACCTTGAAAGCGCTGCGGGCGCTGCAGGACGCCGACGTGATCCTGCATGACCGGCTGGTGTCCACCGCAGTTCTGGACATGGCGCGGCGCGACGCCGAGCGTATCTGTGTGGGCAAGGCCGCCGGCAGCCTCGGCAGCACCCAAGAGGACATCAACGAGTTGTTGATTCAGCATGCATCCGCGGGCCGGCGCGTGGTTCGCTTGAAGGGCGGTGATCCCTTCATCTTCGGCCGCGGCGGCGAAGAACTGGAAGCACTTGCGAAAGCTTGCATCAATTTTTCGGTGATTCCGGGCATCACCGCCGCGGCCGGCTGCGCCGCCTATGCCGGCATCCCTCTGACCCATCGAGACTACGCCCATAGCGTGAGTTTCGTCACCGGGCATGCCGACAAGCGCGGCAAGGAGCCCGATTGGCGAGCCCTGGCAGCGCCCGGCAATACGGCGGTGTTTTATATGGGCCTCGCCCGGGTGGACCATATCGTCACCAACCTGGTGGAGCACGGTGCATCACCGCACCTGCCTGCGGCCCTCGTCGCTCACGGCACGCTGCCGCAGCAGCGCGTCATCGTCGCCACGCTCGCGACGCTGTCTGAAACCGCCGCGCGTATCACGTTGGAATCTCCGGTACTACTGGTGGTCGGCGAGGTGGTGGCGTTGCAGGGATCGCTCGCCTGGTTCGGCGGCGCCGAGAGCGTGGACATCTCCCAGACCGCGTGACCGCGTGACTGCGTGATTGCGTGAGCGCTTGGCCGCTGGCCCACCGCCCGCGATATTGAAGCCCGGCACCGCGGCGTCATCGACTTGCCGCCGCATCACCCGCCTTCTCCACCGCATACCATTTGGCGTCGTTCACACCGAAAACGGTCAGCCACAATGCCAGCGAGCTTTCAGCGAGCAGGCTCGGCAACAGAATGTACGGGAACAGGAAATCAGCGAAGTGCGCCGGCATGAAGTCCACGAAGCTGTTGATCAGGTAGCACACGCCCCCGCAGGCGAGAAGCACGCCCAGTATCCGCGGCAGGAACGTGGATTTGAAAATGAGATAACCTGCGACCAAACACTCCAATCCGAACAGCATCAGGTTGATGGCGTAGCCTAATTCGTAAAGTCTGATGGCCAGCAAAGCCAGTTCCTGCAGCTCGCCAATTTGCAACGCCTGCCAGTAGGGAGCGCCATTCAGCAGTATCAGCGGCGCGTATAGCAGGATCAAGGCCGCGAGCGACACGACGTTCGAAACGATGGCGAGCATCAGGTCGAGCAGCGCCAGGGTTGGACTCAGCGGCTTCAACAACCGGTAAAAGAGCACAGCAATGACCATGCCTGCGGTCAACGCGGCAAAGTCGGCCAGGAAACCCATGCGGTACAGCGAGGGCGAGGCCATGATGTTGCCCGCGGTCGCCGCCGCGTCGCTGAATACGATCAATTTGCCGCGCACGAAGAGCTCGGCGAAGAAGCCGGATGCGATGCAAATCAAATAGAGGACGCCGGAGATTCGAGCCAGTTGGCGGGGGGTGGCGCGGCGAATCCGGCTAGCCGCCGCAACGCCGGCCGGCACGGGCGAGGTCTGTGTCAACACGATGGCATCCATGATGGTCTCCTGCAGCGCAAATGGCGCTGAGCTTGATACTCATGGCACGGGTGCCCGGTTTTGACCGGGCGACAATATTTTTTGCGGCGGCAGTCCCGCGGTGGCTAGTCCCGCGGCGGCTCGATTGCCTGTGTGAATCCCTTTTGCGCCACCCATTCCTGATTGAACAGCCGTGACTGATATTTCGCCCCGCCATCGCACAGGATGGTGACGATGGTGTGGCCCCGCCCCAGTTGCTTCGCCAGGGTGACCGCCGCGGCCACATTGATTCCTGCGGTACTGCCCAGAAGCAGGCCTTCCTCGCGAAGCAGGCGGTAGATGTAGTGCATGGTCTGCGCATCGGAGATACGCATGGCATCGTCGATTGGCGCACCCTCGAGATTGGCCGTTACGCGCCCGGTGCCGATGCCCTCTGTGATGGACGAGCCGCCGTCGGTCTTGAGATCACCATCCTTGAAGTAGTGGTACAGGGCGCTCCCCGGCGGATCCACCAGGACGATACGCACGGCAGCGGATTTGGACTTGAGAAAGCGGGCGACGCCGGCCAAGGTACCGCCCGTACCCGTGGCTGCGCAGAAGGCGTCGATTTTGCCGCCGGTATCGGCCCAAATTTCCGGACCCGTCGACTCGAAATGTGCATCGCGGTTGGCGGTATTGTCGAACTGATTGGCCCAGATGGCATCGGGCAATTCCTGCGCAAGCCGGCCCGCGACTTTCTGATACTGATTCGGATTGCTGTACGGCACCGCCGGTACTTTGCGAAGCTGCGCCCCCAAAGCCTCGATGATTTGATACTTCTCCGCGGCTTGATTGTCGGGCATCACGATGACGCACTTATATCCCCGAGCGTTGCACACGTGCGCAAGCCCGATGCCGGTATTTCCCGCCGTGCCTTCGACCACCGTGCCCCCGGGTTTCAGTGTGCCGCGGCGTTCGGCATCGAGCACAATCCATTTCGCGGCACGATCCTTGACGGAACCGCCGGGATTCATGAATTCCGCCTTGCCGAGGATTTCGCATCCGGTTTCGTCGCTCAGGCGACGCAAGCGGATCAGCGGTGTATTGCCTACGGCGCCGATAAAACCGTCAGTTATGCTCAATCGAGATCTCCATGAAGCCCCGATGACATTCTATGCGATGTCCTTAAAGCATGATAAATACTCGATACGTGGCATATGCTTCCATGGATTCCAGTTAGCGTGCGGAAAACGCCGGCCTCCCTCGACAGCGATGGCGCTTTCGCAGGTTTCGACGATGGATATCGACGCAGCATCATCGCTGTAGCCTATTGGGCTTCATGGGTCGCATTCGGGATTTGGGGCTTCCGCTTCCTGTTCGCGTATCGTAGGAATGCCTTGTGGATGGTGCTGGTGGTCTTCCTGCTCACCCAGGGGGACATTCTACCGGCGTACCGGGTTCGTCACCCTCTACGCGCCGCCGCGCTAGCGTTGGCGAGCATCGCATGCGGAATGCTTCTCTACTGCACATCGGACTGGTGGTTTGCGGTTTTCGAGGGATGGCACTCAACCAGCAATGATCCTTGGGTACGTCAGACCCTCAAGCGCCTCTGGTTCCCAGCTATGTACATCGTGGGGGCGCTGCTGACTGCCTGCATGCTCGTGCTTCCGTTCAAACGCGCGCTCGGAGAGCTCACAACCGTAGCTCTCGCAACCCTCGGCGTGGTCACCACGGTTTGGGTCCAATCAGATTTGATCCTAAACATGGCTGCTTGGCGTCACGACTGGTTGGTCAGCGCACTGCTGCTGTTCCGCGCGCTGATCGTCGGATTGGGAGCAGCCGCGATCGCCGAGCGAATCCGGTCACCCGAAAACCGGCACGCGTGGTGCCTCCTCTGCCGGCGCATTTGGCGCGGAACGATTGGAGTGCCGTGGGGCATCAGCATCTACGCCATTTCGATCCTCGGGAGCCTCGGTTTGCTTGTTTTCTACGGATTTTCGTACAACGCGCGCGGCGCTGACGGATCCCTCCTGGTTGGGAAACAGCTGATGTGGATCTCAGTCGGGGAGGTTTTACCGTGCGTGCTGTTTCTCGCCGGCTCGATGATTTCCCTGCGCACCTTCGGCGAGGCCGCGGTGCGCCGACCTTGGTTGAGTGGCATTGCCCAGGCTCTCATTCTGGCCATCCTCATCCCTATCGCGTTGAGCGTGGGCCGTTCGACTGGCTTGTTGACGGGTGCACAGCTGCAATCGTCGCTGGCCGTTGTCTTGGGCACGGCATATTCGTACCGTCTGACGCCCGATGGGGCGGGTCTTGTATTCGAGGGAAACGTTACTTACGGAGTCGCCGACCGGCTGAAGCGCGAACTCACCCAACACCCTGCGTTACGCAGGCTTGCCTTGAACAGCGGCGGGGGCTTGACCGGTGAAGCGAGCGCGGCTGCCGACATCATTCGTGATGCGCAGCTCGACACCGTCGTCGAGAACAGCTGCACGAGCGCCTGCACCCTCATATTTCTGGCGGGCAAGCACCGCACTGTCATACCGCCCGGCAAACTCGGCTTTCATCGCGTCGTCGCGCTCAACCCACTCGCGCCGGACGCTGGTGTTGACTCCTGTGACGAATACGCTCGGTACGGCGTATCAAGGGATTTTTGCGCGAAGGTAAACACCTTCGTGCCCCCTGCGATGTGGTATCCAACCGAGGAGGAGTTGGTGGCGGCTCACGTCATCTCGCCATCTACGGAGTAAAAAAACGCCCGCCACAAAAAAGAATCCCCGGGCTAGCCGGGGAACTTGAGTGGAACAGGTGCTGAGGTAAGAACCCGCACGTCCTTAAATGGAAGATACGCCGCACAAAAGTGCCACAACGCTCCACCTTGTCTGAAATCCGGTGTTGCAAGTATGTAACTCCGGAAATAAACACTATCTCGTTTGTCTTAATATCATAGCTGATATTATAGAAAAATCCAATAGTTAGCAGATTGTAATAATAAATTGGTGCATTGACTCAGCTGTGTCGCCAAATTGTGACATAGGGCACGTTTACCGCTCGCGTCATTGCCACGTGGTCGCCAAGCGATCATGAATCAGGCGAGCTTGCTTTTGTGCAGGGGTGCCCCACAATTCGCTGACAGTCCAAGGGTGAGCTTCCATGAAATATCTCCACACGATGGTTCGCGTGACCGACATCGAACAGTCGCTGCGCTTTTACCGCGACGCGCTTGGCTTGCAGGAATTATCGCGCAAAGACCACAGCCAGGGGCGCTTCACCTTGGTTTTTTTGGCCGCGCCGGGCGACAGCGACGCGCAGGTGGAGCTGACCCATAACTGGGACCCGGAACACTATGACGGTGGACGCAATTTCGGGCATCTCGCCTATGCGGTCGATGACATCTACGCCGCGTGCCAGCGCCTGATGGACCACGGCGTCACCATCAATCGGCCGCCACGCGACGGCCGCATGGCGTTCGTGCGCTCACCGGACAACATTTCGGTGGAGTTGCTGCAGAAGGGCGCGGCACTTGAGCCTGCCGAGCCCTGGAAGGGCATGCCCAACATCGGCGTCTGGTAGGCCCGGCGTCTGGTAGCCCGCGCGTCTGGTAGCCCGGGCGTCTGGCACCGCGGCGTCCGTCAGGGCGCTGCGTGGCGGCGCCTAGAACATCTCCGACGCGTCCGGCACCTTGATCTCGACCGTATTGCGCGACGGAATGTGATCGCCCGTGATCATCTCGTCGTAGCCCTGGCCCGGACCGACCATCGGGTACACGCCCGCATCCCGGTCGATCATCACCTCGAGGAATGCAGGGCCCTTGAACTGGATGAACTCCGCGATGACCCGGGGCACGTCCGATTTCCGGTCGAGGCGCTGCGCAAACTTGAAGCCATCCGCCTGAGCCGCCTTGACGAAGTCCTTGGTATGCAGGCTCTTGTCGCTGGCGCTGAGACGGCCCTTGTGAAACAGCTTCTGCCACTGCTTGACCATGCCGTCGCCGCAGTTGTTGAGCACCACGATTTTGACCGGTAAATCGTAGGTGGTGACCGTTTCCATTTCACCGATGTTCATGCGGATGCTGGCATCACCGTCGATATCGATGACCAGACGGTCGCGCTGCGCGAACTGTGCGCCGACCGCCGCCGGCAGGCCGAAACCCATGGTGCCCATGCTTCCCGAGGTCAGCCACAGGCGCGGGCTGCGGAAATCGAAGTATTGGGCGGCCCACATCTGGTGCTGTCCCACACCGGTGCTGATGATGGCATCGCCCTGGGTGAGCGCGTTGATCGTCTCGATCACGAAGTACGGTTGGATCAAGTCGCTGTCGCGATCGAAATTCATGGCGTACTTGCTGCGGAGCTCGGCGCAATGGTCGTGCCAGGCCGACCAATCGCGCTTGAACTGCTTACGTCGGCCGAATTCCAGCAGGCTCAGCAACGCATCGGGCATGAGGCCCACATGGCTCCAATCGACGCGCTTGACCTTGCCGATTTCGGACGCATCGATGTCGATGTGCGCAATGAACTTGGCCCCGGCCGCGAACTTGGCGGGATTGCCGGCGACGCGGTCATCGAAGCGCGCGCCGAGAGCCAGCAAGCAGTCGCAATCCTCGACTGCATAGTTGGCGAACGCGGCGCCGTGCATGCCGAGCATGCGCATCGACAAGTCGGAGTAAGTGTCCACGGCGCCGATACCCATCAACGTGGTGACCACCGGAATTTGAAATTCCTTGGCGAATTCACGCAGGGCAAAAGAGGCGCTGCCGTTGATCACGCCGCCGCCGGCGTAGATCAGAGGTCGCTTCGCGGCGCCCAAGGCGGCGAAAAAATCGACGCACGCGGCTTCCGGAAGCTTGCTGGCTTCGAGTCGATTCATGCGTTGGCGGTAACCTGGGATCGGCAGCCGTCCCGAGCCGTGGAAAACGCCGCGCCAATTCTGCACATCCTTGGGCACATCCAGCACCACCGGCCCCGGTCTGCCGGTGCGCGCGATCTCGAAGGCCGTTCGTACGGTCGCCTCCAGCTTGGTCGGATCAGTGATCAAAAAGACGTGCTTGGCGACGGCCCCCATGATGCTCGGCACCGGGGCTTCCTGGAACGCGTCCGTGCCGATGGCGGTGGTGGGCACCTGGCCGCAGATGACCACGATGGGTATCGAATCCGCCATACAATCGCGCACCGGCGTGACCATGTTCGTGGCACCGGGGCCGGAGGTCACCAGCGCCACGCCCACCCGGCCGCTGGCGCGCGCGTAACCGGCAGCCATGAAGCCCGCGCCCTGTTCGTTGGCCGGAACGATCAACGGCATGGGCGACCCATGTTCCTGGTTGAAGCGAAACACCGAATCGTAAATCGGCAAAATCGCGCCGCCGCTGTAGCCGAAGATGGTGTCCACGCCTTCGTCCGCAAGCACCTGGACGAGCATATCCGCACCGCTCATGGCGGCCCCTGCCAGCGGGTGGGCGGTCTGATTCAGCATGTCGTGGCGGTCTTTCACCCGTGAAAGACTAGCAGTTCTCGCCCTGGCGCCCAAGTGCCGCCGTCCCGTATCCTTCCGCACCATGCGTCACCTAATAGCAATTCTTCTGCAAAATGAGGCCGGTGCACTCACCCGCGTCACGGGGCTGATCTCCACGCGGGGCTACAA
>Ga0116228_10005151_pt1 | contig 11644 bp, 7 predicted proteins | sample S1TSphfallax_2_FD_89694 | JGI IMG/M metagenome (GOLD analysis project Ga0116228, IMG submission 89694) | Host-associated microbial communities from peat moss isolated from Minnesota, USA - S1T2_Fc - Sphagnum fallax MG | ecosystem: Host-associated > Plants > Peat moss > Unclassified | place: USA...
ACAATCAGCAATGGTCCTGCTGTTGACACTTGTGCCCCATTATGAATCATAGAGATGGCTGATGGAAAACTATGATAGGCAGTACAAAAGCACTTGTGCTTCTTTTTTCCCTGATTGCTCATTAGAATGAAGAATTTCATTTGGCACATTCAGAATGGTGAGATTACAAGCTCAACAGTCTACTTTCCAGAGTCCACAGTCCCATCAAACTATCATACTCTATAATGAGTCTCAACACAACAATATAGGGCCAATAAACTAATCAATCTGAGCATAACGCCTCAATGCTCCTAAAGGCTTCTTACGACGATACCTAGTATGTGCCCTTAAGGTGGCAACTTTTTCAGTACAGAATTGGGAAGGCACCTTTGTAACATGGAGGCACCTATTTCACACAGGGAGAAAAAGCTCCCCAAGATTGGAGAACTGTTTTGTGTGGACTCGCCACCTTGAGAGATGTGTATGTATGCCTGTGGTTTTAGCCATCTGATTCCCTAGTCAAGGCCTATAGGATCAACTAATGCAAACTTGCCAAAAACTCTTGAAAATAAAAACATGGAGACACAACTGTGACCCTGGAAATTATTTAGAGTTCAACCAGATTCCGTCTTCATCAAAGGAATCAAGAGACGTTGCATGATGAAGAATCGAATCGTTGCTGTCATTATGGAAGCCAGTGGAGTGCCATTGGCTGACCTAGGAACACATAGTACTGTACTTTTTTACGAGCACAGATTTCCGCCATACCCTAACTTATCCTCAATTAATTGTTTTAAAAATTCACTCTATTATTTGTTTATGTTAATTTTCGTTAAGAACAGCTTACCTATTCAAGATAGGACATCTTCCCATTGTTTCTGTTAATGTAGTTGTTTCGAAAAAAAATAATCTACTGAATAATCTGAAAAATATTGTCAAAAACTAGTTTTTTTGTTTTTGGGGTGAAAAAATCATCATGTTTCTACACAATTGTTCAAACAAGCAAGTAGTCAGGAAATAAAAGGATTTTAATAAATTCTACTTTCAACAATGGTCTATAGCCAAACTTGGCTAAATCTTCTTGTGTATGATTGATTGTCAATGTGACAACATCACAAAATTGAAAAAAAATATTGAGTAGTTTCAGATATTATAGTTGGAAAGATGAACAATGGATAATATTTAAAATGTCTCCATGTTAATGGGAGGGTTCAAAGTACAAACTTTTTATTTTGTTGTACTTACAGAGGGAGAGTGCACAACCACACATGATGTAATTTTGAGATTTTTTTCACTTTCATTGCTAGGGATGTTAGGTTTTATATTTTGCACAAGTAAACACATGTTTTTCCAATACCCTCTTCAATCATCACGGTAACAATAGATGATACACATATTTTGACAAATGTAATCATTGTTGATTCAACTTGTACGAATCTTGTTTTGCAAGCTGTTTGTTTTAGGAGTGATTGTGACAATTGTAGCTCAAACAAAAATTGCACCATATTGTGACCGACACCTTGAAAATGATTTTATCTTTTTAACAATAGAGATATTTAAATGTTTACACCAACAAACAAACGACTTTTTTCATCGACGTGCTAACATTCCATGGTCATTGAAGGGCTTTAAAAGTCCTCCTCTTTTAATTATACATTATTTTATAGGCAAAAAGTAACAATGGCTCTTCAAACAATTCAAGCTGCCACTATCTTGTATCGGGCTGTTGTGGCAATCAAAGAGGCTACTTTTAGGTGTGATGTCCTTCCAAGTTTTTCACCCATCTTTTTGCATGCCTTGTTTCGTGTTACTGGTGATGGGTTTAGGTCCTGGGTTTTGTGTTTTCTCCTCTTATGGCTCTCCATTGTGCGTTCTGCACTTTTTAGGTGTGATCTCTTGTTTGGCATTCAGTCCTTTCTTTTTTCTTCTCTTGTTCCCTTGCTGGGTGTTTTTCCTTTATTTATTTATTTATCCTACTGTTCTTGGTCATTCACATCAGCAGCTGCTGAATCAACATCTTCCCTCAAGCCACTAAACTGTGACGTTCTCAAGTTCCTCTCTTACCACAAGAGAACACACATGGAGACAAGCCTCTACAATTACACAGACAAGAAAAGTTCCAAAGGAGTCAAGCAAAAGCAAAAGCAAAAACTTACAAACAAAGATGTTTCTTTTATCTCTTGCTCCACTTTCTACTCCGGCAGTAAAAGATCTGTGTCAAATTCTCAACCATAATCGAGTGCACCTTCCTGAGCATATTTTTTCTTCTGCTGTTTGTAGGGCATTTTGAAAAATGGAAGGGAGAAGGCTCAAAGTTCAAATTCCATTCTTTTTGTCTCAAACCTCATATGTTTCATAGTTTCAATTTTATTTTACTTTGGTTTTGTTGAATTACATGAATTAGTTTATTTTATTACAGAAAATATGATTCAAGGAATTTAGATGTCATAAAGAAAGTTATGAATGTATAATTCAAAAAAAAAATTAAAGTTATATTATGTTTCTTCAAGTTTTTCACTTCAGAGATTTTTTTCAAATTATTATTTTTGGGTTGACAAATTGCACAAATTGGATTATTTGAATGTGGTGAGAAAAATTGGCTTGAAATCAAAAAGTGATCAGGCAATGAATAATTTAATGGATAATTTTTAAAAACAAACTAAGCCCTTAAATAAGGTTTAAATGTTTTAAGTGGAGGGTTTAGGGTAAAACACCTGTGCCTATCTTTTATAATTTTACCATCAAGGAAAAACGAAGAAAAATAAATTAAGGCACAGCGGAACAGAAATTCGCTCTGTAAAGGTACACTACAAAGATCAGCGCAGGTCTTGACGTTTTTCAGTTTTCAGCTCTATCTAGGTTGGAAGCTACTAGCACTGCCCCCATGTGCTCCACCACTTGCCGGTTTCCCCCTTTGCATCGTCATTGCTGGGGCCCGGGACAAAGGTGGGGGGCAAAGCTTTTGTGCATGTGCTCAAGCCCAAGGCTCCTCCGGTCCAATAGAAAATACACACAAGCATAAACGAAGGGCTTTGGGAATAACCTTGTACGTTGATCGGGAATAAAAACACCTTCATAAGAGCATCCACAGAAGTGCTCCGCACCTGACCCAAAACATTAAAATTGGACAAAGAATTGTGAAAACATTTCGGTTCGGCTCAACAAAATCACATTAGCCCAGCATTTTTAAGCAGTTAACTCAGTCTTTTGTAGGTAAAAGTGGCAGCTGCCATAGAAAGGCGTAATAATTATGATCTGATTATTGCTCTCTGTTTTTCGACTGGCCAATAATAACGATTGATTCAGGTGATTTCCCACTTACTAGTGTGAACCTGGTGCATAATGCACCCCATTGATCCCCCACCTGGTCCTTTGCATTTCCCACTCCGGTTCACTTTCACCTATTAAGACCCCTAGAACCCCACCCTCACCTCTCTGTTTTCCAACTGGCCAATAATAACGATTGATTCAGGTGATTTCCCACTTATTTGCAGTCTCAGTTTTTGCCCAAAAAAAAAAACCCTAAACATGGATGTGAGAAACATTTTCGCAGCGTAACATCCTGAGCACCGCCGGGGATGCTTAGTTAGCGAAGAAACACGTAGGCCAGCCTAAAGCAGTTAAAAAGTTGAACAACTAAAATCAATTTGTCTAAACCCATTTTGTACACGTTCCATCTTGCGCAAGGGTGGAAGGCTATCGACGTCGCTGCAGCTACAGCGATGGACATTATGGCAGCCATGGCGATGGGTGGTAGCACTCTCACTGCATCTTGTTGCTGCTGCAATTCTTCGTCTTCTTCTTCTTCTTCTTCTTCGGCTGCTTCTTCAAAACTTCTTCGTGTCGTACGCTTCCCCAGTCGTCACCAAACGCATGCACTTTTGCCTGCTCTCAAATCCAACGGACTGCCTCTTAAGCTCCGTTACAATTGCTCAGTGCCGCTCATCCAACGTAAGTGCGTTGTGAGTGTGTACATGTTTATGTGTGTGCGTGTGCGAATGTTTCTCTTTTATTATTGTCGACAGTAATACTAGTTTGTGGATGTGAAGTATTTTTCCTATGCTAGCAAATGTGTTTTTCCCTTCCATCTTTACAAGTGATGTGTTGGGGGGAGAGGGAGAGGCGGATTGGGGTGGAAAGGTGGGCTTCTTGTGGAGAAATTTTGTGGCTGTAGGACGGCCCATAGACTGACAGTTAGGTTGATGAATACTTACAGTGAACGGAAGGCAGACACGACTGGTTGCAGCTGCATTGAATGGGAATGCAGGAGATAAGGAAGAAGATGTGAGTGATGCGGAAAGGTTGCTGCAGCAGCAAAAGCAGTTGGAATTGGCAGAGCGAATAGCCTCCGGGGAATTCACAGTGTTGCCCCGGTAAGCAGCATGCATTTTTCACTCTAATGCATATAGTGTAGGACAGCAGGAGCTCCCCAAGCCTACTAAATATCATGCAACTCCATTCTCTGGACACTTGGGTCAAACAATAGTTTGAGATTGGGTTTTATGTTTTGGTGGATGCAGGAAAGATCGGACGCAGAAGATTAGACGAGCGCTGGCAAATGCAGGACCTGTTGGCCGCATACTGGCCAACAAACTGGTGCACTGGGAGATGCAGCAACGGGTGGAAGATGCACTGAAGATGCCAGAGACACGAGGGGATGTGAAGGCAGTTGTTGGTGAACCCTTTTTCCTTCCTCTCTACAAGTTGTTCAGAATTTATGGTGGTGTGTTTCGGCTCACTTTTGGTCCCAAGGTATGCTAAACCCTACCCACCTGCAATATCCTTTGAATATCTGTGATTTTGTAAGCTGCAGTAACTTTCATACATGCCGCCTATTTGCTACATCCTGGACCAGAAACAAATGGTTTGAGAAGGGGACCAGATCTTTTCAAAAAGTCATACATCTCTCAGAATATATCTTGGACAATTGAGATGAATTATCCAAGATAGATGCACAGGTGCTGCTCTACATGTCTTGTGATAATGTCCTCATCCTGTAACATGTGCTTGGTTTGAAGTTGTAAAGAAAACTGACACTGCAACATTGTATGTTTTGAAGTCATTTGTAATAGTGTCAGACCCACAGGTTGCCAAACATCTTCTCAAAGACAACTGCAAGGCTTACTCAAAGGTGTGCCTTTTGTTCAATATTCAATGAAGGCATTCTTGCTCACATAGATGTCTGCTTGCAAGCTTAGATAACATACTAAATTTGCTATGTGTGGAGCTATATGTTCTAGCATAGTTGTGTTCCCATTGAGCTTCCTGCTCAGTCTTTGGCCAATCTTGGCACTACCAAAATAACGAGTTCATGTTAGCTATCTGAATGATGGTTTCTACCCCATGCCATTAGGTGTGGGTCGTTGGACTTCTCCTGAACGACTCAGGGAGGTGGAATTAGTTTGGAAATTGCTCATGAGAGCTGATCTATCTTTCACAGGGTATACTGGCAGAAATTCTGGAGTTTGTAATGGGAACTGGGCTCATTCCAGCAGATGGGGATGTCTGGCAAGTGCGCCGGCGTGCCATAGTTCCAGCAGTGCATCGCAAGGTATCCACAAATCAATGTGTCATAAGCTTGTTAGGTCTTAATTGCTACTGCTAGCAAATGAACTAAGCCTGTCTAGGTGGCCCTCTCTCAAGAGAATCTAGTGCATCAAATGCATATGATGCCGATCTTTGATCTGAAACAAAGGATCTTGTTTTGAGGACTTTCACTGTGTTAAATTCTCTAGATGTAGTTCCATGACTTCTGCAGAGTAGAGATGTTGGAGATCCAAAGTAAGTTTTTTGCCTGCACTTCATCTACTTTCTATTAACAATCTTGTTACTCTTAGAAACCATAAGCAAGAGGAGAGCCTTGTACATGGTTTATGATCAACCATTTAATGCTGTTGTAAGAGTTTAACTGAAAATGGGTCATGAAAATCCATCAGAAATGGTTAAATTGGTGTGGCTTGTTTGTTTGTAGTTATAAACAGTGTATATGCTGTTGTCAGAGATAAGTGCAAAATGACCCACACCAGACACATCAGAGTTGCTTAAATGGTGCATTCATTAGTATTGATCAACATATTGGTATTGATCAATACCATCTTGGAAAAAATCTGTATTGTGCAGTATGTGGCAGCCATGATGGGCCTCTTTGGGAAGGCCACACAGCAGCTTTGTAACAAGTTGGATGTGGCAGCAACTAGTGGAGAGAGTGTGGAAATGGAATCCTTATTTTCACAACTTACCTTGGATATTATTGGAAAGGCTGTGTTTAACTATGATTTCAACTCATTATCGAATGGCAGTGGAATTGTGGAGGTAAGTGTGTTCTCCTGAGGAAGCAGGTGTTCTGCAGTTCATGTTTCACTCTGCTATGAACTTTCCCCCTTTGGTTCCTCTTGACCTCAAACTTGTGTTTCTGTGGGTAGGCTGTGTATATAGCAATGCAGGAAGCCGAAGCCAGAAGCATAGGAATTTTTCCTTATTGGAAGGTTCCACTGTTGAGACTCATTGTACCTCGGCAACGGAGGGTAACAGCAGCACTCAAACTCATGAATGAGACTCTGGACAACCTGATTGCAACATGCAAGGTGTGACAAAAGATTTGTATTCCAAGAGCTGTGTTGTGCATTATGGTTGTCCCAAAATTTGACTGTTTAGGGCTTGGGGAAGTGAGTTTTAAAGAAGTCATGATTTGTTGTCCTGCATGGGTTCTTCTTAGGGAAACTGTGCTACTTAATTCCCTTTTATAGCTGCAGCACTTGAAAAGATAAATGTCTGTTACATGCAGCGGATTGTGGAGGCGGAGGATGAGGAGTTTGAGGAGGAATACATCAATGATCAAGACCCTAGCATACTCCATTTTTTGCTAGTCTCTCGTGAAAATGTGAGGTTATCCCATGCTCCCTTGCTTGTCATGTGCAACAAAAGACTCACTTTTGGTTAAAAGTATCCTCAGATTCTGTGGCATGGCATGTCATTGACATGGAGATGGTTGTAGTTTGAAGGGGCCTTCAATCTCTCCTTGCTGTTTGGATGAACTAACAAATTCCCAGGCCACATAGTACCAACAGTAATTCCTTGCTACAGTTTGTCACCAAAATGGCCAGGAGCAAGTAATTTTGTTCTCGATGAGATATTCAAAGATATACTTAAAGAGCTGTTTGTGATTGATTGTTTGACAGGTGTCTAACAAGCAGCTAAGGGATGATTTGATGACCTTGCTGATAGCTGGTCACGAGACTTCTGCTGCTGTCTTGACATGGACGTTTTATCTTTTAGCTCAGGTCACCAAGTTCACAATTCTGGTTGATTTTTTAGTTTCCCTTGGCTGCTCTTGCACAGCCATGGGTCCATGATCCATCTTAAGGACTTTGAAGAAATCCTGTGAATTCTTGTGCATAATTGCTTCTGGAGCTGTATTCTTGCATTTGCATATGTGTTTCAGCAGTGCCGAGCCATTTTTGCAGCTAACAGAGATGTTTATGTTTGCAGAACCCTGCTGCCACTGCCAAACTCCAAAAGGAGGTGAGCATATGTATTGTCTTATATGTATTGGTGGTGATTCACTGTTCTTCCTTCCACATTGGAAGATAGAACTCTTCTCTGGTATCCTTTACCTTGCAGCCCAAGTACATGTTTTCTGGTCCAAGGGAATTTGCTATAATCTATTGTAGGCAGGTTTATGTCTGAGTTATCTGGAGGTTTTCTGTTTCTGGACAGAGCTCTTTGTCAGATTGGATGTTCAATAGTGTTTCTTTGCAACTTGTGGTGCAGTTATGGTCATATTTGATCAGTCCTTGAATACAGCGACTTGTGGGACTCCTGACAGGTTGATTCAGTATTAGGAGATAAGCTGCCAAACACTGAGGACATGAAGAACCTGAAGTACACGACGCGAGTCATCAATGAGGTCAGCAGAACCTTTTTAACTTCATCACATGAGTTCTGTAAGTTGTTTTGGTTTGGTCAGGTTGCTGATATGTATAAGCTAATTTTTTTTGTCCTTGGCAGTCATTACGCCTGTACCCTCAACCACCTGTGCTAATCCGGCGTTCTTTAGAGAGTGATGTGCTGGGAAAGTATCCTATTAAGAAGTAAATTCTTTTCATCACTTCTAATCCAAAATTCTGTGCATCTTATTGGTGTTGCATACATGTGTCCATTGTATGTTGCTTGTCAAATCTTTGATAAACATGGAGATTAACATGTCTCTCACTTCTTCCAACTTTCACTTGATGTGACAAGATTCTGTTTCCATGGAGAACATTTGATGTTTACAATTTAACTATCATCACTCCATTCAGTAATTGTTGGTTTCATCATTGTTGCAGGGGTGAAGATATTTTCATTTCCCTCTGGAATCTGCATAGAGCACCTCATTTGTGGGAGAACCCTGAAGATTTCAATCCTGAACGATGGCCATTGGATCAGCCAGCTCCAACTGAAGTGAATCAAGATTACAGGTATTTTCCATTACCCTTCATTCTCAACAGCTCTGGCCATGTTTGGGCATTTGTAGAGTCTTTTAGTTTCTGCTGGAGTAATTATGATGTGGTATGGTGGGACACTGGCAGATACTTGCCATTTGGTGGAGGGCAACGAAAGTGCCTTGGTGACATGTTTGCCACATTTGAGGTATGCAATTTCACATTGGCTGTCATGTCTTTAAGACATGAATAAGCATATTTGGATTTAAATTCCCTATAATTACTTGCTAATCATCTTCTGTACACATAGTACCTAAGCTCAACCTAAGAGAAGGATAACTGCAACCTGTCCTGACAATCCTAGTTATGTGTTGTCTTCCGGGCTCTGATTGCAGACAATGACTGCGCTAGCCATGCTTGTGCGACGTTTTTCCTTCAAGCTCACTGTTGGAGCACCACCAGTAAGTTTAATATTCCGTTCAAAGTGCAGGATCCTTTTGCAAGGAAGCATCTGTCTTGGATGATTTTCTGCCAGAGATCTTTCTCTGTGGCACTTTTCTGACTTCTGACTTTGCACCAAGGCTATGCAGCACCTGATATTTGGGATTCTTGTCTTCAGGTTGGCATGACAACAGGAGCAACCATTCATACAACAGCTGGGTTGCACATGACTGTAACGCGAAGGAGTCATCCCTTTGTCACTGAGGAGGCCACCTTGACAAATATTGAAGATGATGACTTAGTTAAAGAGTATCAATCACTATGACACTTTTTGCTTATCCACCTAGCACTGTCCCAAAGGTCAAGATGATGATCTGAATCAGTAGGGAAGGCATTCCTTGGGGTTCTAAGAGCATAAGTTGTAAGGAGCATGAGGGATTCCATGTCAAGCAAAAGCAGGTATGTGCAAAATGAGCAAGATGTAAATTTGTGGGGCCATGTAGAATGGTTCATCAGGGGTCATAAATCTCTCCACCTGCACTCAGAGAGAGGTAGCAGGTGCCAGGTCTATTATATCCGCTCTCACTGCCAAATTCAAATGGTGATAGGACAATATTTGCTTCCTCAACTGTCTCTACCTTCACATCTCACTCATCAATGGCAATGGTTTATAAATGCAGCCAGTGGCTGAGCTCCTACAGAGCTATCCTAGTGGTGGTGAATGACATGTGGGTTGCCAAGTTGCAGAAAGCTGAGAATAGTTGATTTCTTAAAGGCTCCTCCAGCACAGTTGAAGTCATCAAATTCTTGAATCACTTGAGATATACTGTTGACAGATCTTCTCCTCTTTTGTTGCAGTCCTTTGATTTCTCAGCTCTCTGTACAAAGATCAACCTATGAGAGATGGAAAGCTAGACTGAAAGTTCTATGCACCAAAGTTTTTGATAGGAATACTTGATTCTCATCATTTCAGTTTTCTGTTGGTCCAGAGGTGGGCTCTTTTGACTTCAAATTATTTTGTTTGAAGATAAGGACTAAATAAGGTTAGGTAGTCTCTCTGGAGCTTCAAGTAGCAACTGTTTCAGATTTTATCTTCTTGCCTAGAGTTCCTGTTAGATAACTTAGTACTCATCTCTGGTCACTCAGTCTCAAGGAGGCAATTGGCATCCCATTTGGTACTAATTGTGCAGTTTTCTTAGCTAAATTCTTCCTGTTCTCATATGAGTTCAATTTTTGGACTCATCTTATAAAGTCTCATTCTTCTCCAGTTTATCTTTCTAAATTGTCCTTAGTAAGGGAATTTGTAACAGCTGATTAGTTCCTTGTTTTCTGATTTGTCCAACTTCATGTATCTAGACTCTATTGGTGCTGTCATATACCCTAAATAATTTGTGAGCTTAATTGTATTTCTAAAGGCTTTGCTTGCAATTTCTTGCAGTTAATGCTGAATCATGGGCAATGGACAAGTGTTTCTCAGCCAGAACATGCAGATACTAACATGATTTGTGTACCTCATGTGGATTCCAATACTTCTGATTTTGGAGTAGTCAATACCTTTTCAGTTTTCTAGTTTCTTTAGGATTTGTAGCTGGAGTTCTTTGTAAGCTCAAATGGTGGGCTTAATTAGTCTGCTGATCTTCCAAGCTTCTGTTAAGTTGGACAAGATACTTGCTTAATAAAAACAGATCTATGTAAAGTGGTGTCCACCTTTAGAATCTTCAAAATGATTATTTCAAGGGTGTTTTTCTCAAAGCCAACTTTGCTTATAGTTTATGCTCTTAAAATATCCTCCGTCTCCCTTCTCTCATTTTCTTCCTCTTTTCCTGTTTTTCATTTTTTCCTCTTTCCTTTTCTCTCTTTTGTGTTCCTCTTGTCTCTTGGTTTCTTTCATCTACTCATTCTCTTTTAGGTTTTGTTGAGTTAGCAACATTGGGCCCAAGTTGTCTTGTTACTATCAGTCTTGTAACTGAGACTCAGTCTGTAAGATAACATGTGACATTGATCTCCACCTGATGCCAGGAGTGAATGGAGTCAGTGGGGATGTTAGGGTGGTTGGGTAAATAGCATACATGTTTCCTTTAGCAGTCCCTGAACATGTGTGCCGAAGGTGTTGTTCAAACTGATCATTTGTTTTAGTTTTCTCTGTTCTTTAGGATTGGACTATCATTATGTGAAATCTTTATAACCTGATTATTATGTCATCTCTCAATTCTATTGAAGTTCACTTAAATTGTGATTATGGGAAAGTTCTTAGTTCTCATGAAGATATATATTTCACTAATTAGAGCCTAACGTTGGAATGTTGATGAACCATCCAATTTTGGTTTGAATTTCATGCCCATTCATCAGAGGAATCATACAGATTCAGAGTTAGAACAATTCTGCTGCTTGGTGAACTCTCATCTTTATGTGGAGCACATGTGAATTCAGTACACAGACATCAAATTTTGAAATTCCCCTCAAATGCAACTTCTTGACTTGAGATGATGGGACTGTCATGCAGTGAACGCAAAGGTCATGATAGAGATTAGAGAGAGAGAGAGAGGAAAGCTGTACATAGAGAACAGGACACTGATAGCAGGATTGCAAGCAAGGAGAAGGAAATGATAATCTTGGTTTCTTGCACAGCTTTTTAGTTGATTCCTGTGGGTATAACGGTTTTGCAAGGAGAATATTCTGAATTGGATAGAAGATTTTTCCCAAATTAATGGAAATAAGCAACTCATTGTGAAGTGGTTCTGCCTTTTCTGGCAGGATTGAACTATACTCAATAACTTGCAATTTCATATGACATCAGGCTA
>Ga0116228_10005152_pt1 | contig 11644 bp, 6 predicted proteins | sample S1TSphfallax_2_FD_89694 | JGI IMG/M metagenome (GOLD analysis project Ga0116228, IMG submission 89694) | Host-associated microbial communities from peat moss isolated from Minnesota, USA - S1T2_Fc - Sphagnum fallax MG | ecosystem: Host-associated > Plants > Peat moss > Unclassified | place: USA...
CTCACAAGCCACAAACACATTAAAAGGAACTAGAGGAACCAAGGTCAACATCCTTTCCAAAGATTGCATTTGACACATGGTATTCATGTGTTGGTCTATTTTTCTAATTTTTTCATTTTTAATACCTAGTTTACAACTATGTGCAAGAATTTTTTTTAAATTACTGCATATTGATCTATATGATTTATATTGTGCATGCATGTTTTGAATAACATGAAAATGAATAACTTTTGTCAAAGACACATTTTCAAATCGATAATTTTCATGGTCAAAAACACATTTGTTTCATTTGTTTTAAACACCAATTTCAAGTTCTTTTGCTTTTTTAATCATCAATATTTAAATCCTTCCCAATTTTGAGGATGATTGGTGCACGTTTGATAACAAATAAGTTTGAAAAATATAATTGTCCACAATTGTTTTTTAAATGCAAAAAGATTCTTGAAACATAATCTATTTGCATCAAGTGTTGAACATTGAACTTTGCAACTAATGCAACCTAAAAAGAAAATTAAATTACAATCCTATTTATTATCTTCCCATTGTGATTTTTTCAAAGATACAAAATTACAATTTCAAACATTTTCCACACACCATGTGGTTCCTTTTAATATGTTTACACTCCATGTTGAAAAGATAAAAACCACAAATCTCTAGAAGGTTTTTTAGCTTACACTTTGAAAACATTTGCTTGAATCCAGAAATTATTTTTTCAATGAACTCATGTGCATTAAAAAAGACAAAAAGACACAAGTCACTTAAATCGCTTATAAATGCACAACTTTGAAAGATGCTTGCAACATAAAATGGATCAATTTTACTTGATAAATTGTTTATAAAAAATCCATTTGATAATATTGAAATGGTAGTTTACTATGATATAATTCTTTAAATGAAGGATAACAAGGTGGTTAATTTAATAAAGATTATATGAATAAAAACCCAATTAAATAAATTTTTAACATAAATATTTATAGAAAAAAAAATCTTAAAATAATGTTTGTGGTGTGGACATTAGAAAATAAGGTTCAGTTTAAGACATTCAAAAGTCTAGAACTTTTTTTGCGTTAATTTTTTTAATAAAGTTTTTGCAATTATGTTCCTATTGATCTAATATATCATATATCGAGTCCCTATAAAATATCCCAAACAAAATCCAGAAACAAAAAGGTGCAAATAAAATAATAAGAGCTAGACCTACCTACTTGGGTGTTTGTTTAGGTTAGAATATTTTCAAAATATACTAGGAATGTTTTGTTTAAAAGTTGAAAAAACAAAACTTTGATGCATGAAAATGTTGTAATATACTATTATGTAAATATATGTTTTAAAAACCTCCCTCAAAATATGTCATGTTTAAAAAATCTTTCCAAAATTAAATTTTGTACAATATTTAATGATTTTGTAAAAATATTTTATCATCATTAGACTCATTCCAAATCATATCACATGTTTCAATAATATATTAGAAACATTTTCATGAACGTTTTTGAATGATTTACAACATTAATGCAATTTTTTAGATTAAAATATGAAATTTAAATCATTGGTTGCAATTGATTTGGTTAATGTTAATGTGATTACATTCAAAAATGTATTTACATGAAGCCACAAACAAAAGTCTAATGCATATTTCTAAACTTTAAAAATTAGTTATTCTATATTTGATGTATATATGTTGCAACTTTTTGTATAGATTTTAATTCAATGGTAAATTTGTCATAATGATGATTTTATGGTATGTTAATGGCAAGTTAATGCATGACATTCTATAAAAAATAATATTGTGATACAAAAAGTGATCAACCTTATTTTGTAACCACCTCAAATGTCAAAATTGTCAAGAAGAAAACACATAAAAAATGGTAGATTGCTTCAAATGCCAATGGGGAACTACAAATTATATATTGCACTTCCATTTTTTTTTAAACATCACAAATTTTCAGGAATCCTTTGCATTCAACCTCATCTTCAAACTTAACATTGAGTTTTTTTTTAAATTTTAATTCTACCTTGCATAGACTTGCAAGGTTAAAACACTTAAAACACTTAACCCATGGATCCAATAGTCAATGTTTTCTATCAAAAAACAAAAATTTCAAAGTGGTGAGTTTTAATTCCATTTCAATCTGGATAGCTCTAAAGTCCCAAGAATTTCTCTACCCAATTGAACAACAATCGGAAACTTATATTCTTTCGTGCATCATTAAGTTAATGCACACTTACATTTTTTCACATCACAACCATGGCAATACCACTTATATCACTTATGTTTCAAAAACCCAACAACGACATATTATGGGCCCTTTTTTATGTCCAAAGATTGAACTTGTGTTTGTGAATGTAAGAATTATTCAATCAAAGGTAGGTTACACATATATTTTTCAAGATGGTACTCAATAATGCAAAGAAAAATTCTTTAGCAAAAACCTTTTTAAACAAGAACACCTTCCTTGGGCACAATTGGTATGCAATTTGCACAAGCAAAATAAACTCAATGGTCTTAACTAATGGCAAAAAACCTTTGATACCCCAATGGTATGCATAGGTGTATTAGGAAACTTTTGAAAATTATGTATACTTTTTCTAAATTATATTAATCATATAATGGGGGTATGTTTCCATTGGTGTATTTATAAAGTTATATTTATTTTTTATTTAGGCAAATTAATTGCCTACCTATCTAGCCTTGTTTACTTCCCTATCTAGCCCAGGTTACTTACCTACCTATTAATTAATTGATGATTAATTAGTTACACTTATTTTAAATCAAATAATAGTTCATATTTCGTAATTACTTAGTATATTATTTATTTATTTATTCATATATATATGAACTATATGATCAATTACTTATAACTAATTCATTAATTGATTATTATTTAATTCATAATTATTAATCTAATATTTATTTTTTTATGAATTATTCATTAATAATTTATAACTAAGTCATTACTTAGTTAATTATTGGTCAGTAATAATTACTGATTAGTTAATACTATTATTATTATTATTTATAAAATCTAATTAATAACTTATAATGATTTATTCCATTATTTATTATTTTAATTTTAATTAGTTGATATTTCAATTATTTATTTTATTATTAAAGAACCAGTAATTAAATCATATAATTAATAAGTTAGTTAATTAATTCATATTTATATTTTAAAAAATAATTCGTTGAAACTATTTTTATTTGAAATTATTGTTTAAAATTATAACTAGTAAGTTGATTAATTAATTAATAATTTTAATTAATATGTTTGATTGGTTATTATTTAGATATTGATTACTGATTAATTAATATTTTTTTTATTTATATGATTATTTAAAATTATTAATGAAATTTTATAACTAAATAAATTAGTTAATTGATTATTATATTAATATTAATATTAATATTAATTAATTACTTACTTATCTACTTAGATATATAATTTACAAAATTAAAAAGGAGGACAAAATATATGAGATAAACTTTCTAGTTGCAACCTAGTTTGTAACTAAGTTGCAATTTCAATTTTTATCCCATATGTTTTGTCCTCCATTTCCATCAGGAGGTTTTGTCCTACACTTCAACATAAAAAACACATGTCAATTGAGATGAGCCAATCAAAGAAGCTTAACCCTTTAAAAAGTTTAACCTAAAGGTTAAACCTAAAAGAAATTTAAAATAATTTCCTACCTCCCTAACCTACCTACCTACCTAGTTGCACATACCTACCTACATAATCCAACCTACTTACCTACCTATCTACCTACAAAATATTAAATTTTAATTCATTTTAACCAAAATCCAAAAATGCCACATGGCATATTGGTATTATGCCATATGTCACAATCTTAAACCATTTAAAATAAACGATGATGATCCATTATCTATTTTTAAAACATTTTTTTTTCAAACCTTTTTCATTTGCCATTTGTCATTATGTAAGTTGTTGATTTTTATGGCAATATACAAATGACATACAATAATATATAGATGGTGAAGTATTTGTTGACCATTGACTAATTAACTTCATCCACACTTGAAACTAGTGTCTTATGCAACTTGTTTAATGCAACTAAGTAATTTTCAGTAGCAAATGTCTTTTGCAACTAAAATAAGGTTGCAAATGGTAGTTGTTTTTTTTATAGTTTTCCTCTAGTGTTATGAACTAAGCAATGAAGCCTTTGTAGAACTTGGTGCATGAATGCCATTTTATTTGGGTTGATCATGTCATTATGTTAACTATGCATTGCATGATTTGACTTTTATTTAAATCAAGAGGTTGATTATTGTTCACCTTGTAAAATGCCCATGTGGGTGAATTCTTGTTGTGTGATTTCCAAGCCTTTCTTTACTTTTTCAAATTCCTAGATGCACCTCTTACAAGATAACTTCATCAGGTCCCCATCATTGACAACATAAAAAATGTGTTCTTGTTCTACACACTGGATGTTCATGATGCTAGTATTGTTACCATATATTGCCAAGCCCATATGGATATCATAAAAGTAATTGGCACTTGGTTCAAGTTGCACACTATCATCTACAATTGAACATTACATGAGGGGACAATAACAAATTGTGAATAAGTCTATGCATCATGAGAGAAGTAACAATAAAAGATTGGTGAGAATTGAGAGAAGCATGCAAGTGGTGAGAACAAACAAGGAGGTGAAAGAACAAATAGGTGATAGAAAGCTAACCTAATTCGAGAAAAATGACTTCAAATTTTGGCTTGCAAGTTGCAACTAACCAAATTGGAGACTAGCAACATGAGCAAAAGCCAAGTATCAAAAGAAAATAATAAAAAATAAAACCTATGAAAGTTGCATGAAACAATTTGAAATTAGTGACAAGAAGAATAAAAAAAGACATAAGAAACCATTTAAAACTTACACATAGAGTTTGATGAGAGGGTTCAAACATGCAAACACAACCCACACCCACACTATTTTGTGATGTAGTTATTAAGGAAACATCACAAGGCTTTGTTCATTGTACATATTTTTGTTACAATTGCTTCTTTACAAACCAAATTCCACATCAAATTCCAAATCAATTCTAAATCTAAATCTAAATAAGTTTATGTTAATTTTCCAAATCATCATAATTATTTTTAAATAGTTTCTAAATTAAAAAATCAATTTCCTACTCCATCCATAGTTATTTAAGATTAAAATTCTGGAATTATGATATATTTCTGGAAATTAGTATTAAAACACCAAAATTGATGATAAATAATAATTTATTGGAACCATGAAAAGTTAGCTTCAAAAACCTCAAAAAACTTGTGTCAATTGGTGTTACAAAAGGACTATTAAGATTGGTCACAATACGAAGAAAGTCTTTTTAAACATCTAATTTTCTTTTGAAACACTTCAAACTTTACAAGTACTATCAATTCATAGTAAATGATAGCACATGAAAATGTTTCCATTTCACAATAAATTTCCATGTGATTTGTTTTCATCTATACAATTTTAAAAACTAGTTATGACAAAAGTGAGTTGTGTTTTAATGACTACACCAAAGAAAGAGACAATGCAATTTTCAATGAAAAGCTTAAATTTCAAATCTCACCTAGTTCATTTAAGTCAACCTCATTTATAAACACCATACTTTCAAGTAAAAAGGAAGAAGTTATCAACAAAAATGTCTTTTAAATGCCAACATTCCAAACTTGGTCACATTCAAGAGGAAACCAAGAAGGAGAAAAGGTGCAATAATATGGCAATATGCATGCTAGCTCTTGCATTGTTAATCACTCTCAAACTCAAAATCCAGCTTCAAAAACCTTATACCTTAATAGGAAAATCGATGATTATCAAAAATGTAACTTGAAGCTTTGTTTTTCACAAAAAAATTTAACCTTAACCTTGGCCACTTTTTGGTGTTGGTTGTAGGCAACTCCTAGTTTTTTTTTCCCCATGTAGGTACTGAAGGTTACCACAAATCCAAGATTTGTCAAGGTAAAGCAAGGTGCAAATTTTTTGCAAGTTCACTTCTAACTATTATATCCTTATGTACCTAGTCAAAAACCACCCAACACTAATTCCAAAACTTTTTAAACATGTTGAACAATTCTTTATTTTTTAGGGAACCTCTAAATTTAGGTACCTTTTATTAAAACTTTTATTAAAACATCTAAATAAGCTTCTAGATTGTAAATATATATATACTAGTATTCCAATTAAACTTTTTTTCCTTCAAATTAGGGGTTCTTGAATATTAAGTCTCAAGTTTTTTGACAAGGGGTTGGTCTTGGTAGTGGATAAGGCTTAGGGTTATCAAAGCAAAAATAAAAATTGGCCATTATAGTTACAAGGTCAAGTAATATTTAGGTATTGAAAGCAAGGTCAAGGGCAAGGTAAGGTATGTATAGCCATAACAAATGTACCATCAAATATTACCTAATTATTTAGAAAACCACCCAACACTAGTAAATACCTTGGCTTGAAACAAAGGAATAGGTGATCTCATTGATAGCCATTGCCTTCTTTTGTTTGACACCTAGCAATAATGGGCCTACCTCACAAGGTATCTATTAATGTCAGTAGTTTTCTCTTTTTCAAAGAAAGAACATGCTCATATAGGGTAGACCAGCCCATCATCGATCAACTACCTATGACCAAACATTTATTTATACCTTCATCATATGTGTTTCATTTTGAATGATTTAAAATGTTATGGGAATGTTACCTCAAGCTGTAGAAATCATCTTTCTGTAAGAAAAGGTTTCTTTATGGGAACTTTACAAATTTGAAGCCCTTAACCCAAGGTTGTGAGGTTGAGGGATCAAGGCCAAAAATCCATAAGGTTCCCAAAAAGAAACCTTGTATGGTGTAAAAAAACATGAGTTTTTCTAGTTTGTTTCCATTGTCTTTCCATTTTTTCCCCATCCTTTGCCCTAAACCTAAAGTAGTTGTTTTAGCTTTTTTTAAAACTAATTAAGTTGTCATCATTTTTTTTGTTTTTTTATGTTCTACTTTTATTATCTGTGATTTGTTTTTTCAGTTGTTTTTTCCTTAACACAATGTTTTTTTTTGTCATGAAGTTTAACTTTTGTCCCCATGGGCCTTCTTTTATTTCTTACTTTCCTATTCATTGCAACATTACATCATTGCAACACTTGTGTAACATTTTTGCACATTTGTTCCTCCTTCTTTATTTATTTTTTTGTAGATTTTTGTCTCCATTGTATTCTTTTAACACTTCTATTGTTGTTTGAAATTGTTGTTCCTTGTTGGATTTTGTGTAGGTGTTGATGACCAACTTTGTTTTGTTTTTCTTTGTTATGAATTATTTATTTACGTGCAAGTGTTCCTTGTTTATGCATAGGCATTTCTTGTTCCTATTGTATTAATGTTGTTTTGTTTGAGTTTGTTTTATTGTAAAGCATTGCACCATCATTTCTTCACATTGCATATACTACTTTATAATTTTATTTTGTTTCTTGTACAAGTGCACACAACATCAATTTCGTCTTTTTTCTTCTTAAACTCACATTATCTTTTTTAACTCATTTTGATTTATTTGTTTTGTATGTTTTGTAGGTGTTTTTGTTGATTTGTAAATTTATTTAATTTTTGGTTGTAGTGATGATTGTATGTTGTGGTTTTTTTTTTTCATTGTCAAAAGGTGGAATTTATACTTTGTGTAGGTTCTTTTTCAATTCCATTGTCTTTTTTTCCTTCCTCTTAATTCTACTCTAATGGCATTTGATGAACTTGGTTTCAAGAAGTAGCAAATGATAGAATTCTATGTTGAAGAATCTATGTATTCTTTCCCTCCATTGTTTGATTTACCTAGTGTCGGTCATGATCCAAAATCTACCAAATCATGGCCTACTACACCATCTACTCCACCTACATCTACTAACATTAATGGAGTTGATGTATTATGATCTAACAACATTTCAGATATTCTTTTATAATTAATTAACTATGTTCCTTTTCCCAAGTCAAGTGTTCAACCATAATCTATTGAACTTTTTTCCAATTTATTCAATCCCTTTGTTCCTCTTTCTATTGGGGATTTTGATGTTGTCGATGGCAATACTTGTGATCAAATCTATTGTTGATTTTGATTATATAGTTGCAATAATGGTTATTTTGGATCATGTTGTAGTTGCTTTTAATGTCGCCAATTTTGAATCTCTTTTTATTTCTCTCAAGGTATATCCAAAATTGTGTTTCCTTGATATTGAAAAGGAACTAGACAATGTGAACAAAGGCGGTCTCCATGTCACTAAGCATGTCAAACTTTGGGCCAATAATGCATTTGATGATTTAGACAATTTCGAAGTTATGGTACGAAAAAATCAATTATTGACCTATTTGATTTTGTGAAAGAACTTGTGGAGATGTTTTCCTTATTTGTTTTGCTAGTGGCAAAAAAAATGATGGTCTTTACCTTATTATTAGGTACTATTGTATTTTATATTTCTATTATTTAAATTTTTTTGTTTTAGGTTTTTATTTCTTTTTATTTATTTTTTATGAAATTTTTATTTAATACTTTTCTTTTGTTGTGATACAGCATCTAAGCTATTGCAACCTTAGCTTTGGGCTCGTGACCAAAGCAAGGGCCCGCAAGGTTGTGAGCTAAGAGGGAAGCCTAGGAGTCACGTTGCATGCTCCCGGGAGTGTAGGAAGTGTGAGGGAATGAACCTTCACACTTCCAAGGGAGCTTCCACTTTGGGAATTGGAGTTTTGGTGGACTTTCGAATTTTCAAAGAGCAATTACAAGGGTCAAAACTTAATAGATTAAGGAGTTCTTTAAATAATTGAAAAACTATTGGAACGTAGATGTCTAAAATGAGCTTGCATGACCCCTTTGGATAAATCTAAAACACAAGTTATGGCCAAAAGAAGGGTTGGAAATCAAATTGGCAATTTGACTCCCGACCATTAAAAGTCACAAATCACCTCGATTTCCTCTCGTTCAGGTGGCGTGCGACATACCATTTGAAAGCTCTCAACAAGGGTTAGAACTTTGCTTTTGACTTCATCTCAATCGGAGGTCTGCATGTAAAGTTATGGGCCTGCAAAGTCATAAGAATCCCAGTTGTGAGAATTTCGGGATTTCCACTTGGGAGTTTCGAGACAAAATGCCATTTGGATGTGGGTTTCGTGGAGAGGCACAAAGTATATTATAAGGGGGAAACTAGTGGCTTCCCCCAAGTCCGGGCCGTGGTGAGTCTTGTGAATCTGAACTTGCCCTTGGCTTGTTCTAACACCAAAAGTGCTTCAACTATGCATTAACCAAGTTGTTTGGTTTTGTGCAGATCCGTGCGAGTGATTAAGTGTTTGTCATTCTTCCTAGTCCCATCTCGGAGCTCCAGCACGCCCCTCTACCCCTTCAAAGTGCAACGAATTAGGGAACGCGTTCCCAACTCCTCGTTCTTTCGTTGTTTTCACCTCAGATTAACCTTTGAATCTATCAAGGAGCTTGGGAGCGCATCACAAGCCTAGATTAGAGGCATTGGAAGCTAACAAAACAAAAGGAAGAATTATGGATTGTTGAGTTGGGTAATGCACAAGCAATCCTTTTCAACATGTTTTTTTGGTCCCAAATATCATTGGGTGAAACTTGCTGATGACAAAGCTACACTACAAGCCTTCAACACTAATCTTGGGAAGGTCAAAAAAAAGTTCGACATTTTATCAATTGTAGAAGACTAGAAAATGTTAACACAATCAATTTGTCAACTAACTTCACCTTCTAAATTGAATTTTAGATTTGGGTACTTTTGTATCTTGAACTTTTACATTAGAAATTGTTCGAAGTTATACAATGTTGACTTTGATGAGTTCACGTTGTTGTCTCTATCGAAAGGTTTGGTCCTTAGCTTTTGTTAGGGAGTGTCAAAAAATTGGTGGATTAATGTCATTCATTGCTTTACATATTGACATCGTATTTTGGTCGATTTGTTTGGTCAAAGATGTGATTACGACTTACAAGGAAATTGTGAAGCACCATCCTACCATTTGACCTTTTAATAAAGCAAGTCCATATCCATTTGTTCTACATCCCAAACCCAAATGAAAACATAATGATGATGTTTGGTTCATGACAACTCCAATTGGTCACAACCAGTTATGATAATCATGGACAAGTTGATTATTGATTTCCTTGAGTTGAAAGGTTTCAGACAAAATCAAGAGAAAAGTTGACATCATTCAAATGGAAGAAGCTTTTGCTTTGTAGGAATACATGATGGAGGTTACTGGCCACAAGGACCCAATTTCACATGGCAAGTAAATATTTTTTCTTCATTTTTTACATTGTTGTTTGGTTTTGAACTTTGTTGTTAATTTCCATTTCCAAGATCCTTTTTTTCTTATTTTTTCAAAATAATGTTTCCTTTCCTATTTCTATTTCAATGTTCACATTTTATTTTATTTTGTAGGTACAATAAGATCGATGATCATCTTTGGGACATAACTCTTCAACGAATTATTAGCATGGAGTTGAAAGATGGTCATCTTGTATGATGTGATGAAACCTTCAATGAATAAAAACAATCATTTGAAAAATCCAAGATTTTGTTTTTTTTTTGTACATTTTTAGGTTTTGAAAGTTTTCTGCTTTAGTATTTTATTTTATTTCAATAAAATTGTAAGTGGCCTTGTTTGCAAATCTCAAGAGTAATTGTTTTCTGAGTTTAAGAAATTAGGGTTAGGTTTTATTTGGCTTTAGATAATTAGTTTAAAGTTAGGGTTTGATTATTCAAGGTAAATAATGTTTAAATTTACGAGATGCAAGAGTTTTGAAAAAAAAATGCACTTTGAATTTTTTAACTTATGTAAAATATATTTTTTTTAAAAGAAAAGATTAAAAAAATGAAGAACTAGGGAGTAACTTACAAAATCCGTAAGGAACCCTCGTAAGCTTGGGCTAAGCTAGCCAATTCCTTACAAATTTCATAAGTTACTCAACGATCTTCTCAAGTATAACCAACCTGAAATTACATTAAGGAAAAACATGTGGTTCTTTACGAATTGAAAAAGAAAAGGAATAATGAAAAAATAAAAAGAAGGAAAGTAATCTTTCAAACTTTCAAAATGTGTGTTTTTTCTTCCCTTTGGACCCTCCTATGTTCAAACCTCATAGCTTTTTTTATTGTGTATTCATTTTCAACAATTTAAAGTGCTATAGGAGCGTCACCAAAAGTTCTACAAATCATTTTTGAACTCTAATAACAATAGAGCAACATAAAAAGGAAATTTTTGGGTGTTCAGGAACCAGCTTCGATAGTGGTGGTGGTTTGTTTTTTTTGAGTACTTAACCCCTTTTACTTCGAGGGCCATAACTTTCTCATTTCTAATCCATTTTCAACAATTGTTAGTGTGTCAAGATGTGTCAAGAGGAGAGGTTCAAGTTTGTTTGGTCACAAGCCAGTCTACCCTGGGGAACAGTAGTTCTTTGAAAAAAATAAAAACTGGTGAAAGAACCTACCCTGAACCCCTGGTTCTTGCAGAAGTTGGACTCTTGGGCCACTGATTCCATCTTTGCTTCAGGCCAGGGGGGGATACTCATCTCCTGTTTTCCTTCTTGAAGCAATTGACAAAGCCCAATTAAGGACAAACAAACAATGACCTAGATACTCCATAGCAGGCATTGAAACATGACTTTTCCTGATACAAG
>Ga0116228_10005153_pt1 | contig 11643 bp, 6 predicted proteins | sample S1TSphfallax_2_FD_89694 | JGI IMG/M metagenome (GOLD analysis project Ga0116228, IMG submission 89694) | Host-associated microbial communities from peat moss isolated from Minnesota, USA - S1T2_Fc - Sphagnum fallax MG | ecosystem: Host-associated > Plants > Peat moss > Unclassified | place: USA...
CATGAATTTTATCCCAAAAAGATGAAATTTTTTTTTTAAAAATTAAAACATCCTCGTATTATGCCCAAATCTTCCCCCCCCCCCCCCCCCCCCCCCTTGGATTCTGGTCACTTTGGCTACATCACACAATTGGCAAAACAAAACACTGTGACCCTTAATCAGGATTCGGTGAACCCAGCATCCACCAGTGCAGCATGAAGGATGAACGGTAAGTGGTCAGGAAACAGTTTTCTGTTGGGTTTCAGTTTCCTAGCTAACCATGGTGGTTAGCTCAGTTGCTCTTTTTTTTTCTACCTACCTACTAAAAACCCACAAGCAGGTTGGTAATAGGTAGGTATTAAGAACAGCCATTACCTAGTAGTTACCTATTTTCCTACCTATCTACCTATATAAGAGACCTATTTCCTACATAATTGGTTACCAAGGTGAAACCACATATTAACTTAGTTGACGTTCATCCACAACTGAGTAATGATGGGCATCCAGTCGATGGTGCGCTGGTTCACTGTGGCCCTGATGAAGTACTTGCAAGGGCTGTTGAGTGTAATCTGTAGTTTAAATGAGAGGTGAACCTTCTGGCAGTCAATTAGCACTAACTCCCTGTGAAGGTCACCTAAACTAGCTTGGGTTATAGGATGTTGTCCAAGCTCATTGACAGCCCAACTCTAAATCTTCATATGTAGGTACTAGCAAGTCATAAGTTTTGCTCCAATTGGATATATATATATATACACAAATTTGGTCTTTGAATATGATTCCTATAAACTTTTGATGGCCCTGCATTACTATTTAGATCAGCCCATTTGAAACTGGTTCAATTGGGTTAGGGAAGGCTCCCCCACTTGAGCTAAATGCAAGTGCTTTACCCCTTAAACATCAAGGAGGACTGAAAAGATCTGATTTTAGAAGATATGAGATGTAGTGATGAAGTTGTTAAGCAGGAATGCACCTTTTTGTTGGTACAAAATTGATCTTCATGGATGATCAATGGAAGTGCTAAGAAGGAAGGGGTTGGGGAGGGAGAGGCGGGGAAATGATATACATTTGGAATCCATGCCATTGAATGAATCATTGTCCAAACCAAAATATCCTATGGGATGGTGAATTTCGGTGAGTGAATATGAAAATAATTAATTTTAGCTTACAAGGTCATTTCTGCACTTCAAGTTAGAGGTCCTAAGGTCCAGCACATCGGGTGAGTTTTCAAATAGGGTTCTCAAATATTTACACTCTTGATTTCTATTTATGTCTCTTGTCCATCACTTTTTTTCAATTATTATGATAGTTGTTCCATGAGATATCTTAAGATTATTCAAAAGCGGAGCTATAACTTCCTATGAAATGTGCACCATAGCATAGCAACATTGCTCTATGGATGTGCAGGGCAGGAGGTGAAACCACTACTTGTAAAGTTGTTGAATATCTTAAACTCTTTTTTTGGGTAAAATGTAATAGGGCAATATGGACCAATTTTCACATTTTCATTGCTCCAATTTGAAACTTTTAAACTATTCATCTATACAGATTACAAATTTTTATACAATTCATCCAAATTCCCATGAAAGTTCTGAGAATTCTCCGCTTTCAAATTTTCAATTAATATATCTGTCTATAACCTGACAAGAAGGTATGAAGGAAGGGATGTCTTTGTCCACCATTTTTTCATACTGTGCATGCGATGTACTTGGGAGGGTCCTGTTTTAACTTCCAGTATGTGTGAAATGGACAGAACAGCAGGTTCACTCTGCCTGACAAATTCTTTGAATTACAAATACCTCATTATTCAGCAGTTGGGACAAACCCCGCCCAAAAGATAGATTTTAATAACATAACTTTAAACCACATTCAAGTCAAATTGTAAGACATGTCTGTGGCCAGGGTGAACCAGCAGCACCTACAACTGGTACCTTCACCTTATTGAGCAAGGCCTCTCTGAGGTTGTTGTATTTAACCCCCACCCAAATGTTAAATTGGACTCAGAGAACCTGCTTTATAGTATGGTATATTTATGATGTTTGGAGGCAACCCTAATAAATCAGGGTTTTTATCATGATACCAGTGTAATTTTGCTAGTTCACCCAAAGGTCATGTCTACTTGCTAGTAGTTTCTGCCAGGGTCTTTTCCTCTTATACCAGTGCTCAAATAGATTGAAAGGGCTTCACAGAGGGTGGCCCAAAGTCAGCCTCTTGTGCAAGCAACATGGGGGCAACATGGGGCCTTTGGTCAACTAGCACCTACATTGGTACCATGGAAAAAACCCTAAATTTTTTTGTGTTGCTTCTAAACATTCATTATATATCCCAGCCCTCAACTGAATGGGAGTCTCTGAGTCCAAATTTAACATTGCCAGGGTTAAGTATTAGCTCTAAGAGGCCTTTTACTCCATGCAGAACGTGAAGGGAAGCAGTGTAGTTGGTGGTTAATCCTGGTGGTTGCCACATGGTATTGCTTCCATTTGGCTTCTGCACAGGTGTGTCATCACATTTATGTTTGTTAGCTATAAGAGTTCCTTAAAATAATGTTGCCAGTTAAGTCAAAATCTGCCTAAGGATGCCCACAACCACCATGGCTCCATTAGGAAATTGAAAATAAATAAACCAATCAATCTACCAGACTAGTACTGGTATAAGGTTGATATTGCCTCAGATCATATCACACTGGTATGTTGTTTAATACCAGTACTCATACCAATACTATATACCCAGGTTGCACCCTATATACCAGTACAACACTTGTAGCAACATGGGTGCTGGCTCACCCAACAAGGTTTGCCGCCTGTGTGGCTGGAAGTTTAACCAGCATTACTTTCCTAGACACAGCCAATCCAGCTTTGTCTATTTACAGAAACTTAAATAGGTAGGTCATAGATGCTTGCATTGATGGTACAGTGGCTACTTGCTAAAATGTAACCATATCTATTTCTATCAAAGCCATCATAAAGAGTTTTATGAGAGAACAAAATCTCAATCTTGGCCTTCTTATCACATCCCAAGAAGGGTGGAACTATTAGGGCACCAAGTCTGCTTCATGACTCAATGGATATGCTAGGGCTGGGTTGTTGCTGAGTAGGGTAGGGGGGCACCTGGGCTACTATAGTTCATGGATTGGTTTACTTTGTAGGGAATATGCTTCTCCTTTGTTAAAAAAGGCTGGAAAGAGTTGAAGTTCCTGAGCCTAAAACAAAAGGAGAAAATAAAGACAGCACCTACCTAAGCCCAGCAGCAGCAGGTCACCGACTCTCCAGAGTCCAGACCTTCTGCATACAGGAGGACACAAGGTTGCAAAAGAGCCACAGAATTTTACATTAAATGCATTGCTGCAAGACAATTCAAATGCACCCACACATTCTGGAAAGCAGGTAAAATGTTTTAACACAAAGGCATGAGCCACAACCCCCTACTTAAGCATGACCTACTACAACAGCCTGACATCCCAGGAGCATCAGCCCAGCTGGTTGCCACATGCTATTGCTCACATTTGGCTGCTGCAGGGTTTGTTCATAGACATCAAAACCTTTGACAAGAGTTTTAGTGTAGTTGGAGGAACACTTACCACGCACAAGAACCCATCTGAGGCATATCAGAAAATGAAATTCACGTACCTGCAAGCATTCCATTTTTCAAATTGCATTTGTATTTATTTTTTCCTGTGGTACCCATGAGGCATCACAAGATTCTTTTTTTTAATTCTTTAATTTTTACATTGTGTAACACCTTTTGTCACAGGCATTATTGAAATCAGGCTCACCTTAGTGTTGCACCCCACCACTATCACCTTCAAATGCTTCACACTTTTGCTCGCCTAGAGGGGTCTATGTGTACTTCCCTTGACTCCAAGCACTCCTCACACTTGCTCCAAACCTTGGGTTGTGCTCCTATGCTACACTTTAATGTGCTTGTCCATGCAAGTCCATGTTAATTTGCTCTCAACATCCCAACTTTTTTGATGGCTCCTACCCATTGAGTCTTTTGACTTGGTGTCACCATGGCTCCAAGTCACCTAGGTCACCTCATGGTGCCTTGATCTTACTTTTGATCTCTGATGACCTTTTGCTATTCTCTTACCCAAGCCTTAATTCACGAATTCATTGAACCCACATTTCTTCCTGATTTGATTTGTTATTGGCTCTTATATTATGGCCTTGCATCAAATTGACTTAGCATGACTCATGTCAAATTCCTTCTCAACCTTGATGTGCTCTCTTCAAGTAGTATGGCACAAGTTTGCATTTAAAGGGTTAGTTCACTTAAATCTCATGCTGAAACCTCCTTTAATGGGGGCATAGCATTCATCTTCACTTCACACAGGCCCTTTATCCAATAATGCTCACAACCTTGGCTCATATTATACATTTAGTTCAACTTGTTCAAACATCTTCTATTTTTGTCTATTTTTTATTCATAAAGGTCACATTATTGTTCTATCTAAGTTTTTGTTAATCTTGTCCTTGTGATTATTTTTCTCAAGCTTTAATTGGATGTTAAAGAAATTTTCCAATCTTTAACTTGTTTAAAGAACAAGGTGTGACTATTCTCCTTTTTAAAAACTTGTATATATATAGTTAGGAATTTTACATGTTTAAAAAGGAATAGCAAGTTGATTCATGTTCCAAGTTTTAATAGTTTTAGCAAGAGGTAAATCGCATTATTTAAACCCAATTTTAGTTATAGTAAATTTATGAACCTTTTGTCCAGATATCTCATAACTTGATTAAAAATTGGCCATACAATTGATCTAATATTGTAGTACCCAAACAGATTTAGCAACAAATTGAAGAATAATTATTCAATTCTTAACTTCAACAATTGGTTTTTTAATTTAAAAAATTTCGACATGTAACATTTATATAAAATAATAGATATGAATTTTTTGTCTTTGTGAGATGTCTAGACTGTCACATTCTTTGATTGTGGAAGTGGTATAAAGCTCAAACCCAATAGTAAAAAAACTTCAGAATTTGATTTTATAAATTTTTTGAAATTTTAAACAAAATAAAAAAAGAATTTAATTTATGCCAAAATTGTTCGCCTTATACAATACCTTATATTGGCCAACATTCGTTAACACTTGCAAATTGCATCATTTATCATGATTTTTAAAATGTTCGTTTCAACTTATTGGTTTTTTGTTTTCATGAACTTTTTTTTCGATGTTATATAGACATTGGAAAATTTGGCTTAAGTATTGTATTCACAAAACACTGATAATGAGACAGTGTAGATTTTATGTGGGGAATTTTTAAAAAATTGTATCAACACATTGGTTGATCACACAAACAATTTTTTTTAATAAATAATTTATGAAAAGTGTTGTTGGTAAAAACATGTGTTGATGAGGTGGATGGTAGAAGTTTTTAAAAGAAAAATATTTTAACCCCTAAACACAATTTAAGCTAGATTTAACTGACTTTGGAATTCTAAATGGGTGTGTGCAAATGGGCATTTAAACTGAAAATTAACAGGGGACTAAATGAACTAACTCATGAATTGGAAAAATGGCATAACCTAACTTCCTTTTAAAAATTAAATTTGTTGTTTTCGAAGTTTAGCTTTACCTTTAAGTTGTTATGTAGAGTGTTCCAAATCCTAATACATTTTAAAGCATGCCTCGTTGCAACAATAAAATTCCCTTATACATTATTATAGGGATAGAAAACTGTAGAAAAACATTATGAAATTATTTGGGGTGCGAAAAAATGCATACGTTATTAGGCCTTTCTAGAACATTAGTAGTAGGAGATGATTTTTTTCACTAATAAATCTTCATTTTTCATTGGCTAACTACAATTATTGGCCCCAAGTGTTAGGGTTCAAATAGTTTATCACTTTCTACAGTTTACCTTTTCATGTTCATGGGTGGAGATGGGTGAAAAACTAAACAATGCACATTAGATGTGTTAAATATTAATAAAATGTTGTTAGTGGGTATGTTCTTACATGTTATGTGTGGCATCATCCTTTTATGTGTTTGTCAATTTGACTAAAATGAAATAGATGCCCCCTTTAATGCCCTTTGTTTGTCCCTTGCATTCCCATTCCCTAAAGTTCCTTGCACCACCTAAATCCTAACTATCTATGCATCCCACGACACATAGGGTTTGGACCCATCTAGGTTTGACTTAATAACTAAATCAAGACATATTAACAAAAGGTTAAAACTAGTCTAAATGTGAGTTTCCCAAAGTCTAAGGCCTTGACACCCATGGCCCCCGCAATGGTTCACAATCCAACTATAAATAATCACTCCCATGACAATTCTAAATTGTCTTGAGACTAATTCCCAAGGGACAACATTAAGTTATCCCAAAGGGAAATGTGAATGACATCAAATGTTGCCTTTAAACAACCTCAAGCTACCCCTAAAGGGTTTTGTGAGGCAATAGCATGTGCCACCCTAGGACAACATTAAATTGCCCCAAAGAACAAACCCATGCTTGCCCTCATTGCCTAATCCATAATCCATAAGATGAACTAGGGAGTTCAATCACAATTTGTGAACTTCAACTCCCCATTTCTATGGTTGTCTTGGCACGAATCCCACCTGATGTGAATTTCAAAAGGATTCTCAAGAAAGGCATGTCACTCACTCCCACTTTTAAAAAATCAATGTCCTTGTTGACATTGTGAACATTTTCCTTTTAGAACAAGGCCATGCTTGTCCCCACTCCAACCACAAGTCATTTTGCCAATACTTATTGACTTTGGCTTAATTTGTGTTGTGTCATTTTGCTTTCAACACGAGGAATTTTAGGTATTACTTTTACCCATTTGCATCATCATTCACGATGAATGTCATGCACACCTTAGTGTCATTGCTTTTATTTAGCCTCTTCCACCTTAAGAGATTTCTCTTGAATCCATGTCTAGTTTCATTTCAACAACCTTGACCACCACACGAATAATAAGTTGTTCAAATGCACCAATTGATAATGTTGAATTGGGCTTTTATAATTCAAATTATACCATTTTACCTTCAAGGACATTGTTGGCAATTCCATGCATTGGACTTCACTCCCATAAACTTGTTTATTAATTTTAAAACATGCCATTTAATTTGTAGACATCACTACCTTGATTTTGCCCTATTGAGCCATTAGGAGTTTTTCCTTACAATTAATTCCTAAAGTTCATTTTCATTGGTTATTATCATCTCATTTCAACCATCCATTTCATCCTTTCATAGATCAACTTCTCACACAATTCATTTTTCTTCAAGTGAATTTATGTACCTTTATTTCAAACATTAAATTTGATGATTTTCAAGCCCGCACCTTCACTTTTGAAGGTTGATGTCCCTATCAACACTTAGTTAAATTGGGGATCTCTCACAAAAAAATTATTTTTGTGTGTTTTCTTTTGCCCCAACTCATGCCTTTTATTCAACTTTAATTCCTTCACCATTTCCAGTAGATGGTCTAAATGTGAAGATTTCACCCATGTTACCTCTTTCAAGTGGCATCCCTTCCACTTTACTACCCAAACACCTAGTTTTTTTTTCACCAACCTTGGTTGCAAATCTATGTTCAATGAAATCAAAACTTGAATGATAGGTTTGCCTCCTATCCAACCTCCTTTTATATTTGCTAAATGGTTTTAACTTAGACACATGGAAGGTTAAATGCACCACAAAAAATATTGGAAACAACAATGTATAAACATATGGGTGAGGTTTACAAAACACCTTATGAGTCCCACATAATTTAATATGAACTAACTTGCGAAAGCTTCAAACATCTTAATGTCGCAAATGTTCAACCACACAAAATCACAAATCTTGAATTCAATGTGTCTTCAAATCTTATTAATTTGTTTTTCATAACTTGTATGTGATTTTTCCAAGAGTTTTTAATGTGTTTTTCTACCATTTGTTTGGCATTTTTGCCTCCTTCATGACGAACTCTTCTAGACCTTGAGATGGTTAAATCCATGGGTTGTCCTTCTTCAACTCTCAATGTCAACTCGAAAAGGCTTGCCCCAATTGTTGAACATTTGGTTGAGTTGTAACAAAATTCCATTAAACCTTAGTGCTTGGCCCAATCCATCTGATTAGCCTTGAAATAGTTTTTGAGATACTAATAAATAATATCCCATTGATCTTTCCAATTTGGACATTAATTTGCAAATGGAAAATCATGTCAAACTTCAACTTAATTCTAATCATTTTCATGGGAAGTGTCTAAAATCTCAACATTAATTTTCATTGTGGTCACTTATTACAACCTCCAACATGCCATTATACCTAACCCACATATTGAAAAACAACTTTGTTATCTCCACTATTACGGTTATGGTCTTAACTAGTCCAAATTTGGCCAACTTGGAGAATTTGTCTACCACCACTAAGATGGCATCTTTCCTTTGTCAATCTAAAAGTCATGTCATGAGCCCATTGAAAAACCCTTGTATGGACTTGTTGGAATAAGTAAAAGATTATACAACCCAAATTTCTTTTTACACATTGACTTGGTGTTTTGGCACTTCACACAACTACATATGTAATGTTATATGTTTTTTTTCATTTTAGTCCAATAGATGTTTTTACTCAAAGTCATCATTGTGGTCCTTTCCCCATAGAATCCTACCATTGGCACATCATGCACTTCTTGCATAACTTTCATGCACAACTTTCCTTAAGGCACACAAACAAACAACTACCTTCATTTAATCAACCCATCTAAGAGGGTGATGCCCTTTTTCTTTTCTTTTTGTTGCACAATCCCATAAAATAACATTGTGTGAAATGTTTTTTCACATACCCTTCTTTACTCTTTTACTCAATATTTTTTTCACCCACAAATATGGCGTGAAAGATTTGGGTGGTCCCTTAAGGCATCTCCCATTGGTATTCCTCCTTCGATTTAATGCATCAAACATTACATTGTTTTTGTTTGACTTATGGATCAGTTCCATGTTTAATAGTAATGCCAAATGTCATATCAATGTAATTATTTTGTTATGGTTTTTGGTTACATCTCATACTACCTCAAGGACATAATGCCCATGAAGACCCAAGTGGTCCTTTGCGATCCCAAGTGATGTCAACTGCCAAATCTTAAGGTGAGCATAAGCATGCTAAAATAGGCCCAAAAAATATCTCAAGAATGCGAAAGAAGATAATTGTCAACTCTAAAGGTTAAAAAATAATACACATTCTTTGAAATTTAATGTTTAACTGCATGAACATACGTAGCATGACATGATTTTCTTAAAGAAAAACTTAAGGTGTGTTTACTTTTTTCCAACCTACTTTCATTCATTTTTCTTCTTTTGGTGTTGTTATCCCATTTTTCACAAAGTAAACATAAAGTATAATCATGACCTTTCATTTTTTTTAATTAATTCATATGGCTCCTTCAAAATTTGTTTAAAGTGGTAAAACTATCGAAAGAAGAAAAACGAGCATGTATGTTTTAACATGTTAAAACACAAAATGAATTTTCAATTCATACTAAAAAGTAGAATTTTAACACTTTAAACCTATGTAAGGAAAAACTTACTTTTGAAGGACTTCATATATTGTCATAATTGAAATATTCAAGTTCCAAAAAATGTGCATCAATGTGCATGATGGCTCAAACATTAATAACACATCATTTGAATAGTTTGAATTTTTTTATAAAAGAGGTATAAACTTGTAATAAATAAATAAAATATCTAAAATAATAATATACATTGGGGATGACATATATGGTTTATTTAATATGGAAAATACATTCCAAATTTTATAACATTGGTAAAAGGTGTAAAATTCAAAAATGCAAAATCTAATTTCCACCTATTTTTACTTTTTGAACAAGGTTCACCAATTGGCTTACTTTAACATGCTTGTGCCCAAGTAATTAATTACTACAAATAATTTTTTCATGAATGGCCCATCTTAGTTGGGCCCTTATCAACTTCTTGTTTTCAAAGGTGATAGGAGGCCCATCTTGCATCAATGTGAACTTCAATAATTTGGAGAAGTTTGAAAACCTTAACATATGTGTCATTATTATTTTTCCCTTAAACTCTTCAAGAAAATATCTTGTTCATCCTACCATTCAAATGACGACTCTATTTTAAAGAGGTTTGTGAGTAGTTTGACCAACGTTGAAAAGTCCTTTAATTTCCTTTAAAAGTTTACCAACCCCAAGGAAAAACTTACCCCCTTGGTTATGTTCAAACTTTGTCATTTTTTGATGGCTTAGACTTTTTTAAGATCAAACCTCACACCTTCTTGAAACCATACATGTCCTAGAAAGTCCATTTAGAACCTCACAAATTCACTATTTTGTTTAGTTAACATCAAGTTTTTTTTTTCCCAAAACATATCCAAGTGTTAGGCATGTTCCTACGCCAACTTAGAAGAATAAACTAAGATGTCATCAATGTAAATGATGATGAATTCATCCAACTTGTCATTGAAAATCAAATTCACAAGAATTGTAAAAGTTGATAATACATTGCACAACCCAAACAACATGACCATGAATTCACAAAAAAACATACTTAGTCCTCATGGTCATTTTTTCCACATATTGCATCCACGATACAAATTTGGTAATAACCCAACTCCAAGTTCACTCAGTTAAAGTAACAAGCTCCATTTAAATGATCAAACATATTCTCAATTTGAAACAAGGGGTAATTGTTCTTTATGGTAATTTTATTTAAAGCACAATAGTCTATGCATATGTGCAACTTGTTATCCTTTTTATCCACAAACAACATTTGGGTTCCATAAAATGTCATGATGATGAATGCCTTTAAAGTCAGAAATTTTCAACTTAGAAATGATCCTTCTAAAATATTATTCACATTTATGGCTTAAAGGGCTTTGGAATGAATTTTTGGAAATTTTCCATTGATACTTTCAGTCCTTTGAAATAACTCATATTGAAATTATTAACAAGTTTCGTTGAATCTCTATGGAATAAAGTCATGTATTAACATGTATTTTTATGTTTCAATATTGGCCTTTGGTATTGTCATACAAACATATATGTTTCCATCCATATACCCAAAAGAAAAAGTCCTTGATGCCAATTTGCATGTTATACACATGGTGAAAATTTCAACATGGAACTATTTTATATTTAAAATATGAGCCATGGAATGGAATCATTTGTTTTGAAAATCCTTTCAAAACAATGTTTGAAACCTTCTTGGCTTGTTGTATTGGTGGTGCAAAGCATTCCGTGTTGTTCACAAGGCAAAAACACATTTTGCAATGCTTGGGGGAAGACACAATAAAATGAATTAATGGAACGCAAAATAGTCCTCTTCTAGGAACTCATGTGATATGTGGCATTCATGTGTTGGTCTACTACTTAAATTTTGTAATTTTCATACCTAGTTTACCACTATGCGTATAATTTTAAACACCATCTACATGTCATTGTGATACATATTTGTGTGACCACGCCCCATTTAATCCATCCATGGAACTTGGTCTTCAAAAGTTACTAGTAATATTTAGTAAAATTTAGAAAGGGTAAATTTTTAAGTATGACTTGGTTTCCTAACCCTTATGTGCTTAAATAGAAAATCCATCGTTTTTAACAATTTTTTTTAATGTTTGCTTTCATTTGAAAAATATATTTTAAGTGTAATGGGGGAAAACACCATTTCACGCAACAAATCAAAACATAACACATAAAACAA
>Ga0116228_10005154_pt1 | contig 11641 bp, 11 predicted proteins | sample S1TSphfallax_2_FD_89694 | JGI IMG/M metagenome (GOLD analysis project Ga0116228, IMG submission 89694) | Host-associated microbial communities from peat moss isolated from Minnesota, USA - S1T2_Fc - Sphagnum fallax MG | ecosystem: Host-associated > Plants > Peat moss > Unclassified | place...
AGACATTCCTTTAAGGACAAACCTTCAAAAGCAAAAAATATTGAAACCTTATTAAAATAAAATTGAGTTCCAACAACAAATGATTTCAGAAAAGTAGTATTCTATAATAAATACTTGACAAGTGTAAGATATTTTATTGTTATGAAAAAGTTGATTTGAAGTTTAAGGATGTGAAAGGTTGTTTCAATGTTGGAATTGAAGTTGAATGGACATAAATAAGTCATGTGTACATTAGAAGGACAAAGGTGTAAAGGAACAATTAACCACATCAAAAGTTGGACAATAATGCCCATAATTCATGCAAACTTTGAATATACTTTAGTGGGTTGTTTGATTTCTCATGATGGGTTTGGTTGCAAATAAGTGTAGACAATATCTATCTATGAAGGAAGGTAGTTTGTTTGTTTTGTTTGTACTGATGAGATCCACTGAATTGGGATGCTTCAGATCGCATTCTTGGTCTCTTTGGAAGGCTTACAAGGAGGAGGGGTGCATCGGCTTGGTTTCATGGTGTTTGGACTTGCATTGTAGAAGTTCTTGAATATTGAATGATTTCTTCACTGAAAACTTTGAAGCATTATCCTAGTGACAATGATTCATCATAGCTTAATTTAGGTAGGACAATTTTAGGTTTCATAAGTCATCATTCAAAATCATCACTTGAATGGTAGTTCTAAATTGGAATATGTTTAACCCATTTCCAAGTAACAGAGGCATGGAATTGTGTCTTTTCAGATTTGTCTTTTCAAAGTATTTTCCCCAACACCATATTCACAAGCAGATTTTCAATAACTTTTCCATCAATTTGCATCAGAATGCAAATTTTCGTACCCATTCATTGGTTTTACATAGCTGATTATCCAGATGGTATGGAAAACTGATTAACGGGTATGAAATTTTTTCATCTGGATGATCAGAATGTATCCATACTAGCAAGTGCAATTGAGGAAAAAGAGATGGCTTCAGGGCTAACCTTTCTGACAAAACCCAGAGCGCAAAAAACCCTGCAAATGATGCATGTAATTGATCATAGATAGTAGTTCTCTCCACCCAAACAAATTGCAAGGCCTTTGTGTTGTGAAATTTCACATGTGGTCAGCGCTTCAAATGGTAGGTAAGGTTTCATATAACCAGCTGCTGCAGATCCTCCTCACACAAAGAAACAGGAGCAATCAGTGGACATGGGAACAAAGACAACCAAACATATGAGTATGAACATTTAACTATACATGTCTGTTGACATCTAAAGATGATGATCAACAATGTTGCCTGGTTTTGCTGGTGAAATTAACATGTATTTAAGAGAATCATGCAGAGAAAAACTCAACAACATCATTTTGAAGGTAAACTGTTCTGTAAATTCCAGCAAAACCAAAAGAAAGTACGACACTGCATGAGTGTGTTCATAAACTTGTGAGTGTCATGCATAGAGTTTTGTCAGACCATCATCACCTTCATCATGAATAGCAGAGGTGCCATGACTCCACCACCCACTGACTTCATCAGCTCCTGACAATTGTAGATATATATACAAATAATATAGCAAGTGTTAGCTAGCTGCAATGAATCCTCCCCCCCCCCCACTGACTTCATCAGCTACCAGTGGTGGGCATAGTAGAAATGTATCCATTTCCAGTCTAATACCATCTGGAGTTGAAGTTTGTAAAATCTGGATTCCTTCCTTGGAGTACTACCTACTGCCCATTCAACTTTCTCATTGTGGATTGAGCAGCAGAAAAAGAGATGCCAAAAAAAAAAGCAGTGTGGTTGAGAATGATGGTGAAGATGTGAGGAGAAAAAAGACTTATTCCTTCCCTCTGATGCCTGAATGCTAACATTTTGTTTCCTAATAGGTAGTAGTCATGGCATAACATTGCCCAGGCTGCAAAACACAGAATTTGCAACATTAGACAGATTTGTCAAGAGGGTACACTCTACATTCTTCTTGTAGCAAGAGTCCACACAGAAAACTGCTACTCTACATTCATTCTTCTGGCAGCAAATTCACACACAAAACTTTGTCAAAGAAAAGAAATTCTTCAAAAACTCATACAAAATCAAGCAAAGCAACAAGAAAATTTCTCCTGGCAGCTTGTGAAGAGAAGTGGACCGAGACAAAAAAGGAAGAATCCAACAAGAAGGAAAAAAACCCCCACTGTAGGGTTTCCTAGAGGATTAGGGTTTAGGGCTCATTTCTCGTGTTGGGTACGTTACATGTTCGTGTTTTGTTGTGTGCTGCTGCTGCTGCGAGAGAGTGTTGGGTGTGTTTGTCATTTGTGGCAGTAGATAGTGGAGAAAAAAATGGCAGCGGCGTCAGGAATCGCTTCGGAGCTTTTGGAGTTTCTGAACGCAGCACCCACTCCTTTCCACGCTGTGGGTATGTTGGGATATATCCTTCTCTTCTTCACCATATCTATTCTTTTCTCTCGTCTATCTCCCACAAAACTCCGGACTGGGTTTTGGGGGAGGTTGGGATTTGGTTTTGGGAAGTCGGATTTTTTTGGGTTTTATTTTGCGAGGGTTTTCTCTCGCTTTGGATACGAAGGAAGGATGACGAAGGTTTTTCTCTGCTTCCGGGGGGGGGGGGCGGGGTTGTGGTTGGGCTTTGTTGTTGTTGTTGTGTTGCAACAGAGGAAGCCAAACAGAGGTTGAGCGAAGCAGGTTTTGTACAAATCTCAGAAAGACATCCATGGAATGTAGAAGCTGGAGGGAAATACTTCTTCACACGCAACCATTCCACCATCATAGCATTTGCAATTGGCAACAAGTGTGCAAGCAATCCTTGTCTTTTTCTCTTCTTTCTTGTAACCTCACATACACACATACATTTTCTTGCAAAGCTTCCTGAACCCCAATTGCTGCAGTATCTATCTGGGTGCAAAAGTTTTGCATGGGTTTTAGGGTTTAGGGTTGCCTGATCAGTTTTGCATGATTCTTCTGTAGAAAGAATCTTCTGCAAAATATCTCCTTCTTGTTGCTTGCATGCTTGCTTCAAGAGATTACAGAATCATCAGTGCATCCTTCTTCTTCTCACATGGATCCAACAATTGCTCTTCTGAAGACTCCTCATCATTACGCAAAATGGATCTACCAATTTGTCAACAATGCAAGCTCCACATTCACAAGTGCAGCAAAATCTCTTTCACTCTGTGGTGGTTCTTCATGGCTTTTTGCCGACCATCAATGTATGTTTATTTTGCAGATACACGACTGGAAATGGTTTTCTCATCATTGGTGCACATACCGATAGCCCTTGTCCAAAGCTGAAACCTGTATCAAAGGTACACCCATTTTTCTCTCTTTTGAATTTTATTGTCTATATAAATACAAAAGTGCACTGTTGGGAGCTGATGAAGGTGTCAGTGGGAAAAGTCTTATTAATGGCAGATCATAAACTGTGTGTCTTCATAACGTAGGTGATGATCTGAGACTTTATGTGTGATATTATGCTCATATAAGGTTATGGTTATGACTGCACTCATTGTCATTGTTTTTGTATTTGGGGTTTCAGTAGAACTGATGATAGTGGTTATCTTCAAACTGTTGATGTGGAGTTTTTTTTTCCTCTGCAATCTCATGGATATGTGATCTTGTGTGTTGTGGTTTGTACAGGTGACAAAAGCGGGGTTTTTGGAGGTGGGTGTTTCTACGTATGGAGGTGGATTATGGCATACTTGGTTTGATCGTGATTTGACAGTTGCAGGTCGGGTAGTGCGCAAATTGAGTACAGCAGAAGGAGAAAGAGCTGCCTACAGCCATGAGCTTGTCAGAATCCAACAGCCCATCCTCCGGATACCTACATTGGCAATTCATCTTGACAGGTGATCTTTTTCTCTCTCCCTCACTCACTTGCCCACCCACCCTCTCTTTCAATTTGGTGTATTTTCTGTAACTGTTCTATGGTGATTTGCCCAGGTTAAATTGGTCAATGGTTTCTAAGCCTCTTTCTTTACCAGTTTGTTATATTGCTGCCAGTCCAGTGTGAAGTATATCTAATGTTGGGTGGGTCTGGTTGTCCATACAGGGATGTAAATGAAGTTGGGTTTAAGGTCAACAAGCAGACGCATCTTGCACCTGTGTTGGCTTCTGTTATCAAAGTCAGTTCCTCCCATAAAGATATCTGTCAATAACTTCATGCCTCTGGAAGTAGCAGATCTGTGGTAAAATTGGGAGTTCTCACAGTAATAGCCCTGGATGCAAGTTTCATATTGGTAGAGAGAGGTTCTGTGGAAGTTCCTTGACAGTTGAATTCAGGAGCTGAACTCTGTTGTTTCATCTGAATATTTTTTTTCATGTTCCTGAAATAGAAAAAGTGAGCTTTACCATGGGTGGGGAGAGGCTAACAGGTTTGCTTGATTGTGGCAGGCCGAGATCAACAAGCCTGCAGATACTAATGGTAATGTTGCTTCAGACCCAGAACCCTCACCCTCCAAAGACAAGCTGGAAAATCGACAGGAGTCAGGAGGCACTACTGCGCATCACTCTCTTCTGCTGCAGGTAGATTATTCTTGGTTGGACTTCTTGAGTCATGTTTCTGTTTCTGTGCTTATTCCTGAAAATTTCCAATTTCTGATTTGTGTCCATCATGGTGGGTGGGTGTGGAGTTCTGGGAGCCTTGTTTGTTGGCTTGAAAGAATTAAGTTTACATGACATCTGATTTTTTGGGCCACTTTGGGTTGGAGCAGTTACTGGCTCAAGAGCTTGATTGCAAGCCTGGAGATATCTGTGATTTTGAACTTCAAGTCTGTGACACTCAACCTAGTGTGGTTGGGGGAGCCCTCAAGGAATTCATTTTCTCGGGGCGCCTTGACAACCTCTGTATGTCTTTCTGCTCTCTTAAGGTACGAATGGGTTGATGAGATGTCTTTCTGCACTCTTAAGGTAATGAAATGGGGTTGAGCCTTTGAATTAGTACCGGGCTTTCAGTCATTCGATAAAATCAGCTTTCAGTCATTCCATTTTGCACCTTGGTTGTGGCATTTTTATGTGTTTATCAAGGAAGAAAAAGGTCCGGCCTTTTTTTAATTCTCAAACTCTGCTGAACCAAAATTGAACCAGTGCAGCCCTGACAAATGTCTGCAGGCTCTTATTGATTCAACAGAGTCATTAGATGAGGAGAAAGGAGTTCGCATGGTGGCTTTATTTGACCACGAAGAAGTGGGGTCGGACTCAGCTCAGGGGGCAGGATCTCCTGTTCTGGTGGATGCCCTGCGTCGTATCGCCTTTCATTTTGGAGAATCCTCAACAAAGGTAGACATCATGGATTGAGCTTCTTTTTAGGGTCTTAAGCTGGCTGCTTTGTACTTGATGCTTCCCATACTGTTCTACTGTCACTGTTGTTTTGATTCCTTTCTCAAGCACCTCTACCCTTCACTCCACAAAACAGAATGACTCTTCAAGTGACATGGTGTGTTTCTAAGTAAGGTTTTGAGACCATGAGCCATCAGCGGTTAGTCACATCTGAACTTCAATTTCAAAGGTTTGTCATTTCTGTACTTACCTGTCATACTGAGAAGATGTGCCAAAAGGATTGAGAACACCCCAAACAGATTTGTAGTTGCAATACCTGCCTGTGGCACTGACAGATTTTGTTGAACTGAGGTGCATTGTATCTTGGATGTTGTTGATGTTTAGGGGCTTCTTGAGAGAGCAATTCAGCGAAGTTTTTTGGTGTCTGCAGATATGGCCCATGGCTTGCACCCCAACTATCAGGTATGTACAGCCTGTAGCGTGTTGCATGTTCGGTTGTGCAGAACAAACAGGTATATATTCCTCTGCACCATAGCATAGGGGATAGGATGATAAGCATTTCTGAAGTTTACGCGGTGTCCAATGCATAAGGATTTCTGTGTGTTCACCACCAGATTCTCAAGCGAGAGCTTGTTTTCAGATATTGTTTGTGAAGCATGTAGTTTTTTATATCTGAATGTCAATTTGGGTGTGCATGTTCCATCAGGCCTGTGCATCTCTGATGAGAATGAATGGGTATGTTATTCTAGGACAAGCATGAAGAGGGCCATCAACCCAAGTTGCACAAGGGTCTTGTGATCAAGCAGAATGCAAACCAGCGTTATGCCACCAATGCTATCACTTCCTTCCTCTTCAGAGAGATAGCCAACATGCATGCCATCCCCACTCAGGCAAGGCATTATCATTAATTTTGCTCCTGTATATTCTCAATGTTGCATGTCTAAGAGAGAGGTGCAAGCATCAGTAATGTGTATTCTCCTTTTGCACCTATTTAATGGCTTTTCAGGTTTTGACTTGATTTGTCTTTGTTTGGATGCATCTGAGCAAATTTCCATCTTGTGATCTTTGGTGGAAAAGATTCAGAAAAGCTCCATTCTGTTCACCGTACAATGTTGTTAGGTTACATTTTCTGACACTACTGTGTGCTTCTTTGTGACCCACATGGATAAAATGCTAAAACATCGACCATTCCTTGGTATTGCACAGGATTTTGTTGTGCGCAACGACATGCAATGCGGGTCAACAATAGGGCCAAAATTGGCAAGTGGTCTTGGCATCCGCACTGTGGATGTGGGAGCACCACAGTTGTCCATGCATAGCATCCGTGAAATGTGTGGCGTTGATGACGTTCTTCACTCATACAACCACTTTAAGGCTTTCTTTGAAGAGTTTTCTCTACTAGATGCAAAGCTCTCAGTTGATGAAGCTTGAGATAGAAAGCTCCTTTTGAGTGCTTATCGCTTACGTGTCCGGCATTCAAAACAGTTTTTTTTATTCTTCTCACCTTCCAGTCCTAACGTCTGGGTTAAACTGCATCTGCTATGTAAAACTCTTTGAAGAACATTGCAAATTCAGGCTGGAAATTTCCCATTGTTCACATTTGGAATGTAAAACTGCTCCCAATTTTCAAGACCTGTTATAAAAGATCATGAAGCATTGTTATGTAGAACACACAAGACCTGTCACCCAAAACACCCTTAGCACTATTTGCATGCAGTGTGACAAAAGAAATGTGAGGGTACATAAATGCAACCATCATCAGTGTGAAATACATGTACCATGCAAAATGCCAATCACCCAAAACACTGGCCACATGGAATGAGACAAAATGCATGCATGGAAAGGAAATTTAAAGATGCATGCACAACCCTCATCTACACCCAACTCATCTAACATACAAAACACCTTGTCACCCTACATGCTGTACACAGGAAGTGAGAGATAAATAAATAAATATACGGGAAAGAAATGTGTGGGTACATGTGCAATCCCCATCAGCACCTAATCCACAAAATATGTACATTGGGGATCTCCTATAAATCCACCTTGTTGATAAAACTCGTTTACATGTTCTACAACTTTTGTTGCAAAACACAACTTGACTATGGATTTTTTTTCTTTGAAAGATTGGCAAAATCCACAAGTCTTTTTTTTATCACCTATTGCATTTGTATACTACTGCGCAACCCATTTTGCAGAACAGGCTGCAATGATGGGGCAGTGGTATTGACATCCTCAATAAAGCCCGTGAACAGAAATTCCATGCAGTTCTTACGGAAGCCACGATCAAAAGGGTTGTGAAACCGACCATTACTATCCTTCAAATAGTTGTAACGCGCTGCGTTTGACATCTCGTTGGTCGTTATATTGCGTGCTATCTGTAATATGCAAAGCATAAAGTGTTCATCAATTTCACAAAGTTGAATCCACAAGTGTTATGGGTGCGATGGATTGTCAACATTGCAATAATCAAAACATCAAATGATATATGTACTATGCACCCTCCAATTCAAGCATCATTTGCCATACTTATTAGTACCTACGTGTGAAATGGGATCAATGTCAGTATGTACTGTTCATCATCAATAAATATGATCAAATTTCAGAAATTGATACATCCATAAACTCATTTATAAACTAGATTTTAAAATGACTTGACTTTTATTTATATATATATATTTTCAAGACTCTTTTTTCATGGGCCTAATTTATTTTCTAAATGTTGATTAAAATTTTACCTCCAAAGTAATACAAAAATACATTAATTCACACTGATGTTATTTTTATAGAAATGTAAACGAGCTCCCCATGAGAAAAACTAAGATCAGGCAAAATTGAAAGAGAACCTCCATTATAACTATAATTAAATAAATAATAATAACAATAATCATCTCAATAAAAGAACCTTCTTCATAATCAACATGGTGATGACTGCATGTAGTTGTTACAGGTTTTTTACCTGTACAGCTTGCACGGCAGTCAGTATGCTGACACCAAAAAGAAGCCACATATCAGCGATGAGAAATGCAAGTATTCCTCCATGGTGGGTAGCCAAATGACGAAGAACCAGTCCAAATGTTGTTGATGGTGTCCCCAGATCCATCCATAGTCCTGTTCCACACAATCTTCCCACTTTAATTAAGTGGGTGGGAAAAACTACACATAAAAACAAATCTACTTTGAAAAGAAAAACTTTTTTCTCCAATGATTCAAAGTCATGCAACCGTAACCCTACAATTCTTTTGTGGGATACGATTAAGTGCACTTGAAAGTTTTGTACCCATTTTCATACAGAAGATTACTACTTAAAATCTCAGATTAGAACAGGGACAGTGGGTTTTATTAAACCTACGGTGAACTGTGACAGCAGCTGCTAGGCTCATGGCGATGACCTCGAAGAGAAGGAAAACAAAAAATTCCCATTTATTCTTCTGCAGACACAAGCAGAAGCGCAAGTTATCTTTTGGGTCAAGAAACTACAATGCTAAGTAAGTACACAAGCATGATGGTTTTGATGTTAGAAAAAATTTAAACAAGATTTTTTTTCCAAACTTCACATGAGCTCAAGATTCCAGCAATTACACTAATAACTGATGTACACAAATTTGGGGAGGTATATTTTTCAGTCCTTTTTACAAAGCAAGAAAAACACAGGAGCATGTTTTTTACAGTCCTTTTGACAAAGCAAGAAAGACATCATGGGGAGCAATTTTTTAATAATTTATTTATTTTACCTTGCCAACACAATTGGAGACCCATGGGCAATGATGATCAAATTGCTCTACACAGTGATTGCATGATGAGCAATGTTTTGCTCGAAGTGGCCTCACTATCTGTTTTGTTACAAAAACACCCAACACCCAGACCTCTGTCATAAGGTAAGGTGATACTAAACCTTTCTTCAGTGATCCAACTGCATCTCCATATGGACCCAAGCACATCAATCATCACCAAAAATGCAAATAAATTCCAAGCTGTATATATGGTGTCAATGGGCAGCTTGAAAAAGTTCAATTACACCACATAAAAAAATCACAAACAAATGCAAGTAGAAGTCCAATCACACCACATGTAAATACATCACCAAAAACACAAGTACATTTCCAAGCTGTATATCATGGTGTCAATGGGCACCTAGAAGTAGTCAAATCACACCACAGAAGGATGTTTATTACAATTCAAGTTTGGATGACTGCAGGGAAAAGAAAACAGACAGACAAACAAACCTTGCAAGTTGGACAAAGCTGTCCCCAACAACCAGCCCACAATGCTGGACTGCCCAACTCATTTTTCAACAGTGACACCTGACAAAACCAGATGATGATCACGATGATGAGATTATCCTTTTGCAGAACTATTTTTTGTTCCAAAAATCAGCATAACAAAATTCAAATTCTGTGACTGAATTGTATTGGATTGAATTTGATTCAATTCAACCAATTTGAATGAGAACAACTAACCATGTTGAATGCAAAGGAAAAGACAATTATGTTCAGTTCAATTCACTTCAAATTAGGAATTTGAATTCAAATCAAATTCAATTGAGTTGTATTCAATTCAAGTTGCATTATGCAAATTCATTCAATATTAAATAATTCAAATGGAACTTAATTTCTACAAAATCAACTCATCTTTATCATAAATTCATTGTCACTGGTAGTGTGCAGCTGCACAGAGCCCAAGTAATCTTAATGGCATCAACTTACATCTGTGTCATCCTTTCTTGATATCTGCTTCGAATGTGATGCTCTAATGTATCCCGGATCCTTGCTGACATCCACATCCCACCCATCAACAACAATACTTCACTAAATCTGACAGCATCTAGAAAACAGGATTAAATCAAGACAATGCCTTCTATCTCTCATATTTCTAAATCTCCCATTTTCTTCCATAAATTCTGCAGAAGATGTTCAGAAATCAAGATTGCCCCAAAAAGAAAAGATCCAAAAAATTGTACAAAAGGAGAGTGTACAACTGTGGGGTTACAGTGCATGTTGTGTGGACAACTAGTGATGCATTGACAATGACTTTGTGTGACAAATGCTCAACTATGCATATGATGACTCCTCTTGGAAGCATCTTAATTACACACACCTGGTGCAGCGATAAAGGAGGAAGAGCCCAATAGATGCAGACAACACAACCATAGATGCCCAGAAAGCATCTCCAGCTGTTATTCTCATCAACGATTGTGCTGAAACCCACAAGCAACCAAACCATGAGAGCATGAAAATGCTGCAATTTATGTCTTTTTTTGGGCACCCAAAATTTGCATGCAAGTCGCAAAAAACATAGAGAACAAAAGAACAGAAGATGATGATCATATGATATTCATAGACCTACCAGAATGTGCAAGAATCTGAAACACTTACAGGCAACAACCAAGGTGATGAATAGAAGAAGCAGGCTGATGATAACTAGCCAAAGGAAGGGAGCTAGTCCCAGCTTTGAAAGTTGCACAGCTAGGCGACCACCCTTGTTATCCCACCGCTTACTCAAGACCCTCAATGCATTTTTCTGTGGCCAAATGTGTCATTACACAACATCATAGTCACACTCTTTCGGATCCACAAGATGATGCTGAGAGTGCATCCTTCCCAACAGTCAACAAGCAGCTTTTGGGAAGGCAGGCACACCAGTGAGAATCATGTAATCAAAAGGGGGGGAAAAAAAGAAAAAAGAAAAAAAAAGGAAGAAACCACAAGTTGATGAGCAAAGGTTTTTCCATATGCTGCAAGAAATCAACACAATGGGATATGAACATTATTACAAGGAAAAAGGCAACATGACGGTGTCCTTTGTCAGAAGCCAACTGAACAGCAGTGCAGCCAGTGGAGTCAGTGGCAAGAAGATCAGCCAAGCTGCCTGCTTGCACCAGCACTGTGCATGCCTCCAAGTTGCCGCGCATTGCTGCCCAGTGCAATGGTGTACAACCTGACAACAGCACCAGCCATCACCTATTCTCTATCATTTTCAGTCAGTTGGCGCCATCAACAACATATTGCAATTTCAAAGCTTTCATGGAAAGCACTGAGACAGACAATCACATAGCAGTCAGAGCTTCAATTGGTTCATGCAGAGTTGTTGATAAATCCTGTTAGGCATCAGTGACAGACAACCAGCTGTACAATGCACACGAAAGCTGCATTCAAGTTTTTTTTTGTTCTTACTAGCTCCCAAACCCAAAAGGAGAAAACCAAAAAAACAAAATCCTCAAGTTTGCAAAGTGGCTCCTGATGAGTTACAGTGAACCATGAGATTTCAAACAATGAAAGAGAAGTGAAGAATTCTAACACCTGAGCAAACTCACCCTCTTTGTCTGCTCGACCAAGATGCGCATCCATGAAAAGAAGCAGTCTTATGCAATCAGAAAATCCCTTGTAGGCAG
>Ga0116228_10005155_pt1 | contig 11639 bp, 14 predicted proteins | sample S1TSphfallax_2_FD_89694 | JGI IMG/M metagenome (GOLD analysis project Ga0116228, IMG submission 89694) | Host-associated microbial communities from peat moss isolated from Minnesota, USA - S1T2_Fc - Sphagnum fallax MG | ecosystem: Host-associated > Plants > Peat moss > Unclassified | place...
CACGCAAAACGTGCCGATGATGCCGAGCTTCGTCGCGATCGTGCGCGCGTAGGCGTGCGCGCGCTCGGCGATCGCCGGCGGCACGCGGCCCGGTACGATCGTCGTCGCGAGCACGCCGTGATCGTGGACGTTCTCCGAAACGGGGAAGGTGACGACGTTGCCGCGCTCGTCGCGCGTGGCGATGATCGAGAGCTCGCGCTCGAAGGGAATCAGCCGCTCCCAGATCAGCGCGCGGCCCTTCGCCTGCGCCCACGCGATCTCGAGATCGGCCTGATCGCGCACGACCCACTGGCCCTTGCCGTCGTAGCCGCCCATCGTCGTCTTCAGTACGCCCGGAAAGCCGATCGATGCTTCGGCCGCATCGCATTCCTCGCGCGTGCGCACCGGCGCGAAGTCGGCCGTCGGGATGCCGCACTCGCGCACGAACGTCTTCTCGAGGATGCGTTCTTGCGTGATGCGCAAGACGGAGGCGTTCGGATCGACGAGCCGGCGATCGGCTTCGAGTGCGAGCACCGAGTCGAGCGGAATGTTCTCGAACTCGTACGTGACCACGTCGCTGCGCGCGCCGAGTTCGCCGATCGCGCGCAGGTCGTCGTACGCGGCGACGAGCTGTTCGTCGGCAACCTGGCCCGTCGGCGAGTTGGGGAACGGCTCGAGCGCGACGACGCGGTAGCCCATGCGCTTCGCTTCGAGCGTGAGCATGCGGCCGAGCTGGCCGCCACCGAGGATCCCGATCGTCCGGATCATCGCCGGCTCTCGTAGACGCGCAGGTTCACCCGGGCCGCTTCGAGCAGCGGGGTCGCAACGCCCAGCGCCCGGCCGCGATCGACCAGATCGCCGACGATGTGTTCGCCCTCGACCGGGTTGCCGGCGACCAAGTCGCGGTACATCGACGACGTCATCTTCGCGCCCGGCTCGGTGAGGAAGCTGCGGTAGCCCTCGACGGCACCCTCCGCCGGCGGAAAACCCGATGCGGTCGCGATCGCCACGACTTCGGCGAGGATGCTCGTCGCGACACCGGCGCCGCCCGCCGCTTCCACTTCACCGACGTTGCCCCGCATCAGCGCGTTCAGCGAGCCGAGCGATGCGAGCACGATCCACTTGCTCCACATGTCGGCCACGATCGCCTCGGAGGCGACCGCGTCGAAATGCGCGCCGCGCAGCGCCTCATCGAGCGCGCCGACGCGCCGCGAGATACCGCCGGCGCGTTCGCCGTAGCGCAGAATCGCCTGCGACGTCGGCGCGATCGCGATGGCCCCGTCGTCATCGAGCGACGCGACGACCGCCGACACGCCGCCGAGCACCGCGGCCGTACCGAAGCGCTCGGCGAGCCGATCGAGATGGCGCATCCCGTTGAGCAACGGCACGATCATCGTCTTCGGTCCGACGGCCGGCGCGATGTCGCGCATCGCGTCCTCGAGCGAGTAGGCTTTCACCGCGAGCAGAATCGCATCGTAACGCGCGCCGACCGCGCCCGTCACCTCGAGCTGTACCGGCACGGTGAACGTCTGTCCGCCGACCACGCGCAGCCCCTCGCGCCGCAAACGTTCCGCGCGCGCGGGTCGCACGAGAAACGTGACATCGCGCCCCGCACGCGCCAAGAGCGCACCGAAATACCCGCCGACCGCGCCGGCGCCGACGACCAGGAGGCGCACGGTTAGAGAACGGTCGCTTCGATGTCGGCGGCGATGCGCGCGATGCGCGCTTCGAGTCGCGCGCGCAGCGCGTGGTCGTGCAAGGCGATGATGCGCGCGGCGTAGAGCGCGGCGTTGGCCGCGCCGCCGATCGCCATCGTCGCGACCGGTACGCCGGCAGGCATCTGCGCGATCGAGAGCAACGAATCGAGCCCCTTGAGTGCGTGTGATTCGACCGGAACGCCGATCACCGGGAGCAGCGTTTTGGTCGCAACCATTCCGGGCAGGTGCGCGGCGCCGCCCGCGCCCGCGATGATCGCCCGCAGCCCGCGACCGGCGGCTTCGGAGGCGTACCGGAACATCAGGTCAGGCGTGCGGTGCGCGGAGACGATCCGCAGTTCGAAGGGCACGTCGAGCTCCTGGAGCGTCGTCGCGGCGCCCCGCATCGTGACCAGGTCCGACGTCGACCCCATGATGATCCCAACGAGCGGTTCTTCCATTGCCGTGGCCTTCGGCTCACCGGAAGTCGCGCCTTCGACTGCGAATGGCGCGCGCCGATGAAATTCTCCGTGGGCATCAATTATTGGCCGCGGCGGAGTGCGATGGCCATGTGGCAGCGGTTCGATCCGGGTGAGATCGCCGACGACATGCATCGCATCGCCGATCTCGGCCTCGACACCGTCCGATTCTTCCTCCGTTGGGACGATTTCCAACCCGCGGCCAACCGCATGGATCTCGTGATGCTCCAGCGGCTCGTTCGCGTGACCGAACTGATCGCCGATGCGGGCCTGCGGGCGATGCCGACGCTGTTCTGCGGTCACATGAGCGGCGCGAATTGGCTGCCCGCGTGGGCGCTCGATCGCTCGCGCGCGAACGGACGGTTCCGCACGATCACCGAGGGCAACGAAGAGCCGTACGGCGTCGCCGATCTCTACACCGGCCCGATGCTCGACGCGCAGCGCTATCACGCGCGCGAAGTCGGCGCGGCGCTGCGCGGCCACCCGAACGTGCTGGCATGGGACCTCGGCAACGAGTTCAGCAATTTACGCGATCCGGCGAAGCCGAGCGATGCGCGCGAGTGGAGCAAACGACTCACGGCCGTGCTCGAACGCACGTCGGGTCATCCGGTCACGGGCGGCATCCACGGCGAGGATCTCTCGCGCGATCGGCAGATCCGGCCGTCGTCGATCGCCGAACCGTGGATCTTCGCGACGATGCACGGCTACTCGGTGTACAGCGATTTCGCGCGCAGCCGCACCGACGCCGACGTGGTGCCGTTCCTCGCCGCGCTCACTGCGTCGCTCGCCAACAAGCCGGTGCTCTTCAGCGAGTTCGGCAACCCGACGTGCCCGCCGGGGAAACGCTCTCCCTACGATCGCGTGCCGATGCCCGACGAGCCGCAGCTGCCGCCGATTCCGCCCGACGACCCCGAGCGCGCGACGTACGCCTGTCTCGACGAAGCGGAGATGGCGGTCTACGCGCGCAGCGTGCTCGAGAAGCTGCACGCCGGCGGGCGCCTCGGCGCATACTGGTGGTGCTGGGCCGACTATGCGGAGGAACTGCGCACGCAGCCGCCCTTCGACCAAGCGCCGCACGAGATGCGCTTCGGGATCATCCGGTCGGACGGAACGCTCAAGCCGGTCGCCGAGGCGCTGGCGACATTCGCGCGGGAAGAACGCGCGGTCGTCGAAGCCCACGATCCCGCCATGTTCGAGCCGGCCTATTACGCCGAGCTGCCCCGCTCCATCCACGACGCCTACGCCCGCTTTCTGGAGTTCCACCTTTGAAGACGATCCTGGTCACCGGCGCATCATCCGGGATTGGACGCGCCCTGGCCGTCCGCGCCGCGCGCGCGGGCTACGGCGTGTACGCCGTCGGGCGCAACATGAAGGCGTTGGCCGCGCTCGGTGCCCAGGTGTCGGAAGAAGGCGGCGCGATCCGCACCGACATCACCGACGTGAGCGATCCGGCGAACGCGCCCGGCCTCGTCGGACGCATGCTCGGCGCATTCGGACAGATCGACATCGTGGTGAACAACGCGGGTGCCGTCGCGGTCGGACTCATCGCGACGCAGACCGACGAGGATCTGCGCGCGCAATTCGGCACGCACGTGATCGGGCCGCTCGCGATCGTGCGCGAAGCGCTGCCGTCGCTGCGAGCGACGCGCGGTCAAGTATTCATGATCGGCAGCGGCGTCGCGCGCGTGCCGATCGGCGGACTCGGCGCATATCCGCCCTCGAAGGCGGCGCTGCGCAGCGCGACGACGATTCTGCGGCGTGAAGTGACGCCGCTCGACATCGCGGTGACGTATGTCGATCCGGGCGCGGTCGACACGGCGTTCATGTCGCGCGCGGGCTTGCCGGGTGCGCCGCAATCGATGCTCGTGTCGCCCGAACTCGTGGCGCGCAAGATTCTCTTTGCGATCGGCACGCGGCCGCGCGTGCTCAACGTCGCACCGCTGCAGACGGCGGCGGTCGCCGTGGCGGAGTTGCTGCCCGCGCTTACCGAAGCGGTGCTGCAGCGGAATCCGGCGTTGGTCGGATCGGGGCCGCCGCTCGCGCTCACCCTCGGCAACGGACGTGGCGAGAAGATCGCACTGCCGGCATCGGCACCGCTGCCGGGCGTGACCTCCGTGCTCGGAGAGGATGACGAGTCCGAGCTCGACGACGAAACGCTGGCGGCGGTGGACATCCCGATCGCGGTGCCCGAGGCGTCGGTTGCCGTGGAAGATGTCGCTGCGGCGGCTCCCGCCGATGTCGTCGCGGAGCCCGTGCCCGAGACGGATCCGTTCGCGGAAGCGATGGGCGTGGCCGACGTGGCCGCGCTGCCGGAGACAGAAGCGGAGCCCGTTGCGGCCGAGGTTGCGGAGCCGGTAGCGGCTGAGGTGATGGACCCGGTCACACCGGAGGCGGAAGCGGAAGCGGAGCCCGCGCCGGAGACGCTGCCGACGGCGGTCGTCGCGGGAACGGTCGAGCCGCGTCCGTCGCGCTGGACGTACGAGCCGCCCGAAGCGGACGATGCGGTGCTCGTCGATCCGGCAGCCGCCACGGCAGCGGCTCCGACGAACGGTCACGTCGCCGAGCCACCGGCCGACATCGCGCCGGTGCCCGCACCCGAACGCGTGCCGTTCACCGTCGTGCCGCGCGTCTCCGAGGACGAGATCTTCGCCGAACCCGACGATGCGTCAGCCGTGAACGACGATGAGCCCGCGCATGCAACGTCGTCGTTCGACGCGGCGCTCGAGCCGCTGCGCAACCGCATGATGCGCGCGAAGCTCGATCCCGCGTTCGTGCGCGATCTGCTCGTGACCGACGCCGTGCTCGACGTCGGCGAGACGGCGATGCGCTGGGCCGGCATGCCGAACAAACACGAACGCGCGCTGACCAGCGAAGTATTTTTCGCTTTGGCCGAATGGGGTTTTCTCGCTCCGCGCGCGGATGGGCGTTATCGCGTGATCAAGGTTGCCGACGGCGCAAGCGTCTAGGGATGCTCGCTGCGCGCGTGGCCGTGCGTGTGCGTGTGCTCGCGAATCGATGCGTAGGTGCCCGACTCGAGCACATCGCGCGGCGTGCCATCGGCAAGTACGCGCCGATCGACGACGATCAGCCGGTCGAACCACTCGGGTGCGCGATCGAGATCGTGCGTCGTCATCATCACCGGCAGCCCATCGGCGACGAGCGAGCGGACGATGTGCAAGAGCGACTCTTCGGTCGCGGCATCCACGCCGGTCGTCGGCTCATCGAGCAGCAGGAGGCGCGGCTCTTGCGCGATCGCGCGCGCAACGAATGCGCGCTGCTGCTGCCCGCCCGAGAGTTCGGAGATGTGGCGATTGACCAGCTTGCCGAGATCGAGCGCCGCGATCGCTTCGTCGACCGCACTGCGGTCGTGCGCCGAGAAACGCCCGAACGGCCCGAGGTGCGGATAGCGCCCCATCGAGACGACGTCGCGGACGTTCACCGGAAACGTGAAGTCGACGTCGTCGGCTTGCGGCACATAGCCGATCGAGCCGGCGGGAAGGCTGCCCGGCGAGCGCCCGAACACGCGCACCGTGCCGCTCGTCGGCTTCACGAGTCCCGCGACGGTCTTCAGCAGCGTGGATTTCCCCGAGCCGTTCGGCCCCACGATGCCGAGCGCGGCGCCGGTGGTAACGGTGAGCGACACCCCATCGAGCGCACGAACGCGCTCATATTGGACGACGACGGAATCGACGACGACGGCCGGCTCGTGCTCCGGAACCCCCTGTGCAGACATGTCCTGCCGTTATGGCGGAAGGACGACCAGGGCCTTGGGGACATCTCTAATTTGCGCTAATAAAGGACGACCAGGGCCTTTGACAGCACACCGCCCAGAGCATATAATGGCCGACGGCCCGTGGGGGTGTAGCTCAGTTGGTAGAGCACTTGCTTCGCATGTAAGGGGTCAGGAGTTCGAGTCTCCTCACCTCCACCACGTCAGGACCCGCTTCCCGTAAGGGACGGCGGGTTTTTCTTCTTGTCGGACCGCTGAACGGAATTGATTCTGCCCCAATCCTGGCGGAGTCTTACGACCCGGAGCGTTGCCTCACGTTCGACATCCGAAGATCCGTTAGTTCTAGCGCAGCAAGGCGGTGCGACGATCTAGCACGATCGGAGCCTTTTCTCGCTCACTCATTTTGCGACCCGACGAGACGATTCGCGACGGTGATATCGATCGCGAGCCGGTTGCCGTCTCTCACAACGATGATCGGTAGGATCGTGCCAACCGGCGTCGCCGATATGAGGGTGATTGCATCGTTAAGCGATGCCACTCGTTGCTTATCGATTTGGAAGATGAGATCGCCCTGTTGAAGGCCGGCTTTATCAGCTGGGCCATGCGGTAAGACAAGGTGGACAACAATGCCAGCATCGGTCTGTTGAAGCGAGGCTCCGATATAACCATTCCCTGACAAGGATAGAGGCAAGGCGGTTGAATTGGCTGGAGGCAAGGAATGTTTCGTAAGCGATGGTGGCGTCCAGTCTGTACCATCGGCGAAGTGCGCGGATGCTACTCCGCAATAAAACGGGGCGGGAGCGAGGAGGGGCGACTCGACCACATTGCCACCGCGACGCTTGAAAACATGCGTTATCGTGACGCCGGGCTCGAACTTTCCAACGTCCCTAATGAAAATGTCTTCTTGGCCGAGGCGAATCTCAAAGCGCACTAAGTCCGCAGTTACATTGCCCTCGTTCGTGAAGACGATCGTAAACTTCGCAGTGGTTCTCGAGATCAGGAGGCCGCCCACTTCAGGCGTCTTACACTCCTCAACTTGAATTGGAGAAGTGCTCGGGGCTTCCGGATTGGAATTTGGCACACCGAAGGTCGGGGGCGGCGTCTGAGCGCGAGCCACCGTCAACTGACTGAGAATGGCGAACAAAACGGCAAGGAAGTCTATGGGCATGCGGGCGCACATGACTTCTCATCTCATTCGCAGAGCAAGTAAGCTCTACCCGTAACATCTCAGGATCTGAGCGAAGCCGTTTATCCGCCGCCAAGGTGCCTCCGATTGGATACTTCATTTGCTTAGGGAGTCGCAATGGAGTAGGATAGGAGTATGCCAAAAAGCTCCCGTGACCGGTTGCAGGTCGAGCTGACGACGGTGCATCGTCATTTCTTGCAATTGCTCGGAGAGCGGCTCGGCGGCGCGGGCGAGGCTGATGCGACGCGCAGAGTGCTCGAAGTCGTTCAAAATCTCACCGACAACATCGAGCGCGGGTTTAAGGTCGTCATCGTTCCTGCGGAGGATGAGCGTCCCGACGCACTTCCTGAACTATCGCGTGCCTTTCGTCCAGGATCGCAGTATTCATACCTGGTGTCTCGTCCACACGCATGGCGCAAGCAGCTCGTCTTTAAAGGCCGGCGGCTCACGGTCGGTCAGTTTCTTCACAGCATGCGGGTGAATGCTATGAGTCCAGCCGAGGCTGCTGAAGACTTCGATCTCCCCGTTGAGGCGGTCCGTGAGGCGATGGAATATGGCGAGCGATATGCCGCGCTCATCGCCGCTGAAGCCGCTGAGGATGCGCGAATCGGTCGGACGCTGGCGCATGCGGCTACTGCTGGATGAATGCGTCGCCGGCCGTCAGCTGAGGAGGAAGCTCGAAGCGGCGGGTCATGACGTCTTGCGTTCCGTAGATGCAATTGGCGACGGGGCAGAAGACCCCGTCGTCTTCGCATTTGCGCAGCAACAACATCGGGTACTCTTGACCTACAACAATCGTGACTTTGACGTCATCGGGCGGGCTGAGCCAAATCACGCTGGCTTCCTTTTCATCTATCAAGACAATGATGAACGAGACATGTCGAACGATGATATCGTTCGTGGAATTGCCAACGTCGAGAACGCTTTCCCGGCTGGGATTGCCGGGCAGATTGTCATTCTCAACCAATACCGCTGGTGAAGAGAATCGGCTTCAGGCTACGTCCGTGTTTATCTGCAAGATTGCAGCAACTTCATCGGGCGGCATTCCCGCCGCAGTAAGAAAACCGGCGATCATTTCCGCCTTGCCGGCGACGTAGCGATCGATGTCGTTCGGAAACGTTTCGGCGAGTTGTTTCTTGAGGCCACCGTACGCGCGAGTTGCATCCGGATGAGAACGCAAGTAATCGCGCAAAGCGAGATGGTTGCGCAATGAAGCGCAGCCCTCGACGCAGACGTAGAGGTTGTGCGTTGGTAAGCCCACGCCGCTACTCCGTCGTTTTCTGTCCGCGGATCGTCAGGTTGTGCACGATGAGTTCGTCGATCTCGAGTCGCTCGATGCGCGTTGGGCCGATGCCGAGTTTGCCGATCGCGAGCGCTCCGATCGCGAGGGCGCCGATCGCCATCGCTCCGAGCGCCACGGCGCCAACCGCTCCGATTACCACCGACGTTGCCCCGAGTGCGAGTCGCCATCTCATGCGACCGGAGTTCGCCCGCGCAGCGCGTACATCCGGTTATGGTCCCGACAATCGAAACGGATCGCTTACGGCTGCGTAAACCGCAGCGCGAGGACGTGGACGCCGTCTGCGCGCTGTGGGCCGATCCGCTGGTGACGCGCTACATCTCGGGCGATCCGATCGCTCGGCGTCAAGCCTGGATGGGCCTTCTCCATCTCGTCGGGCATTGGGATTTCTACGGCTACGGCGGTTGGATCGTCGAGGAGAAATCCACCGGCGCGTTCGTCGGCCAGGTGGGCTTCCAACAGTTCGTGCGCGACATCGATGCCTCGCGCGATGATCTGCCCGAAGCCGGCTGGGTGCTTTCCCCACCGATGCACGGGCGCGGTTATGCGGCCGAAGCCGTCGGCGCTACGATCGCCTGGGTGGATGCGAACCTCGATGTGCCGAGCACCGTCGCGATCGTGCATCCGGAGAACGCCGCGTCGCTGCGCGTGGCGGAGCGAGCCGGCTATCGCGAGCTGCGCCGCACGACGTATGCGACTCATCCGATAGTCCTTTTCGAGCGTCTGCGCTACGGTTCTGAGCAATGAGCGCACCGAAGATCTACCTCGCCGGCCCCAGCGTCTTCGATCCGGATTGGGAAGAGCAGGCCAACGCGATGAAGGCGGCTTGCGCGGCACGCGGCGCGATCGGCCTCTATCCGAAAGACAATCAAGTCGACATGCCCGCCGACGCGTTTGCGCACGGCTTGAAGATCTATGAGGTTGACCGCGATCTGGTGCACGAGTGCGACGGCGTCGTCGCCGACTTCACGCCGTTTCGCGGACCCTCGGCCGACGTCGGCACCGTCTGGGAGATGGGCTACGGCTACGGCTTGGGCAAGGCCGTCGCGGCCTTCTCGCGCGATCGGCGCGAGTTCAAGACGCGCATCCTCGAGTGGCTGCCGAAGCTCGACGGCCGCGCGATCGAAGCGTTCGAGATGGCCGACAATCTGATGCTCACCGGTTCGAACCTCACCGCCGGACCCGATCGCCGCTCGCAGACCGTCGGCGGACTCTACGGCAGCTTCGAAGAGGCGCTCGACGCATGCCTCGTGGTGCTGCGCGCGCGCTGAGCGATCAGCGTTCGCGCAAGCCGTTCTGCACGGAGAGTTCCCAACGGTAGCCGTCGGGATCGTGGAACCACAAGCCGAGATGCGGCGAGCCCGGGCCTTCCGGCCCGATCTCGTCGCCCGGATCCTCGAGCTCGACGCCGCGCTCGCGCAAGTCGGCGAGCGCGGCGCGCAGCGCGCTCATCGAGCGCAGATGAAACGACATGTGGCCGAGCGTGCCGGGATGCGGCACGCCCTCGTGCAGCGCGATCGTCACCGCATCGTTCCCGATCGCGACGCCGTTCGGGAAATCGAATTGATGCTCGAGGCCGAGCTTCTCGATCCACCACGTCGCGCTCGTCTTCGGATGCCGCACGGCGAGCCCAAAGTGTCCGACGTTTCCGATGCTCCAAGTCATAGCGTGGTGTGTACCCGGATGCGTTAGCCCAGCAACGCCATGGCGGGAAAGCGCTGCGGAATGATCTTGAAGCGCACGGCCGCATCGATCATCGGTTGGATCAACACCGGATCGAGCGTCGTACCGCTCACGGCGCGATGGATCTGCGCAATCGTGGCCGGATCCATGCCGGTGAACGACGCGAGGAGAACTGCCGTCTCGGCATGGTGCGCGTTCGTGTAGACCGTCGCCGCCGCGACGACGCGCTGGAAGCGAGCGATCGCATCGCGTTGCTTGGCCACGGTCGCGGCGCTCGCATACCACGCCGATTCGATCAGATTCGGCGCGATCGTGTCGACCACGTTGCCCAGATAACGCACCTTGCCGGAGCGGAGCGCGAGCGACATGAACGGCTCGGCAAGCGTGCCCGCAGCGATACGCCCACCAACGAGTGCGGACAAGACGGCGCTGTTCGGCACTTCGATGAAGCGCACGCCGTCGGGATCGGCGCCGTTCGCGGCAAGCCACGCTTTGGTCGCAAGCCAGTTGAGATCGTCGAGTCCCGCGACCGACACGATTTGGCCCGCGAGATCGCGTGCCGCATGCACGGGCGAATCGCCGAGTACGAGCAGGCCCGAATCCGGATCGCCCTTGATGTGCATCGTCGACGCCGCCACGAGCACGAAGGCGACGCCGCGGGCGTAGGCGTTGATCAACGGCAGAATCGATCCACGGCCGATGTCGACCGCACCGCTCGCGACGGCCGAGGCGACCGCCGAGCCGCTCGTCGCGCGTTGCAACGCAACGTCGAGTCCGGCCGCGCGGAAGAGCCCCGCGTGCAGGGCGTAGAGCACGGGCGTCACCGTGTCGTCGGCGGCCGATGCCACGCGCAGCGTCACGAACGGCGCGTCGGCGGCCGATTGCGCGGCGGCCGGGCGCCGCGTTTCGCCGAGTGCAACGAGCGATGCACAGCCGGCAAGCGCACCCAGCGCTGCCGAGCGGGAGATGGGCATGATTTCTCCGCATTCTTCGGGCGATCATGAAAACTTGTTTCCCGTCCCGCAGGAACGTCGCGTGAACCGATCCCGCGCGCTAGCGCTGACCGGCGCCGCGCTCTTCGCCGCGCCGTTGGGCGCACGCGCCGCCGGCGGGCGCCCGATCCGCATCGGCTACAGCGCGTCGGGCGAATCGCTCGCGCAGGGCATCTACGCGCAGGCCGGCGGCTTCTTCGCGCGCGCCGGCCTCGACGTCGAGATGGTCGCGATCAGCAACGGCGGCGCGATGACGGCGGCGATCGTCGGCGGCGCGATCGACGCGGGCCCGAGCAACGTCGCCTCGATGTCGGCCGCGTACGGGCACGGATTGCACCTCGACCTCTTTGCGCCGAGCGTCGTCATCCTCGCGAGCGCACCGGCGACGACCGTGCTCGCCGTGCCCGTCGACTCGCCGCTGCGCGTCGCGAAAGACTTCGCCTTCAAGACGATCGGCTGCAATACGTTGCGCGATCTGCAAGAAGCCGCCGTAATGACGTGGCTCGACAAGAACGGCGGCGATGCGAAGAACACCGCGTTCGTCGAGATTCCCAACGCCGATCAGCTCGGAGCGCTCGCGACGAAGCGCATCGACG
>Ga0116228_10005156_pt1 | contig 11637 bp, 8 predicted proteins | sample S1TSphfallax_2_FD_89694 | JGI IMG/M metagenome (GOLD analysis project Ga0116228, IMG submission 89694) | Host-associated microbial communities from peat moss isolated from Minnesota, USA - S1T2_Fc - Sphagnum fallax MG | ecosystem: Host-associated > Plants > Peat moss > Unclassified | place: USA...
AACGCATCGGCGGGAAGCGGGATTCAATACACGAAGTTTACGAGCCAGGATGCGCTGGGCAAGTATCTGGTGAACCAGTATCACATTCGTACGCCGCAGGAATTGAGCAGTTGCGAAACCTGCCATCGGTAATGGAGACGACTTGGACACGGGCACGAACGAGATTGCTGGTCAGCCGCGGATGAAGGACGAGATGGAGCAGGGGAACAGGTCGTTGCAGAAGAAGGCGCAAGGCGAGAAGACGCTCCCGGGCTTGACGCTGGATGAAGCTCGCATGGAGCTTTCCGGTAAGCAGGGGCGCGACTACTGGCGGGACCTGGGGAAGGTCGCTGCGCGTCCGGGCTTTGACCGGATGCTGGAGCGGGAGTTTCCGCAGCATGCTTCGGAGCTGATCGATCCGGTTTCGCGTCGCGGCTTCTTGAAGGTGATGGGCGCATCGCTGGCGCTGGCCGGGTTGTCGGGCTGCACCAAGCAGCCGGATGAGCCGATCTATCCCTATATCAAGCAGCCGGAAGATCTGGTCCTCGGCAAGCCGCTGTATTTTGCGACGGCATTTCCGTTTCCGACTGGTGCGATACCGCTGCTGGTGAAGAGTGATGCCTACCGGCCGATCAAGGTGGATGGCAATCCCGATCATCCGATGAGCAAGGGCGGTTCAGACCCGATCAGTCAGGGGACGCTGCTGGGGCTCTATGTTCCGGACCGGTCGCCGCGAGTGCTGCATCGCGGCGAGCAGAGCAATTTTGCTATCTTCCAGGCTGAGTTCATCACGGCGATGCAGAACAAGCGCTCAGTCGGCGGTCAGGGGCTGTATATCCTGAGCGGCACGGTGACCTCGCCGACGCTGGCAGCCCAGTGGAAGAAGGCGCAGGAGTTTTATCCGCAGGCGAAGTGGATCCAGTATGACCCGATCAACCGCGACCAGGCGCGCATTGCTTCGAAGGCCGTGTTCGGGGACTATTACGACGCCCAATACATGCTGGGCGATGCAGATGTGATTGTTTCGCTGGATGCGGATTTCCTGTCGGGGATCAACCAGCCGGGATTCACCAAGCTGGCGGCGGACTGGGCAGCTCGGCGGCGGATGCTCGATCCGGGCACGGAGCAGGGAAAGAAGATGAACCGGTTGTACTCGGTCGAGAGTTCGCCGACGACGACCGGGTTCAAGGCAGACCATCGGCTGGCGGTCAAGGCGAGCGACCTGCCGGTGTTTGCTGCGGCGCTGGAAGCGAGCATTGCGGGAAATGGCCCAGTGATGGCCAATTTGTCCCCGGCGGGAGCCAGGTTTCTAGAGGTTGTTTCGAAAGAGCTGAAAGCGAGCGGCGGGCGCTGCGTGGTGATTCCCGGTGAGCAGGCGCATGCTTCTGTGCACGCCGCGGCAATCGCGATGAATCAGGCGCTGGGGAATGTCGGCAAAACGGTCATCTATACCGAGACGATCAACCCCCTCCCATCGGTGCAGATGGATGATCTCAAGTCGCTGGTTGCTGACATGAATGCCGGTAAAGTGGACTGGCTGATCATTCTCGACAGCAACCCCGTGTACACGGCGCCGGTGGATCTGAAGTTTGCCGATGCGTTGAACAAGGTCGGGAAGTTCGTGCATCTGGGTGCGTATCGCGATGAAACATCGCAGACGGCCGATTGGCATATCAATGCTGCGCACTACCTGGAATCGTGGTCGGATGCGCGGGCGTATGACGGCAGCATCACGATCATTCAACCGATGATCGATCCGCTGTATGGCGGCAAGACCGCGCATGACGTGATTCAGAGCATGTTGAACGATCCGGCGGCTTCGAATTTCGACGTAGTGCGGGGCAACTGGTTCAATGGCGGGGCGACAAGTGCAGGGCTGAACTCGCCGGCATCCGAGCCGGACAGCGTGGCGATGGCAGGCGCGCTGACAGGCGATGGCGATGAGAATTTCCGCAAAGCGCTGCATAACGGCATCATTCCGAACACGGCCTTCGCAGCGAAGACGCTGACGGCGAAGACCGGTGTTTCGATCCCGACGCCGCCGAGCAAGCAGGGCTCGATTGAGCTGATCTTCCGGCCCGATCCTTCGATCTATGACGGGCGCTATGCGAATATCGGCTGGCTGCAGGAGCTGCCGAAGCCGGTCACGAATATTGCCTGGGACAATGCAGCGCTGATGAGCCACACGACGGCCAACAAGCTGGGTGTGAGTGAGCAGATGATCATCGAGATCGAGGCGAATGGCAACAAGATCAAGGCGCCGGTCTTTGCGGTGCCTGGCCACGCCGACGATTCGATCACCGTCTACCTCGGGCATGGGCGGCAGGAAGCAGGGCGCGTGGGTAGCGGTGTCGGCTTCGATGCCTACCGGCTGCGGACTTTGGATGCGCCGCTGTATCTGACCGCGGTAAATATCAAGAAGACCGATGAGACGTGGGAAGTGACCTCGACCAAGAGCCACTACACGGAGACGCGCGGCTCGTCCGCGGCCGCCGGGTCGGCGGGGCCAATCAATTCCGGACACGCCTCACTCGAAGGCAACGAGGCTTTGACGCGCGGGATCGTCCGCTACGCGACGCTCGAAGAGTTCCAGAAGAACCCCGGTTTTGCGCATGAGGGCGTCTTCCCGGAAGACCCCGATCCGCAGACGACGATGTTCTCGAATTACCGCTATGACAAGAATGCTTGGGGGCTGGTGGTGGACCAGAACTCCTGCGTAGGCTGCAATGCGTGCGTGGTGAGCTGCTATGCGGAGAACAATATTGCCGTGGTCGGTCGGCACCAGGTGGCGACGGGCCGCGATATGCAGTGGCTGCGCATCGACACGTATTTCGAAGGCGACCTGGAAGCGCCGCGGGCGCACTTCCAGCCGATGATGTGCCAGCACTGCGAGAATGCGCCCTGCGAACAGGTATGCCCGGTGGCGGCGACGGTGCATACGCCGGAAGGCATCAACACCATGGTTTATAACCGCTGCGTGGGGACACGCTATTGCTCGAACAACTGTCCTTACAAGGTGCGGCGGTTCAATTTCCTGCTCTTTTCCGATTACGAGACGGAGAGCCTGAAGCTGATGCGCAATCCCGATGTGACCGTGCGCAGCCGCGGCGTGATGGAGAAGTGCAGCTACTGCGTGCAGCGCATCATGGCCGCGAAGATCGAGGCCGACAAGCAGAATCGTGAAATCCGGGATGGCGAGATCGTTACGGCCTGCCAGCAGGCGTGCCCGACGAGTGCGATCACCTTCGGCAATATCAACGATCCGAACAGCAAGGTGCGGAAGATCAAGGACCAGGAACGGAATTACGGGGTGATTGCGGACCTGAACACGCGGCCGCGCACGACATATATCGCGGAAGTGCTGAACCCGAACAGCGAGTTGGCAGAAGCATGAGGACGACGGGCTTGCATCGATCGCCGGGCAAAGGAAATGCAGATCCTGCTTTTCTGCGCTCCGCTCAGGATGACAAGTCTGGTTTTTGGGGCAAAGTGATGGCGAGCGTGGAGCGAGCATGGCGTTAAAGAATGTATCGGTGAGCGATCCAATGCTGGATCCGGTGACAGGGGAGTACCGGGTTGTTGGGCCGGGTCACACCTTCAAGTCGATCACGGAGAAAATCTCCAGGATCGTCCTGACGACGCACACGCCAGTGGGCTGGTTCTTCGGGCTGCTGCTGGGCGGCGGTGGCATCGCCCTGCTGCTGACGGCAGTCACCTGGCTCTTCCTGCGCGGCGTCGGGATCTGGGGACTGGATATGCCGGTCGCCTGGGGCTTCGCGATCATCAACTTTGTGTGGTGGATTGGTATCGGCCACGCGGGGACACTGATTTCGGCGATCCTGCTGTTGTTCAAGCAGGAATGGCGTAACTCGATTAACCGGTTCGCGGAAGCGATGACGATTTTTGCCGTGGTCTGCGCCGGCATGTTCCCGCTGATCCACGTCGGACGCCCGTGGCTGGCGTACTGGCTGTTCCCGTATCCGAATTCAATGGCAGTGTGGCCGCAGTTCCGCTCGCCGCTGCTCTGGGACGTTTTTGCGGTTTCGACCTACGCGACGATTTCAGTAGTGTTCTGGTATATCGGAATGATCCCCGATCTCGCGACCATGCGCGACCGGGCGCAGAGCAAATTCACGCAGTTTGCGTATGGTTTGTTCGCCGTGGGCTGGCGCGGTTCGGTGCGGCACTGGATGCGGTATGAAACGGCATCACTGCTGCTGGCCGGCCTGGCAACGCCGCTGGTGTTGTCGGTCCACACCGTCATCAGCTTCGACTTTGCAGTCGCGACACTGCCGGGATGGCACACGACGATCTTCCCACCCTACTTTGTTGCGGGCGCGGTGTACTCGGGCTTCGCGATGGTGATCACGTTGGCGATCCCGATCCGCAAGTTTTATCACCTGGAAGACCTGATCACGACCCGACATATCGACAACATGGGCAAGGTGATGCTGACGACCGGGCTGATCGTGGCCTACGGCTACTTCATGGAACTGTTCATGAGCTGGTTCTCAGCAAGCCACTGGGAGTATTTCGCTTTCTGGAACCGTCTCTTCGGACCGATGGGCTGGTCGTACTGGGTGCTGATCACCTGCAATATCGCACTGCCGCAGCTGATGTGGTCGCGCGCCTTCCGCGTGAACCCGACGCTGATGTTCATCATGTCGTTCATCATCAATATCGGCATGTGGTTTGAGCGCTTCGTGATTGTTGTGACCAGCCTTTACCGCGACTATCTGCCGTCCTCGTGGGGGACGTACCGCGCGACGCGCTGGGACTACAGTACCTTCCTGGGAACGATGGGCTTGTTCACGTTCCTGTTTTTCCTGTTTGTCCGCTTCATTCCGATGATTCCGATGTCCGAGGTGAGGATGCTGCTGCCGCAGTCCAAAGTAAAGCCGCCGGCGGAGCCATTGGGGCAACCTGTGCATGAGGCTGGTGACTGATGCCAATTCCCGAGGGAACGTACGGCCTGTTGGCCGAATTCGATACGGCAGGCGAGCTGACCCGCGCTGCCAAGGCAAGCTATGACGCGGGCTGGCGCCGACTCGACTGTTACACGCCTTACCCGTGCGAAGAAGCAGCCGAGGCGATCGGCTTCCATCGCAATTATGTGCCCGTGATTACGCTGATCGGGGGCCTGATGGGATTGACAGCAATGTTCCTGCTTGAGACGTGGATCAATCTGCTGGCGTATCCGCTGAATATCGGCGGGCGCGAATATTTCTCGTGGCCCGCGTTCATGGTCCCGGCGTATGAGTGGACGATCCTGTTTGCCGGGTTGTCGGCGGCCTTCGGCATGCTGGCCATGTGCGGGCTGCCGGCCCCGTATCATCCACTCTTCAATGCGCCGAATTTCCGGACAGCGTCGACGGACAAGTTCTTTCTCTGTCTTGAAGCGCGCGATCCGCAATTCGATGCGACGGTTTCGCGGAAGTTTCTGGAAGGGTTTTCGCCGGTTTCTGTTGTGGAGGTGGAGTATTAACGCGCAGAAGCAACTCCGCCGGACGATGACGATTGGCGCGCTTGCGACCATGGCTCTGCTGGCCGGCTGTCGGCAGGACATGCACAACCAGCCAAAGGAATATCCGCAGCGGGGGACGACTTTCTTTGAAGATGGCCGGTCGGTGCGGCCGCAGGTCTTGCATACGGTCGCCCGCAATCAGACCAATGAGGCTTCCTATTTCCAGACTGGCCTGCAGGATGGCAAGGAGCAGGATTATCTACCCTTCCCGGTAACAGCGGCAGTGATGGCGCGTGGCCAGGAGCAATACAACATCTATTGCACGCCCTGTCACTCACGTGTGGGCAATGGCGCGGGTATGATCGTGCAGCGCGGGTACAAGCCGGCAGGCAATTTTCATGACAACCGTGTCCTGAACGAGCCGCTGAGCCACTATTACTATGTGATCGCCTATGGCTTCGGGGCGATGCCGGATTATGCGGCGCAAATCACGACCGAAGACCGCTGGGCGATTGCCGCGTATATCCGGGCCCTGCAGTTGACGCAGAATGCCAAGTTGAGCGATGTGCCAGCGGGCAAGCAGGTGGAAGACCTGACCCAGGTGGCCGATGAGCAGGGACTGCCGGCGAGTTTCGCGCAGCCGTGGGCAATGCCGGGAACGGCCGTGTACGCGCTGCCGGGGAACACCTATCCGGGCATGGCGCCGTCGTCGGAGAGCGGGAACCCATGGCCGAAGAACCGGCCTATCCTGGCGCTGCCGAATGGCGATTCACTGCAGCAGTCAGATGTCAACAAAGGGATCCTGCCGAATACGTACCCGGTGGATGCCAACATCGGCCAGCCGGTCGGTCAGCCGCGGTATGCCGATGCCGGCAATCCGAATACAGATACAGGTATGAGCCAAACGGGCAACACACAGCCGAAGATGAATCAAGACAAGATGAGTCCAAAGAAGACAACTCCACCCGCCTCGAAGAAGGCCCAGTAAGAGAGGCGAGGAAAGACGACATGGCACACGACGCACACGGCTCGCACGCAAGGACCCTCCCGGCTGACCTGGGCACGCCCGCCTTTGTGGACGGCTGGCGCACGCGGGCGATCGTGGTGGGGGTCCTATTTGCTGTTCTCGGCGGGATCCTCGCAGCAGTGTCGGCGACGGTCGAGCATGACGGCATCAATCATCTGCTGCGCTCGTACCTGATGGGCTTCATGATCTGCTGGGGACTGGCAGTCGGGGGCATGGCGTTACTGATGGTGCAATACCTGTCGGGGGGCAAGTGGGGATTGCTGATCCGCCGGCCGCTGGAGGCAATGTCGCGGACGCTGCCGGTGATCCTGCTGGCTTTCCTTCCGATCGGGTTCCTCTTCAAGAAGCTTTATCTGTGGGCCTCGGTGACGGATGTTGCCGCGGCATTGAAGCAGGGGTTGATCAACAAAGAGCAGGCGCATGCGATCAGCTGGAAGCGGCCGATGCTGAGTGTCCCGCATGTGTGGATCCAGGTGCTGGTCTGCTTCGCGATCTGGCTGGGCTTTATGTGGCTGCTGAACAAGTGGAGCCTGCAGCGGGATGCCGATCCGGAGCAGCGGTTCTCTTTCTGGCAGCGGCGTTTTGAAAATGTGAGCGGGATCGGCGCTGTGATTTACGCGCTGACGTTGACAGTACTTGCGATCGACCTGGTGATGTCGCTGAACATCACCTGGTTCTCGACGATGTACGGCCTGCTGTTTCTGGTGGGACAAGGCTATTCGGTACTGGCGCTGGCGGTGATTACGGTTGTCAAGCTGTCGGACGGTGAGCCGTACAAAACGATCCTGCGCAAGACCGAGCAGCATGACCTGGGCAAGCTCTGCTTCGCCTTCGTGATGTTGAATATCTACCTGGCGTTTGCGCAGTTCCTGATTATCTGGTCGGGCAATCAGCCGGAAGAGATCCCCTGGTATCTGGACCGCATTCGCGGCGGGTGGGGCGAAATTGCCACCCTGGACTTTATTTTCCACTGGGTCATCCCGTTTTCTCTTCTGCTGTCGAGGGACTTAAAGCGGGACAAGCGGCGCATCGTGATGGTCTGCAAATGGATGATCTTCGCGCGCTGCTGGGACATGTGGTGGCTGATTGAACCCAACTTCCCGGACGCAGCGCGTCACCTTCGCTTCAGCTGGGGGATGATGGAATATGCGACCATCCCGACGGCGATGATCGCATTCTGGCTGGCCTACTATTTCACCCAGCTGAAACAGCGTGCGCTGGTCCCCACCAATGACCCCCATCTGGCGGAGATACTGGAACCGGAGCATGCCCATGCCTAAACCTGAAGATGCAAAGAGCACAGGAGTCAACGCGGCGCTGGGATTTGAAGCCTCCGACGTCAACGTTTCGGGCGTCCTGGTGTTTCTGGCTTCGCTCGCCTCGTTCATCCTGGTCTTCTTTGTTTTTTGCTTTGCGATGGGCAAGGTCATCAACAGCAAGCTGGTGGAGCACGACGGGCCGCCCAACAAGTGGCACCAGTTGGGAGCAACTCCGCATAAACGCGGCCAGAGCATGGCATCGACCACGGCGATGGAACAACAGCAACTGGCGACCATGACCCAGAGGTTCCCAACGCCGCGGCTGCAGATGGACGACGGCAACCAGGACCTGGCGGATATGCACCAGAAGGAAGACCTGCTGCTTGACCATTACACCTGGGTAGACAAGAGCCAGGGCAAGGTGAGGATCCCGATCGACCGGGCGATGGAGTTGATTGTGGAGCGCGGCCTGCCGGTCGCTCCGGCGACGCCGCCGGCCACTGGCGACAGTGCAGCGATTGCGATCGACGAGGCGCACAGCATCACGCCTCCGCTGACCAACGGTTTTGCGCGGACGACGTATGAGCAGGAGCAGATGACGGAAGAGAACCTGCAGCCGAAGCAGCGTTCAGATGTCCAGAGTTCGAACAGCAGGAAGCCCTCTGTGCCGGGAACCCCGGCGCAGGCTGGTGGTGTGCAGTAGCAGGGATTTCGAGGGTCGATATGTTGCAGGCAAAGACAACCCGGCGAAGCAAAGGGGCGCCGCTCCTTCCACGAGGCCTCGTCTGCCTGCTTATGGTTGCATCCTGCATCTGCGCGCAGGCACAGGTCTCCGGTTACGGCGAAAAGTCGATGGGCGACCCGGCCCCCGACCACCTGCCGCGTTTGCTTGATAAAGTGAAGATTTCGCAGAACCTGAATCGTGAGCTTCCCCTGCAATCGCAGTTTGTTGATGAAGGCGGCAAGCCAGTAACCCTGGGTCAGTATTTCGGCAAGCGGCCGGTCATTCTGGCGCTGGTTTACTACAGCTGCCCGATCCTCTGCTCGGAGGAGTTGAAGGGGTTAGCGGGCGCGCTCGAGATGGTGAACTTCACGCCGGGTAAGGACTTCGACATCGTCATCATCAGCATCGACCCGTCGGAAGGGCCGGCGCTGGCGGCGTCGCAGAAGGCGCGCTACCTGAAGTACTACGGCAAGCCGGAGACCGCAGCCGGATGGCATTTCCTGACAGGCCAGAAACCGGCGATCGATGCGGTGAGCGACGCGACCGGATTTGGCTATGTCCGCATGCCCGGCCCGGACGGGAAGATGGACCAGTTCGCGCATGCGAGCGCCATTGAGATCGTGACGCCGGACGGGCGGCTGGCCCAATATTACCTGGGCGTGGAGTACTCACCGAAAGACCTGCGACTGGGGCTTGTGGAGGCCTCCAACCACCAGATCGGCAGCCCGGTCGATTCGATTTTGACGTACTGCTACCACTACGATCCGCAGCAGAACAAGCACAGCCTGGTCGTGGCCCGGGTAGTGCAACTGGGCGGCGTTTTCACCGTCCTGGGGTTGGGTGGATTTATGGCAGCGATGTTCAATAATGATCGGAAAAAGGCCAGGCAAGGGCCACCTCCCAACTGGCAGGACCCCGGGAGTACGGCATGACGGAATATCGCAGGTGGTCGCAAACAGATCGAATTTCGCTGCAGGTCACGAACATTGGGGGCGCGTCCCCCTGGCTTCGCTCCGGCCGGGATGAGAAATCGAGAGTGATAAGGGAACGATGCACTTTATAAGTCCGGTACTCTGGCAATTTCTGGTTAAGTGGCTCAACTACTTCGCGGTCTTCCCGAAGGAGGCATCGACCATCGCGCCGTATACAGATGGCCTGTATGCGTACCTGGTCATCATGTCGATTTTCGGGATGCTGCTGGTGGCTGCGATGGTGACGGCGTTCTCAGTGCGTTACCGCAGAGCGCGCAATCCGGAAGCCTCCCACATTGAAGGCTCGACGCTGCTTGAGGCGACGTGGACGATCATTCCTCTCGGCTTGTTTATGGTGAGCTTTGTGTGGGGTGCGCTGCTGTACTTCCGGATCTTTACGCCGCCGCCGAATGCGATGCCGGTGTACATCATCGGCAAGCAGTGGATGTGGAAGGCGGAGCACCCGGGCGGCCAGCACGAGATCAATGCCCTGCATGTGCCGATGGGCCGGCCAGTGCAGTTGACCATGATTTCGCAGGACGTGTTTCACAGCTTTTCGATCCCGTCGTTCCGCGTCAAGCGCGAGGTCATCCCCGGCCGCTATTCGACGGTATGGTTCCAGGCGACGGAAACCGGGACGTATCACCTGTTCTGCAGCCAGTATTGCGGGACCCTCCACTCCGCGATGATCGGCGATATCGTCGTCATGACGCCGGACGATTACGAGGCGTGGACGAATGGCAGCACGAGCGGTATGTCACTGGCGCAGAATGGCGAGCGGCTTTTTGCGAGCCTCGGCTGCAACTCCTGCCATACGGCGGGGGGCGGCGGCCGCGGGCCGAATCTTTACGGGCTTTACGGCGATAAGGAAATCCTTGCGAACGGGACTTCTGTCACCGTCGACGATGCGTTCCTGCGGGGATGCATCCTGAATCCCTCGACCCACGCCGTGCAGGGATATGTGCCGATTATGCCGACCTATCAGGGACAGATCAGTGAAGAAGGTCTGATCGACCTGGTGGAATATATCAAGGGGCTGAAAACGGGCGACCGCATCCAGCAGAGTTTGCATACGAGCACCTTCTCGCCCGATCAGAAGGGTGCAACCACGGCTGCGCCGGATTATCGTTCCGAACAGCTCCTGGGGCAGCCGTCGAATGGGCCAGCCTCGCCCGACACATCCACCTCGAAAGGGGAGGGGGTTTCACCACAATGAGCGCAACGACTATCGTCCGGCTCCCGGACCAAAACACGGCCACGCTCCCCAAGCGCAATTATTTGAACGGCGAATATGGGCTGAAGAGCTGGCTGCTGACCCAGGACCACAAGCGGATCGGGATCCTGTACCTGATTTCGATCACGTTTTTCTTTTTCATCGGCGGCGCGTTCGCGGGCCTCATCCGGCTGGAATTGCTGACGCCCATGCCCGATCTGGTGGCGTCCGACACATATAACAAGCTCTTCACGATGCACGGGATCGTGATGATTTTCCTGTTCCTGGTGCCATCAGTGCCGGCAGTGATCGGGAATTTCATCCTGCCGCTGATGCTTGGCGCCAGAGACCTAGCCTTTCCAAAGATCAACCTGCTGAGCTGGTACATGTATATGGGCGGGGGCATCTTCGCGCTGGCCGCCATGGTGCTTGGCGGCGTCGACACGGGCTGGACCTTCACGACGCCCCTCAGCACGCACTACGTGAACACGCATGTCATCAGCGCAGCGGTGGGCATCTTTATTGCCGGCTTCAGCTCCATCTTTACCGGTCTTAATTTCATCGTCACTATCCACCGGATGCGCTGTCCGGGGATGACCTGGTTCCGGATGCCGCTGTTTGTCTGGGCGAATTATGCGGCCTCGATCCTGATGGTCCTGGGTACGCCGGTACTGGCGATCACGATCGTTCTGGTCGCGCTTGAACGGACGATCGGGATCGGCGTTTTCGATCCGACGAAGGGCGGCGATCCACTGCTGTTCCAGCATTTGTTCTGGTTCTACTCGCATCCGGCGGTGTACATCATGATCCTGCCGGGCATGGGTGTGATTTCGGAGACGATCAGCACCTTCTCGCGCAAGCGGATTTTCGGCTACACGGCTGTTGCGTTTTCCTCAGTCGCGATTGCGGTCTTCGGTTTCTTCGTCTGGGAGCACCATATGTTCATCATGGGCGTTTCCACCTACTCGGCCCTGTTGTTTTCACTGCTCACGATGCTGGT
>Ga0116228_10005158_pt1 | contig 11632 bp, 15 predicted proteins | sample S1TSphfallax_2_FD_89694 | JGI IMG/M metagenome (GOLD analysis project Ga0116228, IMG submission 89694) | Host-associated microbial communities from peat moss isolated from Minnesota, USA - S1T2_Fc - Sphagnum fallax MG | ecosystem: Host-associated > Plants > Peat moss > Unclassified | place...
GAGCCGTTTCTGCGACGATCGCGTCATGGAACGCTCTTCGCATGACGATTGGTTCGCGGCGCTGCTTACCGCGGGTTCGTTTCTTGCGATGGTCCTCACGGGAATCTTCGCGCTGATCGACTCGCTCGACGGCTCGGGCTCGTGCGCGTACGAATTCGCCTTGTCGTTCGCGTGCGGCGCGTCGTTCGTAACGCTGTTGCCGGGGTTCGACCCGCTCTAGATCGGCCGACGCCGCGGCGACCGGAATAGTCCGGCCGCGACGAGAATCCGTTTGCGACTATGGAGGATCCGGCTATGTTCGGTTCGTTCTTCCGGTTGCGCGTCGTCGTGCTCGCTCTTCTCGTCGCCGGCGTCGTATGTAGCGTCACGTCGGCCTCCGCACAAGCGCCGTCGTTGTCGCGCGCGCTGCAGCTCGACATCGATTCGTATCTCATCGCGCGAGCGAAGGCCGAGACGATTTCCGCGGTGTCGCTTTGCGTGAGCCTCCCAGGTCAGCCGGATATCTTGCTGACGAGCGGCAACACGAAGATCGGCCGGCGCGGGCGCGTGACGCCGTCGAACCTTTGGGAGATCGGCAGCAACACGAAGGCGTTTACCGCGATCGAGATCTTGCGACTCGAGGCTGCCGGAAAACTTTCGATCGATCAGACCGTCGGCCGTTGGCTCCCGCAATATCCGCTGTGGAAGGACGTCTCGATTCGCAGCCTGCTCGACATGACGAGTGGGATCCCGACCTACGACGCCGTGCCTGCGATGCTCGCGCGCTATGCGAAAGATCCGCAACACGATTTTACGGCGACCGAGTTGATCGGATACGTCTATCCGGGCAACGGGCGTCCGCCGGCGAAATCGCCCGGCTACCTCTATTCGAACACGAACTACGTGCTCGCGCAGCTCATCATCGAGCGCGCTTCGGGACACAGCTATACGAGCCAGATCGAAGATCTGATTCACTCGAAGCCGTATCTTCGCGACACGTTCTATGCGGCGGATCGTTATCGGGAGGCGGTGCTCGACCGTCTCGTCTCGGGCTATTTCGCGAGCACCGACGAGGACAATGCCGAGCTCGCTCCGGTGCTCGGCCAAGACGTGAGCCGGCACAGCTCGTCGTGGAAGCAGGCCGCGGGCGGGATCATCTCGCGGCCCGCGGATCTCGCGCACTGGGCGCGCGCGCTCTATACGGGCGCGCTCGTGCCCGCGAAGCAACAAGCCGAGCTCGAGAAGATCGTATCGCTCAAGACCGGCAAACCGATTTCAGACGTGTCGGAAGCCGAGCCGCGCGGTTTCGCGCTCGGCATCGCGAGAATGATGGTTCCGAAGCTCGGAACGATCTGGTGGTACGAAGGCGAGACGCTCGGCTACCGGATGGTGCAGGTCTACTTTCCGAAGAAGAACGTCGTGGTCACGTTCGGTCTCAACAGTCAGCCGACGAAAAAAGACGACCACGTGCCCCAGCTCGTCCAGTCGCTCTACGACACGCTACACGCGTCCGGAAAGGTTTAGCGCTGCTGGCTCGCTCGCGAGGGCGACGCGCGCAGACGGGCATGCGGCGGAGATCAATCCCTGGAGCCGCGTGATGTCGATATCGGATGCCGGACCCGGCGGGATCAGCACGTGGCGATGGACCGGAATCGGACCTGCGTACGAGCCCGATACGATCTGCTCGAAAAACAGATCGAGGCTGCGGGGTTCTCGTTCGTCGACCGTGGCTTCGACCAGATAGTTCGATACGGTGATCCACTGCGTGTACACGCCTTCGGTGAAAATGCCGCTCGCGCCGAAGTACGTCTCCGGGGCAGCGGAGGCGATCAGGCGGCGTAGCCGAGCGGGCGCCGTTTTTCCATATCGATTCGAGAGCGCCACCGTCGCAGCCATGATCACGAAGAGCATGCAGAGATATCCCGTTCGCCACGCGATCGATCCCGGATCGAAAAGATAGACGCCACCGATCACCGCAACGACCGGCAGAATGAGTCGCTTCCAATCGCGACGCCACACCCAGTGCGGCGGCGTCGCCGCGAGTCGCGAAACCTCGGCGTCGGTCCACGCACGCCATTGTTCGGGTGTGTACGTCCAATGCACCCACGGCTCGCTCTCGACCGACGAAAGTGACCGATCGAAACCGAGCGCGGCGATATAGCCCGTGAAGAGGAGAACGACGCCGAGAAACGCGAGCATGCCGGCCGCTACGCCGACGGCGATTTTCCAATCGCCCGGAACGACGATCGCGAGTAGCCCGAGCACCACCATGCTTCCAACGAACCAGCGCGCGTACCGTCCGAGCTTCGCGCGGTGGACGCGCACGAGCGTCGCGGCTCGCGGCAACGGCGGCACCTTCGGCGTCGAGGCCGCCACGATGATCCAGATGAACGCGATCGTTCCGATGAGGACCGCGAATGCTAACGTGACGTTGGCGACGAGCGGAGAACTCTTCTCCGTGAGAGTCAACGCGGCGAGGATGATACCGACGACCGCTGCGGCGCCGAGGACGATGGCCGCGATGAAGCGCAGCGTCGCCATGCGCGAGTAGAGCGGGTTGCTACGCCACGCTGCCCACGCGCCGACCGCGCTGACGAGCGCAAAGATGGCCAAGTACATGCCCTAACGATGCCCGATTCCGGCCCTGGGCGGTATGGGCGAAAACCCTACTTTTCGTTTTGCGCGGGCAGCAATCGCATGAGTTCTCGTTCGACGGTGTCGAGCGCGCCCGTTCCGCCCTCGGCGCGGCAAAGAATGAGCGCGCCCTCCATCGACGCGAGGGTCGCGATCGCGATTGCGCCCGCGCGCTCGGACGGGACGCCCGTGGCTTCGAGTTGCCGGGCCAACATATCGACCCACGACCGGAAAATCGCGCGCACGACGTCCATCAGCGGACCTTCGCCCACGCTCTCGTCGATCGCGACGCCGGCGACGCTGCAGCCCGACGCGCCGTTCGAGGCGAGAACGACGCGCCGCCACATATCGACGAAGCGCCCGAGCACCGCCGCGGGGGTCGGCTCGGTTCCGGCCTGCAGGTGCGCGAGCACACGGTCGGACGTCCAACGGATCGCATCCTCGGCGAGCTGTGCTTTGCCCTCGGGAAAGTGGTGGTAGATCGACCCGCGGGGCGCGCCGCTGGCCTCGAGGACGTCGGAAAACGACGTCGCGCTCAGCCCGCGCGTCGCGATCAACGCGGCCGCGCTTTGGATCATCCGGTCCCGACTGCCGCCCAACGCGCCCTCCCCTTGACTATGACGATCAGTATAGTGCATGCTGTAGCCGTCGCCTATGATGAGCGTCATAATTTGAGGAGAACGCTTCCCATGCCCATGATCGATGTCTACGCTGCAACCGGAACCTTCGCCGACAAGGGTCGCCTCGCGAAAGACCTCGCGAACGCGATGATGCGCTGGGAAAAGGTCCCGCCGATCGCGCTGTTCGCCGACAACACGGCAGCGTTCGTGCACGAGCTCTCATCCGATGCGATCGCCGATGCGAACGGCAACGGAAACCACGTGCGGGTTCAGGTGCTCACGCCCATCGGTGTGCTCGATCGCGAGAAGATGCTCGGCTGCGTCTCGGAGATGACGGAGATCGTCGCCACCGCCGCTGCCGACCCGTCGCTTCGCGAGCGAACGTGGGTGCTCATCACGGAATCGCCCGATGGCGGTTGGGGAATCGGCGGCCACGCCTTCACGCGTGCGGAAATCGCCGATGCCGCGCGCAAGGCCCTCACGAAGGGTTAGTCGATCGGCGCTTGCGATCCGGTCGCGATCGCGAGCAGCGCGCGCTGCTTCGGCGTCGCGGTTTCGAACACGACGGTGTGGCTCCGCGCGCGCCACGCATCGGCCGCGCGCTCGAGCCGGCAGAGTGCGTCCCAATGAATTTCGCGCGCGCCTGCGAGCGAGATGACGATGAGGAACGTCATGCCGGCGAGCGCGCGCGCCCGCACTTCTTCGACGAGTCGCCGGCTCTCCGGCTCGTCGAGCCGAACGGAGGCTTGAACGGAGAGGATCTTCGCGTGTTCGAGCAACGTATCCATGGTGCTATACCTGCCATGCGAACCTAGGAAGACGCTCGTAAGGGTCTGAGATCCGCGTAGGCTTTCATTTACTAGTAAACAATAGCGTCGGCATGGTTACGATCGATTTGAACGGGAAGGTCGCGCTCGTGACGGGAGCCGCGCGTGGGATCGGCGCCGCGACGGCCGCCCTTCTCGCGGAGGCCGGCGCGACGGTCGTGCTCGGAGACGTGCTCGCCGATGCCGTACGAACGACCGCGGGCGCGCTTACGAAGGACGGCCGGCGCGTGAAGGCCGTCGTGCACGACGTCACCGATGAAGCGGCGTGGGAAACGCTCGTCGCCGAAACGGTGAGAGCGTTCGGCGGCCTCGACATCCTCGTGAACAACGCGGGCATCGAAGAGACGGTGTTCCTCGCCGACATCGACGCCGCGAACGTGCGCAAGCTGCTCGACGTCAACGTGAGCGGCATGCTCTTCGGACACAAACATGCGATTCGCGCGATGCGTCCGGGCGGCATCGCGGGCCGCGGCGGAAGCATCGTCAACATCTCGTCGGTCGCGGGCCTCATCGGCCACGCCGGGCTCGGCGTCTACAGCGCGACGAAAGGCGCGGTTCGTCTGCTTTCCAAGGCCGCGGCCGTCGAGTGCGGGCGTCTCGGCTACGGTATTCGGGTCAACTCCGTGCACCCCGGACTCATCGAAACACCGATGGGCGACAAGATGCTCGCGGACTACGTGAAGCTCGGCGTGTTTGCCGACGACGATGCGGCCGCCGGTGCGTTTCTCACGGCTCATCCGATCGGCCGCACGGGCAAGCCCGCGGACGTCGCGTCGGCCGTGCTCTTTCTCGCGAGCGACCTCTCGAGTTTCGTTACCGGAACCGAGCTCGTGTGCGACGGCGGCTTGACCGTCGCTTAGCGCGCCGCGTACGTGAAGCTGCCGGGCATCCATTCGCAGAGGCTGCCGTCCGCCATCACGAAGCTCTCACACCCGTCCACGTCGGCGTTGAAATCGACGTTGCGCGCTTTGGTTCGCGGCCAATCGACGTTCTTGTCCGCACGTGCTGCGGCGCGCGCCTTCGTATACGAAAACTGCGGCGATTTAGCGAGCGCGTTCAGCGTCCGCGCGAGCGTCTGTGCCTGACTCATGCGGCTGAGATTCGCGTCTCAGCGCATCGTGCCCGCAAGGTAACCCGGGAGCATCGCGTCGAGGCGTAACCCGAAGAACCACGCGCCGTCGTTCGTCTCTTTTTTCGGCACGGCGGCTCGCGCGATTCCGACCGCGGTCGGCACGTACTTCCGCGCGGCTGCCGGCGGCTGGTCCGGCGGCTGCACGTAGACGACCGTCGACGAGCTCTGGGCCGCGTGGTTCGGCCGCACGAGCGAGAGACTTCCCGATGAGTCCGGCACGTACACCTTCGCACCGTCGGCGAGCGTGACGAGATAGCCGCTCGGCCACCCGGCGTGCGTCTTCCCGATCGTCGCGTTATGCACGGCGTAGAGATGGCCGGCATGATCGCCCGCGATCGCGTCGAGGCGATGCGGCAATCGCACGCGTACGGCGAGCCCGTCGAGTAACGCGAATTGAAACGCGCGAAACTCCGCATACGAGAGTCCGACGAGCTTCGCCGCATGCTCGAAGTACGCGGGTCGTTCCGTCGTCGCGTACCAAATTTCTTCCGGCGGCCGAATTCGATTGTTGCGTTCCGGCGCGAGCAAGTGGTCAGCGTAGAGATTGACGACCATCTACGGAGTGTAGCGCATCGAGCACTCGCTCGTTATACGAAAGACACCCAAGGTCCCGAGCCGACCAATTTAATCCGAAGGTCGCGGATCTTCTGCGCCGTCGGCGTCGACCTTGGGTCCGAGTGCTCCGCCGGCGATCGTCACCGGCTGTTCGCCCGGGGTTTGCTCGAGTTGGATCTCGCGCTTACTTTCGTCGAACGTGAGCGACGACGACGCGGATTCGACCGGTGATTTCGAATGTTCTTCCGACATGGTTGACTCCTCGGTTAACGGTGTTTCTCCGATTCCGCAGACTGGCGGTTTCCAACCGAGGTTGGTCGTTCTCAGGAACCGTTGAACTCCGTCGGCTACAATACCGGCATGAAACGCATCGCTCTCGTCGCGCTCGCATTCGTTCTTGCCCCGGTCATCGGATCGGCGCAGCAGGACGCGCCGCCTGCCGGTCCGCCGCCGGACGGCGCCGCGATGTCGGCACCCAACCCGCAGCGCATGGCGGCGATGCGGCAGGTTCGCGAGCAGATGATGCAGCTGCGCACGCAGACGCGGACGCAGATGCTCGCATCGCTCACGCCACAGCACCGTACGGCGATCGCAAATTTGGTCGGTGAAGCGGCCGTTTCGCCGAACCCCGATCCGCGCGTCGTCGCCCAACGGATCGATGCCCTCCTGACGCGTTCCGAAGCGCAGAGCGTCGTCAACCTCGCAGCGTCCGAGCGCGTGAACGCGCGCAGCATGATGGAGTCGGCCCGCGCCCAGTTCGTCGCGTCGTTGACGCCGGACGAGCAGGCGAAGATGAAGGAGCGCGAGGCGGCGATGGCCGCACGTCCCCGCCCGCAGCGCGAGCAACGCACGCCGGATCCCGGACGCGAATTGTTACGGACGATGCTCGGGTTCGGCGGCGGCGAGATGCACGGTGGCCCGCGCGGTTTCGGTGGCCCCGGCCCCGGCGGTCCGATGGGAGAGCCGCACCCTTAATCGATTGTCGAGCGACGTACTACCAGTAGCGTAGCGCGCCGGCGAAGAGCGTCTCGAGTTCCGCGGCGTCGATCGAACTCGGTGCGTTCGCGAGGAGCCGCTTTTGCGGGACGGCACCGTCACGCAACGCGGGGATATCGTCGCTGCGAAAGCCGACGCCCCCGATGCCGTTCGGCATGCCCGTCGCGCGCATCAGCTCTTCGATCCGGCGCGCGAGAAGTTCGCCGCCGTCGCTCGTTTCCACGCCGACCGTATCCGCGCCGAGTAAGCGCGCAGCTTCGAGGTGTCGCGCGGGATTCGCGTGCGCGAGGAAGCGCGCTGAAGCCGGAGCGTTGAGGATTACGGCCATACCGTGGGGCACGATCGGTTCCGCCTGCGGATACTCGGGCGCGCGATAATCGCGGACGAGCCCCGCCACGGCGTACGACATTGCATGAGGAACGTGGACGCCCGCGTTCCCGAAACCGATGCCGGCGAGCATTGCGGCGAAGAGCATGCGCTCGCGGGCTTCCGCATCGAGCGGGTCTGCGACGGCACGCACGATATTCTCGCCGAGGATGCGCATCGCTTCGGTCGATGCGATATCGGAGAACGGGTTCGCGCCCTGCGACATCGGCCGCGCGTTCGGCGTTTCGGGGCGGCGCCGTTCGGTATACGGCCGCGCCGTATAGCTTTCGAGTGCGTGCGAGAGCACGTCGAAACCGCTGCACGCCACGACCATCTTCGGCAGCGTGAGCGTCACGTCGGGATCGATTACGCCGAGCGTCGGTTTGAGGCGCTTGGATGCGATGCCCGTCTTCGCGTGGTGCGCGAGATAATCGAAGATCGCGATGCCCGTGACCTCGGCGCCCGTGCCCGACGTGGTGGGACACGCGATGTGCGGCCGCAGCGGCCCGGGTATCGGCGTCGCGCGGCCGATCGGCGCGTTCACGTACGCATCGAAGTCGGCCGGATACGTGCCGTAGAGATTCGCGGCCTTCGCCGTGTCGATCGCCGAGCCGCCGCCGACGGAAACGAATCCGTCGAAGGCACCATCGCGAGCGAACGTCGCGGCCGCCGCGAACGATTCGTCGGTGGGCTCCACGCGCGACTCCGCATAGACCGCAACGTCGAGCCCCTCGCTCCGAAGCGACGCGAGAACCGTCGCGACGTATTCGCTCGATGCGAGGAGTGGATCCGTAACGAGCGCGACGCGCGTCATCCCGAGCGCCTTCGCGTCGCTGCCGACTTCGCGGAGCGCGCCGCTGCCGTACTTCACGTGCGACGCATCGACTTCGAACGTCGTGTCGCCGCCTTCGACGAACTCATATCCCTGACAGCACAGCATGTTCCGTGTATCTCGCCCGCGTGGCCGCCGACCCTCTTCGCCAAGGAACGCGCGCGGTTCGACCGTATCGCGTCGGTAGACGACGATTGTGAGGGCAGATGTCCGGTAAGACCGTTCCGAGCGTGAGCGAGCTGTTCAAGGACGATCCGAAGAATTGGAATCGGTGGGGACCGGGTGATGAGGTCGGGTGCCTCAACTACCTCACGAGCGAAGAAGTCCTGCGCGGTGTGCGAGCGGTGCGGCAAGGCAAGACGTTCACGCTGCAAGTGGTGATCGGACATCCGCAAGGCGATCCGATTTGGCCCGGTCGCAAGGTCGCGCAGCGCGTCAACGTGATGGACAAGGGACACTATCTCGCGGGGAAGGGCCCGGTCGCACCCGGAGGACTCGAGTTCGCCGACGATATGATGGTGCTGTACCTTCAAGGCTCGACGCAGTACGATGCGCTCGGGCACGTGTGGTACGACGACACGCTCTACAACGGGTACGACGCGAAGACGACGATCGGCGGCATGAGCCGCGCGAGCGTGTTACCGATCGCGGAGCGCGGAATCGTGGGGCGCGGCGTCCTCGTCGATATCGCGCGCCATCGCGGCAAGCCGTCGCTCGATGCGGGCGAAACGTTCACGCACCAGGACGTGCTCGCGGCAGCGGCCGCGCAGAACACGTCGATCGAGAAGCACGACATCCTGATTCTGCGGACCGGTTGGATCGGCACGTTTCACGATCGCGAGCGCGAACGCAAGCGCGGTGCGCGTGCGCGCTTCGTCGAGCCCGGGCTCACGTACAGTCCGGAACTCGTCGCGTGGTTTCACGAGATGGAGATTCCGAATCTCGTGACCGACACGATCGGCAACGAGGTGACGACCGATCCGGAATCCGGCGTGGTGCTCCCGCTTCACAACGCCCTCATGCGTAACCTCGGCGTCACGTTTACGGAGATCGCCGAACTCGATCCGCTCGCGTCCGATTGCGCGGCCGACGGACAGTACGCGTTTCTCTACGCGGCCGCGCCGCTCAAGATTCGGGGCGGATCGGGCGCGCCCGTCAATCCGATCGTCGTGAAGTGAGCGCGGGAAGCGTACTATCGACGCGCGCAGCAGATCGCGGCCGTCTATCGCGACGATAACGTCGTGCGCATCCTCGCGTTGCTCGAAGACGCCGCGGCGTTCGATCATCCGGGCGCGCTCTACGAACTCGGCACGTGGTATCACTACGGTATCGGCGTCGAGCGCGACGACGTGCGCGCCGCCGCGCTGTGGGAACGGGCGAGCGATGCGGAAGATCCCGCGGCGAGCCTCAATCTCGCGATCGCGTGCGAACGCGGTATCGGCATCGCACGCGATCCGATTCGCGCGTTCGCGCTCTACGAACGCGCCTCGTCTGCCGGGTCGCTCGACGCCGTCTACGAGGTGGGCCGATGCAAATTTTACGGAATCGGCACCGCGGTCGATCCCCTCGGAGCGCAGGCGCTGTTCGAGCAAGCGCGCCGCTTCGGTCACGCCGAAGCGACGTGCGACGCCGCGGAGGGCGACGCACCGCGACGCATGCCGCGCCCGAACGTCGCGGGCCCGTTCCACGCGACGCGGGGAGGCACGGCGTGACCCGAGCGCGTAGCGCGAGGAATGGCCCCCGTCCGTCGTCTCACGTCTGCCGCGATACGCGCCCGCAAGGGTAAGCGTTTTCCGGTCATCACCGCGTACGACGCGCCGTTCGCACGCTGCGTCGAAGAGGCGGGAATCGACGTGATTCTCGTGGGCGATTCGCTCGGAAACGTCGTGCTCGGCCTCGAGTCCACCGCACCGGTGGAACTCGAGGATATGTGCCGCCACGGAGCGGCCGTCAAACGCGGAACGTCGCGCGCCCACGTGATCGTCGACCTGCCGTTCGGCAGCTATCAGGCGAGCGACGAGGATGCGGTTCGATCGTCCGTCGCGCTCGTGAAGGCGGGCGCGACGAGCGTGAAGCTCGAGGGTGGGATCGACGTCGCGTCGCGTATCGCCGCGATCGTACGCGCGGGTATTCCCGTGGTCGCGCACATCGGCGTGCTCCCGCAGACGGCTTCGAACACATCGGGTTTTCGGCGAAAGACCGATACCGAGCGCCTCATCGCCGACGCGCGCGCGATCGAAGCGGCCGGTGCGTTCGCGGTCGTTCTCGAGATGGTCGATGCCGACGCCGCGCGCCGCGTGACGGATGCGCTCGAGATTCCGACGATCGGCATCGGCGCGGGGCCGCACTGCGACGCGCAGGTTCTCGTGCTCCACGATGCGCTCGGCTTGTATCCGGAGGCACCGCCGTTCGCGAAGCGGTTCGCTGAGATCGCCACGCTTGCGACGGACGCGCTGCGAACGTATGCGAGCGAGGTTCGCGACGGTACCTTCCCGAGCGCGCCCTCGGCCGCAGCGGCGTCGAACGCGGACGAGTCGATCTACGTCGTCACGTCGCCCGCGAAATAGCGCGAGGCCGCGTGCTGCAGGGCCAGATCGTCGCGGTCGGCGGAGCGCTGCTCGTTCCCGATACGGGGAACGTCGTGCTCGAGCGTTACATCCTCGATTCCAGCGGCGCGCAGAAGCCGCGCGTGCTCTTCGTTCCCACGGCGAGCGGTGAAGATGCATCGTACGTTGCGCGTTTCTACGAAGCGTATAGTCGCCTCGGATGCGAGGTCGATACGCTACGTTTCTTTCGACGCACCCCAGACGATCTGCGCGAGCTCGTGGAACGCTTCGACGTCGTGCACGTGGGCGGCGGAAATACGCAAAGCATGCTCGCCGTCTGGCGACATTGGGGCTTCGACGTCGTACTCCGCGAGGCGTGGGAACGCGGCGCGGTGCTGTGCGGCTCGAGTGCCGGTTCGATCTGCTGGTTCGAGCACGGTCTGACGGATTCGTTCGCGGGCGCGCTGACCGCGATGGAATGCCTCGGGTTCTTACCGGGCAGCAACTGCCCGCACTACGACGGCGAGAAAGATCGTCGGCCGTCTTATCAGCGACTCGTCGCGGCGGGCGAGATTCCGGCCGGCATCGCATGCGACGACGGCGCGGGGCTGCACTATCGTGGCACGGAGCTCGCGGCGATCGTGAGCTCGCGGCCGAGCGCGCGGGCGTATCGCGTCGTGCGCGATGGCGATCGCGCGATCGAAACGCCGCTCGATACGCGTTTTCTAGGGGAGTAAGATCGTCCTGAATTCTCCGACGCGTGCGAAACCGATGCGCTCGTAGAGCGCGATCGCCGGCGCGTTGAAATCGTTGACGTAGAGGCAGAGCGTGTGATGCTCGTCGAGGAGGTTGTTGCAGATCTCGCCGAGTGCGTACGTCGCGTAGCCGTGGCCGCGCATGTCCTCGGGCGTCCACACGCCCTGAATCTGCGCGGTGAACGGGGACGCCGAGCCGACGTTACACATGAACGCGAGTTGGCCGTCGACGCGGGAACGCCACCACCAGCCGCGATCGATGATGCGCGCTGTGCGCGCGCGAAACTCCGAGCCCGCGCGGCGCGGATCGCCGCCCACCTCACCGGCGATCATCGCCGCGGAGTTCGGCACGATCTCGTCGAGCTCGTCGAGCGTCACGCGTCCCACATC
>Ga0116228_10005160_pt1 | contig 11630 bp, 3 predicted proteins | sample S1TSphfallax_2_FD_89694 | JGI IMG/M metagenome (GOLD analysis project Ga0116228, IMG submission 89694) | Host-associated microbial communities from peat moss isolated from Minnesota, USA - S1T2_Fc - Sphagnum fallax MG | ecosystem: Host-associated > Plants > Peat moss > Unclassified | place: USA...
TTCACAACATGCCTAACTAATGGAAGATCTAAGTCCATAGAGATGGATTTAAAAGTAGATCCAAGAATAGAGTTTCAAGTAAATAGGGTTGCTAGATTATTAGTACCATCAATGAAACTTTGTCGACGTTTCAAAACATTACGCATGGCATGCCCGTCTATTGATTTCAGACTTACCAACATTTTTTCGTTTTGCAAAACCACATTATTTGATGCCTCCTCATTTGTTGTCCTTGTTTTCGATTCTTGCAATGTTTCCCACAACCTTTCTTTCAAGGTTTCCTCCTAGAAGTCCAATTATGGGTAATCCAACTTATATGGAAAATAAACAACCTTCCACATTGCATTAGGAATAAGTTGTATATTTTTGAACTTGTTTTTGTTATAGATAGCACAGTGATGGTTATAGGCAACACACGTGCTACTTAAATGAGTGGACTCCACAATGGCACAATTTCCTTTTTCCCATTATGGTGCCTTTGACACATGCATACTCAAGAAGTTTTCTCGATGTTCAGAACCTTCCACCCCAACATAAATAAGCCCATCCACACCTAAAAAACCTTCAAACCTCCACATCATTTTATCTTAATCTCTTTCTCTACCTTTGTTTCTATCTTTTTCTTTCTATGCCTATGTGTTTATCTCTCTAACTTTATGTCTCTATCTATGTCTTTAGTCTCTTTGCCTCTCTATCTTTATCTCTATTTTTCTCTAAGTCTTTATTTATTTATTTATTTACTTTCTCTCTCTCTCTCTCTCTCTCTCTCTCTCTCTCTGTGTATATATATATATGTGCATCTTTTATTCTATCTATTTTCTTTCCATCTCTCCTTATCTCTCTCTCTATGCTTTCGAGTCTCTCCATTTTTCCCTCTTTTTGTCTTTCTTTCTTTTCCTTTCTATTTGTTTCTCTATTTGTCTCTCTCTACACCTTTGAATCTTTTCATATATATATATATATATATGTTTCCCTCCATCTTTCTCTTTCTTTCTTTCTTTCTATTTGCTTTTTTATCTTTATTTCTCTCTGCACCTTCCTAAGTAGCTACCTTGCCTAGGTGATGTTAAATCCTAAACCAACAATGGCAATGGATGTATGAGTTCAAAAAAGATTGTTAAAGTTAAATGAAAATGATTACAAGTATTGTGGCCTTGCAATTTGCAAATTCTTTCTTTCTTCAACTACATAATGGTTGTTCCGAGACCAAGTCCCTAAACCCACCATTCATCATCAAAAGAAGGTTAATGCAAGAACATGAAATGGCCTTCCAATTTGAATTAATGAATATCAAATAGTCTACTAGGCTCATTAGTTCACTGTGTTCAAGATCCAGGTAGATGAATACCAATTAATTCATTATGTGTATTATGTTCAAGTAAATAAATAGATGAAATGATGACTTGATTGGGTTGATGATTATAAAGTTTGTATGTTGAACAACCAACTCCTTGGGTACACTGGGTTCAAAGTAGTAACCAAATGAAATGGTGAATTCTTTAGGTTCAAGTGAATAATGCTTTGGATATCTTAAACCTTGATCAGACAAAACCTTAAATTTAACACAATGGTCAACATAATAACATCAATGGAAGAACATGATATAAATGTCCAAGCTAAATTCATGAACAACATATAATTTATGGGGTTCAATGTGTTAAAGATGGCAAGTAGATGAAATGATGACTTGGATGAGTTGATGTGAACAACTAGTTAGATTTCTTAGACATTGATCAAACATAACTGTAATGCCCACATTCATAAACAAAAACCTTTCATGACATATCCATTTGATGATTGTTGGAGTTTTGGATTTATATGTTGAACAATTAATTCCTTCAATTCCTTGGGTTCAAATGAACAAGATGAAATAGCCAATTCACTGCCCGTTGAAATGAACAATGCTCTCAATTTCCTAGACATTGATCAAACAAAACCCAAATCCCCACATCCATAAACATAAACCCATCAATGCATAGCCATTTGCCCATAGGTCCTATTCCATTTAGGCAATCATCATTAGTTTTTCATGGAAATATGATTTTTATTAAGGTCTATTCCAAGTGGTGACTAAAACCTAACCAATGCCCATTATTTGGTTGTAATTGGCATTCAAAAGAAAGTCTACCAGTTTGTTAGCAACTTTAGTGCCTGTTGGACTTCATGATGTCCTCTATGATAGTTGAAAGCATGGTTGACCTTAACATCCTTAGGGTGGGTGAAGGGCATAATTTTACTTAAGCAAATTATAGATAGGCCTAAGGTTTGTTTAAAATTGCTTTTCATACACAAAAAAAAATCATTCAAACTTTGAAACAAAATGGGCTTTGTAGGGACCTTGATTATAAAAATACTTGGCAAATTTTACCTATCATGTGCTTTGGAATTGTTGGAAACCCACATGATGAACAATAATTTCCACCTATTTGAAAGCCAAGAAGGATGTCTTGTATATTCAACTACAGAAACTTACATTTGATCAAGTTGAAAAAATTAACAGTTTGAATTAGAAGAAGATGCATTGAATTTTGTTACCTTAAACCATAAACATGTGGCACTCTCTTGAATGCACCTTATTTGCATATTCAACTTTCTCTATTCTATCAAAACATTTGATGATTATCCAAGATATATGTCAAATAACTAACTCCTTGGGTTCAAGTCAACAATTAGATGACATGTTAACTTTAAAAGGTTCAAGTGAATAACCAATTGGATTTCATGGACCTTGATCAAACAAAATTGTATACCTACCAAGATGCAAAAACACAAGATGGCTTCCATGTTGAACTTATGAGCTATTAGCTAGTTCACTAAGTGCATTATGTTCAAGCGAGTAGGTAGATGAAATGATGACCTAATTGGATGGAAGTGAACAACTAATTGGATCTCCTAAACCTTGATCAAACAAAACCCTAAACCCCACCTTGATCAACAAAATAACATTTTTGGACTATCTAGGTTTATATGTTGAACAACTAGTTCCTTGGGTTCATTGGGTTGAAACAAATAGCCACAATAGATGAACATGACCTTAGTAAGAAAACAAGCTCCAACTAGTCATAGAAGTAAAACATTTTATAGATTCCAATTTAATCAAATTACAAATGTGTATAACACATGTTAAATTAACAACCCTAATGAAAAAGAAGAAAATTTATATTTGTATATGATTCCACATTTTCAAAGGATTCAAATGTATCATACCATTCCAAAAAATCTTGTAAGTAATCTATTTCAATTTGAAGTCATTCATGAAAACAATGTCTTTTGAGACCATGCATGGTTATAAATTTATGGTAAGCTTGATTATTGATTTTGACAAGTTTGAAAACATTCCATGCAATTGTTTCCCCCACTGCCTTACACCACCCTTTGTTTACTCAAAGTGAAATGCATGGTACAATGGTTCAAAAACAATAGAAAATATACTCCCTATAAGTCTATATAAGATTTTTTTAAATGATTCAAATGGACATAGTTGTTACTTTTTAAAATATTAGTATTCTAATATTTGAATAATACATGTTCAATCACCTACAAATCTTCCCAAATCTATGTGAAAACTAATATTTAATGTAGTTGATGTCATTTTTTAATTTGAAAATCCTGAAAGAAAAACCCATAAAATCCAAAGGAATAATGCCCCATCTAAAACTTTCAAAATATATGCTTTTGGGAACTTTTTTTTGAAAAAAAAACAAAAATTGCAACTCATATGGACTTTTGAAAATACGGTCAAATTCTAACCATTCAAAAATCTTTAATTATTAAACTGTTAAGATTTTGAGAAAAAAAATTCTTCATATGAGTTTATCATTTTGCATTACATTATATATTGAATGCCAATAACAAATTTGAAATGTGAATCAATATTATTTTTTCCATTTTGTGATGTTTCAGTCAGATGAATAATCCATATTTTTCGACTTCAAAATCCATTATTACTAACAAATGAATTTTTTTATTGATAAATAACCACACAATTATTTTCATAAATGAAGTTGATAGGTTAAATCCAAATCCCAACTAGGAAATCTAAGGATATATTAATCACCACAAGCATTTGAATCAAAGGTACTAAGGGGAAAAACATCGTTTTGTCACAAAAGTGAACCACCTTAGCATGTATCTACCCTTTGGCAAAGATGCCAAAGCATGGACGGGGTCATGGGTAAGCATGGAAGAATGTATGCAACCATAACATTGTTTATGAAAGGTAGTATAAACAAGCATCATCAACAATTGGTGTGATAAAAAATTGTTAGAAGTTTTGAAAATTAATGTGGAAGAAGTTGGAACCCAAAAATGGAAATCGAACTTCAAAGATTGCAACAAAAGGGATGCAATTACACATGTGATTAATTCACAAAACTTGTGGTAGAATATAGAAAGAAACTAGCTTGAAACAAAAGGAATGCCTCCCATAGAATTAGGTCATAATCTAAAGCATTGAAAAAAACATCCTCACCTTCCCACAATCTAGAAATGAGGACCATTTGGTTGGGAGATGAAAGAAATTAAGGTATAGAAACCTTACATGAAGCTCCACATTGTTGCTTTAAAGGTCATTGTCGAAACTCTTTGTTGTCAAAGTTGCAATTGTTGTTGAAGCTCCTTGCTAACAAAGTCAAAATTCACTACTAGAACCACAAACTACAATGCTGAAAACTCACCACGAAGACCATAACACCTGCGAAACTCAAAGTTCACAAACTGTTCAAAGTTCAAAACATACCCTTCTTCACAAATTGTTAAACCCTAAAACCTTATTCACAAACTACTTTTGTTCTAGACCTTTTTTGTTTTAGACCTTCCTCATAAACTAGTTGGGCTCTAGACCTTCCTTGCAAAAAATGCATGCTTCAGTCACATTCGCATTATTTAAAAAAAACACAAGATACAAAACAAACTCCTTTGATCTTGAGTTAATAAGCAATTTTGAATTTGCTCTTATCTTTTTTACCTTCAAGAAATGCCCATCGTGCCTTGTTGTGTTTGTCATCTTTTTTCCTTAAACCTAGTGTCAAAACCCTATGTTTTTTTATTTTATAGATAATTTTATTGTTTTTAGGCAAATCAATTTTTATCGTCACCCAAATAAATAAATAAAAACTAAAAAAAAAACTTAAAACACCAACATGTGTTATTGTATTGTCACAAGTCCCCAATTTCTTGTTGTCACCCCAAAAATAAATAAAAATTATGCCTTAGAATTATAACCATAATTAGATTTTTTTTCATCATTTTAGTTTCGATTCTCAAAGCACTTTGGAATTGAACCTTGGTTTGGTTGCACTTAAATTAAATGTTGGAATTGAGGGGGGTTCCAATGTTGGGTGGGTATTAGTTTCTTAATATATGCCAAATTTAAATATTGAAAAAAATTACCATATATGCTAGTTCTCTCAAACTAATTTTTAAATTAATTTTTAAAGCCCAAATCTGGGTCTCCAATTTGGATTTTTTTTTCTCAAGGCTAGTTTTTAAGCTTTTGGTTCTTACCTATTCAAGAACAATCAATTATCTACAATTTATAGTTTCCATTTAATTTTTTAAAAATTATATTTATTTATTTATTTATAATTTTTTTTTAAATTATATTTAAAATTTATATTTTTAGCACAAGTAATACTCAAAACTTTTTTCAACCAATTTTTTTTTTTTTTTTGAATTATTTTTTAATGAACAAAAAAATGATTCCAACCTTTTTCCAACCAACAACTTTTTTTTTTCTAACTTCACAAATCCACAACTTCATCCCTTTCAAAAGAACCTTCAAATTCTTATAGCTCTTCTTTTAAATCTCCATATATTTCAATGAATTCTATTAAATTAAAGGGTGATTCACAACCAATTCTAGATCACTAGGCAAATTTTTATGAACAAATACCAATTTCTCCAAAAAAATTGATTGTAACCTACATCTTAAATTTGTAAGGATTCCAACTAAGGAGAAAATTCATTCAATTTTGATCTGGGATCCAACAATTCCCAAGATTTGACAAGCAAGAAATCCCATTGTTGGAAACATGGATTCATGTTTTTGCCACCATTGCAAATGACACTTTATTTCTTTCACATCCATTTGGTATTGTTTGAAAATGATAAATTCGTTGTTCACAAGTTTTTTCACTAGTTCATTTGTGTTGGTAGTTTGTTCAAATATATCCAAATTGCAATCCTCATCAACACCAATGTTAACAAAAACACTTTCAAATTATACCAAAAGATGCAAATGGTGATGGCACTTCAACAATATGGGATATAAGGACTTGCTATCATATTCCTCAACAATAGAAACACCTTGTTCCCTTCCAATAAATGAAGACACAAGATGAAGGCTTTTAAGCTTAGGATTTAACATCAAAGAAAACGTATTTTTTTCAAATTTTTTCACGAAAGAAAAGAAAGATTCCAACGCAAGACAAACTTCCTTTCTAAATGTTAGATGCAAAAGAAGTTAGTTCATCAACAACAATTGATGCCTTTTCCGTCAAATTTTGTAGAGAGGGCAAAACTTCAATTGCATTTTTATTTTCAAAACCATGGATAATGTAGAATTCATAGCATCATTTAATAACCAATGTCCATAGGACTAGTTCCAAACACATGCAATCGCAATAGGAGAAAGGCAATCAACCATAATTTAAGAGGCGGTGGTACTTGGCCATCCACCCTCACAACAATTTGTCTACTATAACACAAAATTATAGCAATTCGAAACAACAATGCCTCTTGAAACATAATGACTTTGCTAGCAACTAGCAAACTTGCAAAATAGTAAAACAAAACAAATTGACAATTTTCATCTAAAAGTTAAATTTTTCACAAAATAAATGAGAGCTTAGTGTCTACCTTGTTTCACTATGGTATTGAGTTTTCTAAAATGAATCCCAATTTCAACACAAGCTTTGGTCCATTTTTGCCTACCCTTTCTAAATTTTTTGGGCCAAACAATACATTTCTGCAAATCTTATTGAGTTGTTTTGATAGATACATAACTTAGATTTTTGCACACTTTCTCATTAGTAGTAACATATTGACATGTTTTGGAAAAAGCAGGCCCAAAACAAGTACCATTGAAACTTTCTTGTAAACCTAATGTTTCACAACTAAAACAATAGATTTCAAAACAGAAGTCATTAATTCAAGTTACAGCCCTCATCTTTAACATATGCAATGATTTATTTTTTCAAACCAAATTTATCCAACAAATTTGTCAAATTTTAAGCCAACATCTATCTAGAAGTTTTTATAACTTCAAACAGTCCAATAGTTATATGTTTTAGTTGCTAATTAAATCTTTAAAAAAATACAACCAATTTAGCAAAAATATTGTAAGCACCTTTACTCATCCATAAAACTAATAGTTGTTGTATAACATTTTGTAAGACTAGGAAAAACATATAATTGATTAGTTTTCTCCACTAACTTTGGCAAAATCTCTTATGAAAATTATTTTTTAGAAGGAAAATTAGTCTTGGACATGATGTAATGCTAATCTTTTAAACCATATACTCTCGACAAATTTAATTGGAATTTTTTTTTTAATCATTAACAAACCTAAATCTTCATCAAATTTTGTTTGTGCTGAATATCATCTATTTTGAATGAATCTTTCATAGCAAAAAAATTTAATATGAAGAATCTAGATGGATTGAAATGTTTTTTTGTTTGTTGCTTTTCAACACTTCCTTTCATATCGTATTTTGTATTTCTTCTTCAATTTTTTTGGAAATTAAATAATGATCAACATGCACATGTTTTTTTAGGGACATTATATCATTTGTTTTGTAATATGAAATTAGACCTTTCCTTGCCTATGTTCTTGGGTTTGAAACATTCACATGTGCATTATAACATAACAAACATCTCATAATTCCTTGTGGTTGTTCTAAGTCTACAAGTTTGTTATCATTTATGTAAAAATAGATTAACACAAAACATTTCTTCCTTTTGGTTTCCAAAACTTCCTTTGACTGTGTAACTTTTTAACATGTTACTAGATTATTTCTTTTTCATTATTAGTTTGTGAATTTCCTCCAGTTTTAAATTCTAGCTAGGATATATTTTAGATTATTCTTCCACAATTTATTCTTCCATAACAACTTTATTCATGAAAATGTCACAAGTTTCACTTACATTGTTTTCATTTTCTGATGAATGTTCCATGTTACAGTTTTCACAAAAGATTTAATAGAAGAAAAATAATCCACAATATTCTAACAATTTTATTTTGAATAATGCATACAATTGCTAACAAACTAACTAAATATAATAATGCAATAAAAGGTTTGAAGGTTCTGAAAAGATTTTAAAACATTTATGAAGCAAAAGGGTTTAAGGTAAAAAAATGAAAAAATGAAGATATAATGACGGGTTAAAGTAAGAAAAATGAAAGAAATGTTGATTAATGTTTAGTTTAAGGTTTATTTGTTTAATGTTTGTGATTATGCATAGTCCAAGTGTAAAAAACTTGCAAAACAACATAGAATTAACAATTAACTACAAAAAAAAATGACAAATTAAAAACTAAAAATTAAGTTACAAATCCAAGAGAGAAAACATAACAAAAATAAATCATGAATTTTTTTTTAAAAATTTACATATTGGAGATTAAAAGTGACTACCATGCCTCTTATGTTCCACTTCTTGCACACACAAAGAGGGGAGGAAATACTAAATAAAGGGGGTGAGTTCGAAGTTCAAACATGCAAACAGAAAGGTAGACACATGTGCCAAAACAGGTGAAAGTAGGCAAAGTACTTAAAAAATGGCAATGGCAAAAGCAAGCAGGAGCAAGGGAAAGTAGGAAGGTGACAATGGCGAAATTAGGCATGAGCAGGTAGTTGGCAATGGCAGAAGTAGGCAAAAACAAACAAGAACAAGTAGGCAACAATGGTAGAAGTAGGTGAAAACAAACAAAAGTAGGCAACGATGGTGGAAATAGGCGAGAGGAAAACAACAATGGCAAAAGAAGGCAAGCGAAAATAGGCAAGCAAGTGGGATCAAGTAGGCGGGAGCAAGGTGATGATGGTGGAAGCAAGCAGGCAAGAACAAGTAGGTGAGAGCAAGCAAGCAAGCGAAAACAAGCAAATGAGAATAAGATGATGGCAAAAGTAGCAATGGCAAGCAAGTAGGCAGCTTGTGTTGTGGAAGGAAAAAAAACCCCCCCTTTAATACAAAACTACAAAACTGACATATTTTGTAAATTCAAAAGAATGTTCCCAAGGAGCCTAGTCATTATGTAATGCAAGGGTGAATAATTTGTCATTTACTTTACATTTTTCAGTGCATAAGATCATATGAATGAAAGATATAGAGTAGAATAAACTAGAATATGTACCATACCTTGTGTTCAAATATGGCACATTGGCAAGTGAGGATAGACAATTAGTTAGGTGCTAGTATTGCAAATGTTAACACATTATGAGTCATAAGTGATTTTTTTCCCGACAAATGTTTTTGGAAGATTTTTTTTTTTCTAGTGTAAATGCAACTAATTTTGCTAGTTTTTCGGATATTTCATCAAAATTGTGACAACACAAAATCAACAAAGAAAGCCCCTGATTCTGAGATTAAAAACATCCTACAGGAAAGTTTAGCAAAAACTAGGGAGAAACCATTCAACAACACCTTTGGTAATATTTGAAAACCATTTTGATGATGCAAAATGGTACTAGAATCTAAAGAGGCTTTGAAGAGTATAAGAGTCTTGATCAAGCTAATTAGTGCAATTCTTGACAAATAAAATGCAAATGTTTTAAGAAATATGTGAATTAGCCAATATAATTCAAACAATCCCAACGTAACCAAGTTCACCACAAAATGTGCCAATACATATAATCTACAAAATGCTTTTTTAAAAACATGCCTGAAAACAATTCCTTGCTTTTATAAAGATGAACTTCGATTATATAGCCAACAACCCAAGGCAAAAGTAGGGTAAGGTTGAAATATTTACAAGCCACCCTCAAGGAGAACTAAATAACTAAAAGAACTAAAGGGATGTGTCACATTGTGGACTTGCCATTTATATTCAAAAGTATCTTAAGAGAAAAGAAGAATTATGGAAACCATATAGTTAGAATCTTTAAAAAATCCTCTAAAAGAAACCAAAATCCTTCAAGATATTACAACTCTATAACTGATCTCAAGTTTTCAACACGAGCCAAAAACATCATCTTTCAAAAATCCTCATATAAAAATAGACCTATTATTATTACCTAGTATGGGCCAAAATCCCTTAAGCTACTATACTCTCAGATAATGAGTATAAACACAATATCCTTGCCTTGGTAGGCAAGGCCAACAAACTAAACAACTAAATAGGGTGGATATTACTCATGAAAGTACTTCATCCATCTAGTTAGTGCTCGGAAACCAGGCCCAGCAAGTGTTCATTCAATTGTGCCCTTCGTCCTCCATTAGGCAAATTTCTGGAGAAATTGAGGATTGCACAAATGCTTCTGTTGTTTTTTAAAATCAGATGTCTCTGAAGAGACACACAAATACTTCTTTGATGTACTTACTTGGGACATATGAGTTCGGCGAATGACGAGAAATTGTTAATGGTTTAAGAATGGATATCATGGTTTGCTTTGGCAAGAAGAAGATGCAAGCAAGCAAAGTCGGCCGTGCATGGGCGGCAAGCAGCCTTTGTCTGACATTTGTGTGCTGTATAAATGTTTCTTCCGTCATCTTCGTCCATGTGCGTCAAATTTCTTAATAATTTGTAACACAATTTGTTGTGAATGCGGGACCCTGGAAATGTACTTTTATGGTCGATTGTGTGTCCGAAAGCAAGAAGACAAACCGAGATATAAGAGACTCCAAATTGACTCCCAATTGACACTTGTTTTGGCAGAGCTGATGGTGCAAGGATACACAAGTTTTTGGTTTATCCGGGTCTTTCCGTACATGTGTTGGGGCCAAAGTGATCCCGCAGCTAAAAGAGCAACACTTGGGATAAATGTTGAGTGGACAGGAAAAACACTTTTCCATTGGGTTCCAGTTCCCTAGTAGTTAACCATGGTGGTTAGCGCTGCTCCTGGTTTTCCTATCTACCTAATGACAACCCACTAACCCTTACCTTGGTGTTAACCATCTACATGCATCTAGTTAACCATCATGCATAAGAAAAAAGAGTAGATTATGAGCTACATCTCAGACAATTGAAGTCTATGACCTAAATCTCAGACTAAACCCTAATCACTTGGCACCTTTTGCAGCTGGATTCACACCTAGGGATAATAGGGATTTTTTAAATTTTCATTTAACCTTACTCAGAGTGGTTCAGACCAGTGTTGTCCACTTCTTGAATTTAAAAGGTTTTTAGTTTTGGCTTTCTTTCATAAAGTCTTTGGTGTAGTTTTGAGAACAGACTTCTTAAAATATTTGGAGCTTGGGTTTAGGGTTTTTAGTTTTATTCAAGACTAAGTTTAGTTTCATTTTCATTGCAAACAACTAAAACTTACAACTTGTTTACATAGCTACAATACTCATGGAATTGGGGTTTTAGTCTAGGATAAAAAAAGGTACCATGCTCATGGAATTGGCGTATTAGTTTAGGAGAAAATTGAGAACAAACACAACAAACGAAAAAAAAAATCTTGTGAGCAATGAAA
>Ga0116228_10005161_pt1 | contig 11629 bp, 3 predicted proteins | sample S1TSphfallax_2_FD_89694 | JGI IMG/M metagenome (GOLD analysis project Ga0116228, IMG submission 89694) | Host-associated microbial communities from peat moss isolated from Minnesota, USA - S1T2_Fc - Sphagnum fallax MG | ecosystem: Host-associated > Plants > Peat moss > Unclassified | place: USA...
AACCCATTTTAAATAATGGTCAATTGATACGAGACATTTTTGTTTCCATTACATGTCGGTAGTTTTTTTAGTATTATCCAAATCACTTAATTAGAACATTTGTAAATAATTTATATTTCTTAAAATTTTTAAATAGTTAATTTTTATATCCAATCAATATGACATAAAAAATTTATAATCCTTTTCTCAATTTATATTTGATTATGTTATAACATTTTTTGCATTTTTTTAGAAAAGATGCAACATCCATTAAAATGTTCAATCTTGTTTCACATACATTAAATTACAATGCTAAAAATATTTTTAATGGGCATGTAGGTTTAACAAATTAGCATTTTAAATGTAATTTATTATATATGCAAAAATAGAGACATGCATGAGAACATGACCAACAAAAATATAGAAAAACAATTTTTATTCATAGCATCAAAAAGCTTGCAACATAAAACAAGTTGAGCAAAACTATGCTGCAAGGTTGTATTTCAAACTATTTTTGAGTTATCATTAAACATATTTTAAATAAGGAAAAACATGTATGTGTTTGAGGGATTACTTCAAGGAAGTAACCCATAAAATACATGTCTAGAAAAAAACATTGTGCATATTTTTTAATTGTTTACAAATGGATGGAAAAATTACAATGATAGATGATGGTGGATAAAGTTCATCCATCATGAATATCAAATGAATGTTTTGTGAATGTATTTCATCCATGGACAACAAATTAAGTGATAATGAATAATTTTATCCATTATCAATGAAAATCAATTCAACAAATTAAACAATGATGTATGAATTTCATTGATTATGGATTCAAAATGGATGTTTTAACGTGAGTTATATTATATAAATTCCCATGTGTAGTAGCATGGTTTTATAATCATTTTTAAACACCTAGTTTATACATTTTATGACCTATGGTAGGATTGATTGCCAATGTCATTGTGGATGTAATGTATGATGTACCTTTCTTCTTTTTCTAGGACTAAGAAATAGCATAAGCCCATGTCTTTAGTTTTCACCTCGACAAAAATAATTCATTACATATTTTTTAATCCTTAAATATCTTTTTCCCATTGCATGAGCTAAAACCTAATTTTGCAACAACCCCCATAATTAATGTCATTCCATATAAAATTTTATTTAAAAATTTATGTAATTTATATAAATTTCATGTTTAATAAAAAATTATTATGGAAATCATTTGAACCATTTAACTTGCCATCCTTAATTAGTTGTGTAAGCTCAATCACCTCCCATTAATTAACCATGATTATTAACACATTTACTTGTGCCATTCATATATTTTAATTTTTAAATGATTAATTGTCTTTCATGATGTTCCCATGCCTTTGTTTTCATATTTCATTTCTACGGTTTTTATTTGAACCATATAACCATTCTTTTTTCCCCAATGTCATAATAAGTACCATGGGATAACCATGCACAAACTTCATGATTAATACCAAAACATGAATACGTGGATACAATTTTGATCATTATTTTATGTGATTAACCTTTTATTCATTTCATTTCATGATATTTGGATAAAAACCTTTATAAGTTGTAAATTGTAAATCATACAAAATTAATCATCATTTTAAATTCTCTTTTTAGGTTCCAATTATTCAAATGCATCCATATCACATATATGATGTTATCCTTGTGTTAATTAATAATGTTATTGAAAAGTGTGACAACATATGAAAATGAACATATTTAACAATAAAATTACATTTTTGGTCATAAGTTGTGTGAAGTGACTAGGTGAAGTTAATTCAACATAACAATTAATTCCTATGCACAATATAAATTTATGTATAGAAAACATGATTTTGATTGTTTTTCCATATGCATCAGAACATTCATAATGTAGCAAACACAATTGAAAATGCATTAATTTCGATAATTTATCTTTGGGGGGGGGGAGCGAGGGGGATTTAGTGTAACTTTTGGGATCTACGTGTCTAAACAACAATTTTTAAGGGGGTATTAGATAATTGTCCAACATATTTTTTATCACCCTATTATTATTATTATTATTATAATATTAAAGCCAACCTATATTAATTATAATCCATTGTTTCATATTATTACATACCACGTATTATAATTAAATTGATTATTTGAATAAAATATATCATATTTAAAAACTAATTAACTAATAATTTTGCCCAACAACCAAAATATTACACCTTATACTTTACTCAAATATTTTTTACTTTCTTTTAATTAGTCTTGCCCCCTGCCCCCCTACGGGTAGTTTATTTATTTTATTATGAAATGAAAATCACATGGTCAATTTTAAACTAAATTAAAATACTATAGATATTGACTTTCAAAAATTACTCACAACACCCATTTTTATTCATCATAATGTGTTTTCACCTTTGAAATGGACTATGTAAACTTTAACATTGAATTTTATGAAATAGTCCAAATTATATTATTAGGAATGTAAAATATTTAAAAACTTCAAATCCAATCATTTCATAAATAACAACATGTAAAATTTGATGAAATAATTTTTCTAGTCATTTTCAACAAAAAAAATTTGTCACTTTTGATAGCATAACATGTGGTAAATTAAATACAAATGCCTCTTAAATATAAATTAAAATCTTGAATGAACGATCATTCCTCAAGTTTTTCTTTTTGAATTACATTCAAAAATTGCAAATATTTAAATTCCTTCAATTCTTATGCATGTCATATAAAAATTGAAAGAAAAATTTGCTTATGGAACATTTTTTTTATATGGAAACATTTTCACATAATTTTATTATTTAATTGCATGTTTATATATTTGAAATAATTGTGCAAATCATGAACTAATATGAACAACTTTGTGTCAAAAACATTTATTTTCAATATGCACTTTTATTTCAAAATTAAAGATGTAACAACATAACATGTTGATTGTCATCATGGACATTTCATTAATAATTGTAGTATTTTCAAAAAAATTGTGATAACACTACATTTTTAGAAATAAAATATATATCCAAACAAATAATTTAACATATTATATATGTTGTGATAGAACTAATGATAGATAACATAAATGTAATAAATTTGAAGTTACTAACAATAATACATGCTATTTTGGATTATTTTTTTAATGATGTTTTAAATGTAAACAAAGTCATCATTAAAAATGTTCGAATGGAAACATGTAAATAAAATGTTGTATGATGTGTTCAACATTAAAAAATCATCATGAATTTTTTTCTAATGAAAACATGTAAAATTAATGCAGTCTTTAATTAAATACAATATGCATTAATGATACTCCTTTTTAAACATTAATGTAAAAAAATCATATTTGAAAGTTTGATGTTCATTTTGAATAAATGTGTTGATTGATAAGTTATAATAAAGTAACGTAAAATGAATCATAATTGCAAATAAATATGAGTTGACACATCCCCAAAGGCTTGCCATAGGGTGTTGGGTAAAAATTGTAATATCATGTAATATAAAAGATAGGTTATTCTAAGGTTGATTCTTGTTCCTCCTCATAATTAAAAATCATAATTATAGTTGCAATAGTAGGTCCAACAAGTTGTTGATCGAAGGTGATGTTGTATTGTTTTAACTTCTTCATGAAATTTTGCTCTCAATTGTGGTGTTCAAGTTCATCTTCTTCATTTCTTGATGGTCAACAAGCAAATGGTTCAACATGAAACTTTGATGTGTTGAGTTCATAATTTTGCTCATGTTATATATATTGTTCTATCTCTTTTGTTTATCTCCTTAACTTCTCAATAACACTCACTCATGGCCTCATGTTGAAAAATCAATAACATATAAAGAACTTTGAAAGAGAAAACAAAAAGACATTATAATAAGTGTGGCTATTTTTTGTATTGTATCAACCATGGATAAAGGTGTGACATTTGAAAATTAACATGTATTTTAAGGTTTTAAATACCCACTAAATAAATGTTTATGTGCATGGTAACATGTATGCCATCATTATGACTAAATGTAAAAAATATCAGGTCATTAACTTCATCTTTGATCAATGCTTTAATGGTTAGTTGATTAAGGTTCACTGAAATAGGTTTTAGAGTATTGTCCTTCACAAATTGATAAAACTTTAACTTGTTAATGTTGACTAAATAAGGTTAGGATCAAATTTATTAATAATCATGAGCAAAACATTGTTATTGGACAAACATTATTGGATCCAATAAGGCACAAACCATCTCCTTTGAAATTTAAAAGGGTGTGCTTTGACGATTCTATGAAACCATAAAACATAATCTTGAAATTATATAACTTGCTTTCAATGTACTAGTTTTGAAACCATAATAATTGGTTTCATTGATTATTAGCAACTAAATCCTTAACAACCAAGTGATTTTCATGTAGTTGTTTAGTTTTGATAAACTATTAATTAGTACCCTAAATGATGTTGGATCTATAACATGTCCTTATTTATATGGTTGGTTAACAATAGTGGATGCAATCCATAATAAACAAACTAAAAAAATGTGTGACCAATACTAACCTTGTATGTAGTTTAATATGAAAAAGACATGTGCTCATCTTAGTCATTCCAATTTCCTTTAACCAATTTAATGAGTAAGGTTTTAAAGACCTTGTTTGTGGAGTCAACTTGACCATTACATTAGGAATAGTAACAATATAATTCATATGTTTTAGGATAAAATGATTGATTAGATACCTAATGACATCATTGATAAAATGTGTACCTTGGTCAATGACAATAGTTAGTGAACATTCAAACCAATTAAGTAAAATTATGTTTGTATAATTCTTTGAAACGATTTGATCATCAAATTATCCTATGAAGATTTTAAACTCCTTCAAAATCTCAACTTCAAAAGTTTGAATTCAACATGGGAGTCTTAGGATTTTTTTTTAAAAATCCTCACACTTTCACTTCATGTGGGAATGTGTTTACATTTTCTTACACTTATTAATTTAGACAACATGAAAATGAAATACATAGATCACTACTTGTGTTAGCAAAATTAATGAGTGATGCATTTGAAACATTTACTTATATTATCCCATGAAACCTTCAACTTTTAAAAAATCACCAATTTAACATTTTGGAACGTTTTGCTAATTAAACATTTTAAAAAGTGTTTAAATTAAATTTTAAATCTCATAAAACTTTTCAACAACTAAAACCTTTTTAACAACATCATCAATTAATCCTTGTAAAACTTTTCACCAACTATATTTTTTCAAAATTTTCATCAATTATACACTATAATTTTTTAATTTACCATTCTTTTGAAATTTTCTCCCAATTATGTTTTTAAAAAAATTATAAAACATATATTCCTTGGATTTTTTTATAAAAAAAACTTGATGTTTAATGTCCATGATAATTATTGATAGTCCATGTTTTCCATTTCATTCAAGATTTAGAAGGCCATTTTTTTTTCCTCGAAAGTTAAGGTGTGGTCATGACATGGACGGTCTTTTAAAACTTAATCTAATAGTTTTAGTTGTTTCTTATTTTTTATTAAATTCCAAAAAAATGTGCACATTATAACAAACATTATTGTAAAGAATTCAAATCGCAAAAGGTTGAACACATTTTTAAATTATCCATGTTGGGATTAAAGAGTGATATGAATGCTCCATAATAAATTAGGATATGAAATTTTTTATTCACCTTTTAATTACATCAAATTACATAAACCAAATAAGAAGGTGATTTATGCATTTAAAGTTAATTAATTTAATTCGCATATTAGCAATTAACCCACATGATTCATAAGATTCACCACTATCCAACTTCGGAAGGAATCATAATTATTTTCTAAAAGAATATCAAATGTATGTCTTCACAACACTTGCATCAAAATGACAAAAATCACAAGATTATTGAAGATTTATTTTCAATTTTGAAACAAATGATGTGTTGAAACTTCGTATGGCCATTATAACTTTTTGGAAACATAATCACATTGGACATGCAAATTCCTGGTTTTCTTATATCCTCTAAAAATATCTTTCTAATGTAACATCAAATGTCAAATTGCATTCAATGCATGAAACACTTATGGATAGTTGAAAACATTTGAAACATTTTTGCTCAATCTTTCAAATGGTCAAAACTTCCAACATTTTCTTTTGACAAAGTAACCCCATTAAAGATCAATTGATTTTTTAATGATTTGATCCCCAAATCACCGTATGAACATTCTCCATTTTCAACATGTCAAATTGACTTGATAATCTAATGATAACTTCCTTGATTCTTGCACATTTTCATTTCACATGGGAATGTGTTCACATTGTTATAAATTTATTTCAAGTTTGGTGCATTGCAACCCAATGTCAACTTGAAAACCTTTAAAAAAAATTAATATTGAAATAAACATTTTGTTACTCATCTCAAGAGTTGGTTGCAAATTCAAATTATGATCATGACATGGATGATTTTTCACAACATATTTTAATAGTTGTGATTGTTTTTCAAATTTTATGAATTATGATGGGCATATTCCAACAAACATTCTTGTAAGCTTTTCAAATTGTGATTAATGCACTAAAGACTATTTACAAACATAACTTTGTTGAATATTCACATTACAAAATTATGTCATTTTAATTTTTAAAATGAACAAAATAACATATATTGAAGAAGAAAATTTTAATGTTGTGTGTATGATGGAAATATTTGAATTGTGTAATTTTGTTGTTTTTGTATATGTGAAATTTAACATCATCTTGTTTATATATTAAATATTGAATCAAATAAATTATATTAGTTTTGAGAAAATGAAATATTTTTGAGATTCTTATTGATTAAATCAAATGTAAATTTGCATATGACAAGTCATTTTTAACGCAAATTTTCAATGTTTCTTTTATTCGATTTAATTAGTGTCATGTGAAGCTCACATTTCATTATATATTACATTATTTTAAAAATTTGACCATTATGATGATGTTATTCATTGGAAGTTTTTGTGTGTTCCCCACAACAATATTACTAATCAACAAAAGGTTACAACATTATAATCTTAACGTTTTGGTTTGTATTATTCCCATTTGCTTTTTTAACATTGAAAAAATATTTTTATTTAACATGTGCAAGAAATGAAAATTCATATTGGCATTGACCTTATTTTTAATTAAACTCCATGTTGCTTAGTTAATTAACTAACGAGTGAATGGTTTGGTAAATTTGTATTTCACTTGAGAGTAACCTTGTTTTACTAAGTACTAGTGAAATAAGTCATTATCCGTAATAATTGGTCCTTATTCACTAGGGGGTTAAGCAATTTCACTAGGTAAAAATGTCTAAATTCATTCAAAATATAATGAAATCCAAAGTGAACTAGGACGCATTTTTTAGTAATGCCACCAGTAAAATAGGTATTAATAACCATTAATAACCACCAATAGCCCTAATAAAAGAACAGCCAATAGCCATATATAATAATGGTTTAATATTGCCAAAAATAATCTAGGGTGAAATAATTTATAATAGACAAAAATAACATAAGGTGAAATAGCCTTCAATAGCCAAAAGGAGCTTATAATAATTGCAAGTATATTAAACTAAAATAATTTACAATAGTAAAAAAAAACATAAAATAGCCAAAAAAAACTTACAATAACCGAAAATGGCCTAAGGTGAAATAAACTAAAATAACCAAATGTAGCCTAGGGTGAAATAACCATAAATAATTATAAATAATGTAGGGTGAAGTAATTTAAATTAATGAAAAAGTCATATAATAATTGAAAGTAGAATACCTTAGCATAGGTAGTATTATTATATTAATAAAAATCTTATCCATTTATTTATTTATTTCCAAAAGAATGGTCATTGAAATGTTATTGAATAATGATATTCAACTTTTTCTTTGTTAAAATGATTTTAAACTTTCAAAAGGAAATAAATGTAATTATGTAAATTATTGAATTTTTTAAAAAAAACTTGAATCATTTCATTTGAATAAAATTTCAATAAAATATGAATTTTCAAAGTTTATGTTTTTGTAATGTTTAAAATGAAGTATTTGATAAATACAATGTAATGTAACATATTACCACAACAAGTGGAGTGGTTTGATGGTAAGGGTGTTTGCCTCCATTCCAAAGGCTAAGGGATCAAACCTCATGAGTGGTGTTGTGTGCGATCAACAATGGTATGTTGACTGAATATTTTTTTATCTAATTCCTAGAATAGGTGCCTAGGTTGATTAAGTGGCCTATCTACCTATTTAGTGACACGTGTCAATAAATAATAGGTTAAAAAATCATGAAATTATCAATAATATTATATATTAAATCATTAGATTTTAATTGATTTTCATATTGGTTAGTTAATTAAGTAACAAATGAATGGGTTGATAAATTTGTATTTTGATTGAGAATAACCTTGTTTTACTAGGTACTAATGAAACAATTCATTGTACATAGCAACTGGTCCTCATTCATTAGGGGGTTAAATAATTTCACCAAGTAAAATTGTCCAAATTCATTCAAAATCTAGTGAAACCTAAAGTGAATTAGGACACATTTTGTAGTAGTGAAACAATGCACATGACATCAATGTTCAAACAATACAAATAGATGAATGACATTTGTGTTTATTCCACACGAACCTATGAAAGACACATTTCGCACAACTATTTTTGCTAAATCATGGCTCATGAAGTTTGTGATGAATGCAAATTTTTTTAAAAGGGGTAATACACACAACATCAACTTAGTTTCATATAATAACATTTATAATGGACATGTTTCTCCCTTTAGTTGTGGAGGTTTTCAGATGTCTACCTCAATAGGTGGACGGGTTTCTTTATCAGTGTGTCAACATGGTGTGGGGAGTGAAGGGCATTGGAAAGCTTCTTCTCTAAGCTTTGCACACATTTTATAGCTAGAGGGTGTTAATGGCGTTATAGCATGCGCATGCGATCTTTATTTTGAAACATGTTATTACAGTAGGTGAAGGTTCTTCTAAGCTAGGTGTCCTTTCAAGAGGTCTTCCCCCATCCTTATTTGATATTTTTTTGCAACAAGAAAGGGTTCAAGAACTTGATGTTCCCTTTGTGGTTTGACCTCTTAGGTGATGTTTTTTATCTTCTTGGACATGGGTCCTTCCATTTTGTTCCATTTTTGGAAAATGTATTCCCCTTTTTTGGGTGCTTTGGTTAATTTATGATTGGTAGGGTTTCATCATGTTTTCCTAAAAGTCATGCCTTGTTGGGCTTGAGTTTCAACTTTTATTTGGTGTTTCATCCCCTTTCGACTATTATTTGCAAAGTCCAACAATAATGGACCAAAAGTTGAAAACTCAACATGAGCACCTTTCCAATAACTTTTTTTTCACCTTACAAGTTGTCCACCTATGAACTATGATATGTTGGGATTTAGAGAAGTCCAAGAAGCCCATCAAGATTATAGACTAAGGGTTATGACTATATAAGTTACATATGATTATATAGACCTTATATAACTATATATGGCTATGTATGGTCATATAAACTCAATATGGTTATATGAAAATTTATTAGGGTTACATGGCTATATGTGATTATATATGTTTTACATGACTATGTATGGTTATGTATGGCTATATAGGGCTACATGGATTTAGGATTTGAGATTTTAGGGTTTTGTTTATAGAGTTTGTCTTTGGATTTTTTAGGTTTAGGTTTTTAGGGTTATTTTTTGGGAATTGATATTTGATATTTTATGATTTAGTTTATAAAGTTTTCTTTTGGTCTTTTTAGGGTTTAATGTTTAGGTTTTAAGTTTAACTTTTGGGCTTTGAGATTTTAAAATTTAGTTTGTAGGGTTTGTCTTTAGTCTTTTTAGGGTTTAAAGTTTAGAGTTAGCCTTTGAAACTTGAGACTTGGGATTTCAAAGTTTTAAGTTTATAATTAAATTAAAGGTTGATCTTTCAGGAGTAGGGTTGAGGATTAAAGGTCTAATTTTTAAAGGTTAGGTTAAGTTTGAAAAGGTTAAAAAACATGGTGAAACTAAATGTTAAGGACATTATTAAACAACATAATAGGTTTAAGGGAAGATTTTGGGGCTATGGCTCATGCAAATTATATAACATAAAAAAAGAGTTCAAATCACATTATTTATTTCATTTTCATTTTACCACACCAAAGTTTCTCTTTTTTCATTTTCACTCTAGCATGTTAAAGTCTTTCTATTTTCATTTTCATTTTAGCACATCAAAGCTTATTTTTTCATGATTGTTTTGGCACACCAAAATATTTTTCTTTGTTCATTTTCATTCAAGTAAACAAGATGTGATTTTCAAGTTGAAGTCACGATTCTTCTTCAAATATGTACTTCTTCCTCAAGTGATGAAAAAATGTTGTTTGATGAAATGGATCAATAAATTGTTATATTTTTACAATGTGCTTTTAATGCTTTCAACTCCAAAGACCTATATGACCATGAGGATGAAAGGATTGGGAAATTTCTTGATTGGACGGTAGGGGTTTGAAATGTTTTGGCCATGATGCAAGCCACACCCTCCTTATTTAAAAACCTCACTAGTTTCACATATTTGACAAAGTTTGAAAAACTAACAAGTTAAGTAATGCACCAATAATCATTTCCCATGCTAGGTCCATAGGCAAGCCTTCTTGGCCCTCAAAATTGCATAAGGTTTTAGGGTTTGAAATTAGGGTTTGGGATGGCTTAAGTTTAAATTTTGGGTTTAAGTTTGTATTTTAGGGTTAGTGTTTTAACATTAAATTTTAGATTTTAAGCTCCTAGGGTTTTGATTTCAAGTCTAAAATTGGGGGTTAAGGTTTGGAATTAGGGTTTAGAATGGCTTAAGTTTGAATTTTGTGTTTCAATTTGTCTTTTCGGGTTAGGATTTAACATTAAGGTTTAGGTTTGAGGTTGCAGGGTTTTTATTTTTGGTTTGAAATTGGGGGTTAAGGTTTAGGGTTTCAGGTTTAAATATAAGGCTTAAGATGGATTAAGACTTAATTTTGGGTTTAAGTTTGTATTTTAGAGTTAGGGATTCGATATTAATGTTTAGGGTTTAAGCTCTAAGGTTTTGATTTTAGGTCTAAAATTTCAAGATTAAAATCTGAGGTTTGAAATTTAGGGTTTTAAGTTGTACTTTTTATTTTAAGGTTTGAATTTAGGGTTAGGGTTTGCATATTAAAATCTAGGTTCTAAGGTATGAAATTAGGGGTTTTAACTCCAACATTTATAATTAAACTTTAAAAATTAGGGTTTTAAGGTCTAAAATTAAGGTCTTTATCATGTTGGGGGACGCACCAATGGTCATGGGGAGACCATCAAAGTTGGGGCCCAAACAATGGTTTTTGTGTTTAATATTGTTCCTAAAACATGACAATGTCATCATCTATGATGCCTTGAACAACACCATGGTTTTAGACCACCATGGATTGTTTATTTATATTGATTCAACCTACCATGGGTTTTATCATGATGTAAACAATATTCGCCATTCAACCATTTATCGAAAGTGGCATCAATACTTCATCCATCATGATGAATTTTTTTTAGAGGATCCAAGGTACTTGGGGGAAGAAATGTTCATCATGAAAAGGATGGGGAAGCAAGAATTGTCACCAAATGCAGACCGTGGTGTCATCCAAGCTTATGACAAAATGCATGTGGG